>Ga0256405_10009129_pt1 | contig 13737 bp, 18 predicted proteins | sample RumenRJG_02DNA_FD_189096 | JGI IMG/M metagenome (GOLD analysis project Ga0256405, IMG submission 189096) | Bovine rumen microbial communities from Lethbridge, Alberta, Canada - RJG_02 | ecosystem: Host-associated > Mammals > Digestive system > Stomach > Rumen | place: Canada: Alberta...
AAGAAACGTCTTTAGATCAATTACCATGTTTCTCCTCCGCAGCCCATTTGAGGTATTCAAAAGAGTCATTGCTTATCCGTGAGAACATTCGTTCCAGCTCTGATTTGTTTTGAAGGTAGGTCAAAGCGCTGTCTGGTGAGTCGTCTCCACGCCAATACATCAGAGTTCCTGGATCACTGATTCCGGAGAGAACCAGCTGAACAGTAAACCAGTGCCTGAGTACATGAGGAGTCAACGAATGCTCCATAAGGGTCCTTCCGTAGATCACGATCTCTGGATCATCGCTGGACAGGAAGATGGGAACGATCTCATTCCTGACAACGTCCTTAAACTTCCGATGATATGTGGCATACGTCATTGCATTTCCCCGTTTGTCTACAGTGAATGGAGCATAATCCGGGTCAAACTTCTGGCATTCCAGGTATTTCATATAATACTGATAGGCTTTATAGAAAGCATCAAGAAAGATATCTGGGATTTGTTGCATACGTTCTTTCTTGATACCACCTACAGACTTGCAATCACGTCTAAGGTTAAGTTCACTACTAAGGTCAAGAGTAATCTTTAGGATCTCACCTTCTACAACATCAAACTTAATGCCTGCCCGTAGTGGGCTATCGGCTCTGACCAAGTTACATGCTTCAGACGGACGCAGGCCTCCAAAGGCACCTGCAATGAGAAGACCTAGGAGTTCCGTGTGATGGAACATAATGTGGTCGAAAAGAAGTTTGAACGCACTGTTAGGAATGTCTCGAAAAATAGCGGGGCGATTTCCCCCCTTATAGACGACATCAAAGACTGGAACCTTGACTTTAATTGCTTTGCCATGTTTGTTGCGTTTGTTGACTTCCTTGTAGAGGTCATCAATCTTAATGGTACAGAGATCTTTGCGGTCTTGCATCATCAGTTCCAGGAAGTCTAGAACATAACGAACACAACGTTCAACAGTCTCTTTTGTACGATGTGTCTTTTCAGTGTCATCTGGCAATTGGCACATCCCGTAAGAATTCAAGAAATTTTGAACGGTTTCAACAGTAAGATCGTCAAGTTTTCTTATGCCTTCAGTGATAAAGGAATAATTCAAGAGTTTGACAACGAAGATAATCCTGGTGTCTCCGTTTTGCTCAATGCCGACGACACGGTTTCTCGGATTCTTAATATAGCGGTGGTAGGTGGTAAAGTGATAAAGGCCATCAGTATCAACGAGCACGATGAACAACTTTTCAACTAGACGACCGTCTTCTAAGACGAGTTTGTGTCGATACACAGTAAAGCGATGAGGTTTAAGCATGGTCAGTGACCTCCTTATAGCAGCTTTGATGATACTATTTTAGTTGGAGACATGTATTATGGCCAGGTTAGTGTCTCAAATTTTGGAGATAGGGAATACTCTGAAATCACGCAGTCGTTTTAAAATGTAAACCTGCTTTTTTGCTATGTGTCTCAGGATTTGTGGATTTTGCGAAGAAAAATGGTATAATCATGACAAGAGCCCAATCAGATAATGCTCATAGAATTAGAGTCAAAGGGACGAATAACATTCCGATGGAGCTACCATTTGAGTGATTCTTGGAGAAGGGTTGATTCTGAGTTTCTTGCTGCTGCTATCGCAACACAAGTATTCCTCACTGCTTCTATCAAGGGTGTTGCAGGAATTCTTTTGGCTGCGTAGTTCACTCCAACGGTCCGGCGGTTTCGCATCATCGGTGGAACAGAAACGGATTGCTGGTGCGAACTCATCGGCGCAGCCACAGAGCCAGCATACGGAAGGTGTCTCCCGCCCGCAGTAGCTTGAACCACCACGGGCAGAGGCACAGATCATACAGTTTAATCAGGTGTTCAAAGTGTTCAGATTCCACATGTACTTCCTATTCATCTTCAGCCTCTTCAGCCTCTTCAGCCGGTGCATTATGGAGAATCCGGTTCAAACAGGCAACGGTGTAGAGTATATAAACCGGAACGATAGGGCAAGCTACACGGAGAAATAAGGCCACCTTGTCGGAGTTTCAGGGCCATCGTCACGGAGCAGAAGGACACCCTGTATGGCCAGACGCAGAACAACTACAAGAAGGTCCTGATGAAGTATGACAATCCCAGACTGCTGATTCTGGATAAATGGCTCCTGCTGAAGTTCACAGAGATGGAACAGCATGACATTCTGGAACTGCTTCATGCACGGAGGAAGAAGTCTTCTACCATCTTTTGCCCTCAGTACCACGACAGCGGTTGGTATGACCAGCTTGGCGGTGATGACAGCCCCGTGGCGGAGGCGATTCTGGAGAGGATTAAGCGCTACTCTTACAAGATTAATGTCGTCCCCACTGATCCGGCAAACCACCACTTTATGCGGGAGGTGTATGGTCTAGACAAGCGCTTGAGTGAATGATGGGACCGGGGCTGCTGCCTTATAAAGAACAAACACTTATGCAAGGGGACGGCCCGTCTTATAAGGAAGGATGTCGGCTGCTATGGTGCTTCTACTAGGCATCCATCCAGGAAAGACTGGAAAAATCTGATATGTTCTGCTGTTCTTTATCAACTCTTTCGGTCGGCGACGGTTTCCATTTTACCCGAGTCGCGGTTTCCAAAACGCCGGAATGACGGTACCCGTTTTACCGGAGCGACGGTTTCCGGGAGCCGGAATCAGTATGCATTGGAACCGTAAAAACCGACTCCGACCATTAAACACTGACCAAAATCTTGTGCTTCCTGTGGTCGCAGTAATAGGTGGCAGGTCTTGAGGGTACTGCATTTACGGCGTGCAAGGCAGATTTCTAGCAATGAAGGCTATTATTTTGGTCTTTTTTAATGGCCAAAGTAATAGAAAAGACACCTGACCTCCTTAGAGTATTAGTGTCCATGCTATAACTCAAAGGAAATGGTGCAGGTGCCTTCCATTAACGTATTAAGAAAAGAATTCTATTTGTCATGAGGATTTAGAAAGGGAAGGAGATGTATTTATGAGTAAGACAAGTGCTTTCATAGATGAGGCATTATTTTGTGCTGGTATCCCTGGTCTTTCCGTAGAAAGAGATGATGATATTGATAGCTTCCTAGTTACCTATAGTCACCATCTTATCCCGAGTTGCCCATATTGTCTTAGAGACACGGTTCGGGCAGGATACACGAGGCAACGAACTGTGGTGGATTGGTATAACAATAGGCCCATATTAGTAAAATACAGGGAACAGAGAAGCAAATGCCCTCGCTGTGGCAAAGTGATCACGCTGGAATCTCCATATGTCAGGCAGGGTAGCAAAACAACACGCCGGATGGATCGGCTTATCGGAAAATCTGCATTGTATAACAGCTATGATAGTGTTTCAAAACTAACGGACGGATATGTCAGTAAAGCGCAGGTTGGACGTATATTCGGTGAGTGGGCAACTCAGGAGATACAGAATACTATAATTGACTTAGTAGCACCACCCCACATAGGAGTCCATATCGTTGGAACTACAACAAAATATTTACTACTATCTGATTTGGATAGTGATTGCTTCCTAGACATTTTTCCTCTTTCTGAAGCAGCGACGCATCTCATTACACTTCTAATAAGACTTGTTGAGCAGATGAATACAAAAAGTATTTGCACGGAAATAGATACTAGCTGTCTTATCCCTGTGAGAGGCGTTTTTGACTCGTACCAGGAAATAGAGACATATGCATCACGATCAAGTGTATACAATATATATGCTGAAGAAGTTCTATCCTCTGTCAATGCTTATGCTGAAGATGAAAATAAGGATTTGCTTCTCAATTTGTTATCAACACCTCTGTTTGAGGTTTTTACTCCATCCGATCAAACAAAGACGAAAAAGATTGCTTCTCAAAGCACATTTGACGTACGTGGATGGATCGACAACTTGCTTTCAATTAGAATGATTGTAGAAAATGATTGGAATGAAAATTCTTATCGTGCATGGAAATCTACAATACCAAAATGGGGTCAGTTTAAGCAGGTTTTGGATAATTTGAAGTTCGCAGATCCTGAAATCCATAGGGGATTCGGACACATAGAATTTCAAAAGAAATTTGAAGAAAACAGTGAACTTGCAAATCAAATTATCAGTTTAAATCAGAAGACTAGCTTTGAGTTATTACGGGCGCGAATGTTACTCACAATACAGCCAGAGTATGTGAAGGGCCAGTTCGAGAAGCCGCAGCGAAACATGCATTCGGGGATAAGAATGCTAAGGCTCTATGAAACTATGACTCATATGATGCCTCGGTGAATACTGCAGAAATCAGGTGTAGAACAGATGACGAAAATAATGACATGCCGATAGACAAGGCTTTATTTTAAAGAAGGACCATTGCGGGCGCGACCATTTTAGCGGTTTCGTGCTACTCTATATTCTCTCCTTCGTTGACCATGAACGATATCCGAATTTTAAGTTCTTCGGATAATAGTGGGGGAATGAGATTTTTTATTTCTTTAAAACTAACTCTACTGTAATCACAGCCAGTGGGACTAACAGCTATGCAATCAAAAATGAAGAATCCATATTTCTTGTTAGTATTCTGTCTTTGCTTGAGCTCACTAAACAAGTTATTTAAGATTAGATTTTTATAGTTTGCCCCGAATCTTTCTGCGACATCATCAAGGACTATGGTGCCATCAATCCTGCCAATGGTTTTATTATCATCTAGTATTGGAATATTTATTTTTAATCGGATACTATCGTGTGCGCTTGAATAATCAACGTCGGTAATTGTGGGGGTCCCGATCGATTCTTTTATATTTCGTTCTGCCATCGCCAAACTGCCTCTTTATTTTTGATTGTTGCCTAAATTTAGAAGGTACTGATGCCATACACCGGAGAATGATTTGTCAGAATTCCCGTTTACAATTCCCCTCCCATGGGGAGCATCATGTGCTAACCCGGTTTTTAGTGATTTTAGATAGTATTCATACTGTTTTTCCTCTGAAAGATTATATATTTCTGGTGCTATAGTCTCTTGCATTAACTTAATTGCCCTTTTTGGTATGTCTTTTCCTTCTGCAATTTGCATTGCAGCGGCCTCAAATGAAAACGTGTCCAACAGATGCGCTATAAAGTGCTTCGCATTTACAATGGTAATAGGAAGGGAGCCGTTGTAGGTATGTGCAGCAACACAATCAATATCGATATCTGGGATAGCGATAACTATGATTTTTGATTTGTCTGCCATGCATTGAAATGTATGATAGCAGTAGTCCAAGATGCGGGATATATGGTCCAAGTCTGATACAGGCAGTATGTCATCCGATTCTTCCAACTTTTTGGCCAAATAGGCGAGTTTGGCCAAAGACCATCGCAGATCATCATCGATGCCTTCGTTTAGCTCGCATGCGATGTACATTAAGTTTGCTTCCATGCCGGTCGCTATATAGTAGGGACTATGGTCGACTTGTTGTCGATAATCATCTAGCTTTTTAAACGCTGCATCATAAATAATATTTATGACATGTTGAAGTTCATCTAATCGCTGACCAGCAATTATCCCAGTAACAATTGCATGTAGAAAGCTCGCTGCATGTGAGCAAACCTTCGTCTCGACGAACTGTTTTGTCAATTGAGTATAGCTACTTGCCATTATTACACCCCCAAAAGTAGATAAATAACCTACAAACACTATAACATTCTAGGATGGACTTGTCAATCGATTGTAGATAAATTAACTACTGTTTTGCCTTCTGCTCTTTGTATTGCACCTTGCCAAGAAAGATGGTACGATTGAAGCAACTATAGATAGGGTGATCATCATGGAAAATCGAAATGAACGTCTGAAACAACGACGGCTTAAGCAGAATCTCACGATGGACGAGCTTGCTGAAAAGGTTGGATATACCTCTTCAAGTAAGCGCACGATTATTTACCAAATTGAATCTGGTAAGGCAGACATCTCTGTTTCCAAAATTCAATCTTATGCAACTGCGCTAGACACTAACATATACTATCTTCTGGGACTAACAGATATTGATGATATCACCGATGATGTAATCCTTCAACTTTTGCATGAAACGTATGGGCACAGTCAATAATGACATGTTATATTAAGGATGGTAAGCGGAAGGGCCTGACACCTTATATCGTAGGTGCCAGACCCTTCCGGTCTACTGAAAAAATGTCTGATTTATAGGAATGACTTCATCTTACATTTAGAATCGTTATAGTAACATAGTCAGACACGATAGCACTCTCGGATCAAAATCGGAAGAACTTCCTTCCGCGCTTCATAGCTGAGGGTTAGATACTCCCGAACCGTTGTCGCGAGGAAGAAATCAATGTCCTTCAATTTCTTGGGAACGTAATTCTCCAAAATCGCCAGGTCCGTGTGCTCGAAATAGAGGTCTGAGATGAAGCGGTCGACAGAGGTTCTCTGGTGCTTTGCCAGGAACATGATAAGGCGGAAAAGAATAGCAATAGTAAGAATGCAACTGATCTCAAGCAGTAGTAGTCTCATATGCCGAACCCCAGGAGACCCAAGAACAAAACAAAAGTAGACATCGAACACATAGACGAGCAGATCGCTGCAGTCGAGGCTGAGATCAATGCCCTGAAAGAGGAAATCGCAGAGGCAGAGAAGGAAACTGAATACACAACAAAAAGCCTCCAGGTGCCAATGAAATCACGGCACTTGGGGGCTTCTGCTATTAAAAAGCTGGTTTCCACATCGGGACCGAGCCCACAAAAAAGGACTTACACAAAATCTGGCTGATTGACAATCTCAGGGAGCTGTGCTACCTTGCATATAGAACAAATGTACGACTGCATCTAAGCTTGTGGTCCGGAACGGAGAGGAGTTGATGGACTATGCAGCCGGAGAAGCAGCGGTTTTATGTGGCTATAGACATGAAATCCTTCTACTCTTCCTGTGAGGCGGTAGCTATGGGCCTCGATCCCTTGAAGGTCCGTCTGCTTGTAGCTGATGCGAGCCGGTCTGACCAAACGATCTGTCTTGCAGTATCCCCGGCTTTGAAGGCAATTGGGGTCCCTGGAAGGCCAAGGTTATTCGAGGCCAAGAGAGCGATTGCAGCCTATGAACGCAGAACTGGGACTCGTGTCGATTACATCACGGCCACTCCGAGAATGGCTCTCTACGAACAGGTCTCCGCTCAGATTTACTCCGTAATTTTGAAGTATGCTGCTCCTTGTGATATTCATGTGTACAGTGTTGATGAAAGCTTTATCGATACCACCCCATACCTGCATCTGTATGAGAAGGAAGCAGAGAAAGCCGGGGTCCATCCAGCTCATCAGATGGCAATGACCATTATCCGCGATGTACTGGCCACTACCGGAATCACTGCAACCGTCGGGATTGGAACAAATCTCTACCTTGCCAAGGTCTGCATGGATATCGTAGCGAAGAAAATGCCTCCTGATCAAGATGGGGTACGAATCGCTGAACTGAATGAGGACAGCTACAAATACCTTCTATGGGATCACAAGCCTCTGACAGACTTCTGGATGATCGGTCCGGGAAAGGCAAGGACGTTGGAAAGCAACTTTCTCTTCACTATGGGGGAGGTGGCGCAGAAGTCACTGCAGAACGAAGAGTGGTTTTACAAAAGGTTCGGTATTGATGGAGAAATCCTGATAGCCCATGCGTGGGGTTATGATCCTGTGACGATGACAGATATCAAGAGTTATCACAGCAGCGCTCACAGTCTCTCCAGCGGTCAGGTTCTCCCGCGTCCGTACAAGTATGATGAAGCCAGAAATGTTATTTCGGAGATGATAGATGTTCTTTGCGCCGATATGTTCAGTAAGACTCTGATCAGCCAGCGATATTCCTGGTGGGTCAGCTATGATTATAAGAGCCTGGAGGTCTGCCCCTACTATGAGGGAGAGGTCAAACTGGACTTTTACGGAAGACTGCACCCCAAGCACAGCAACGGGACGGTGAAGATGCCGATGGAGACGAACCTGACGTCCATTGTATCTCCAAGAATTCTGGAGGCATTCGATATTAAGACGGATCACCGGCTTCTTTACAGACGCCTTGGAATCGCAGCTGAAAACGTAAGGACAGACCACAACTTCTTTCAGATGAATCTTTTCGTCGATTATGAGGCGATTGCTCGTGAGAAGCGCTTACAGGGAATCATCAGTGAAATACGCATGAAGTACGGAATGAACTCGCTGTTTACAGCCAAGAATCTTCTGAAAGGAGCAACTCAGCTGGAGCGAAATCAGCTGATCGGGGGTCATCGAGCATAAAGCACTGTTTTCTTCAGCTGCAACGTGATATGATGGAGGTGTCAGAAGTGGTGAATACAGTTTATCCTACGGTGGGCTCCATGGCCATGCCTGACAGCTTTAAATACAAGGATGCTCTGAGACGAGGCCGTCCGATCCATGAAAAGTGGGACGAGTTCTGGATGAAACACCCTCCGATGCCCGCAAGTAGATGGGCGAAGATATTCAGTCCCTTCGATGCTCTGGCCGGGTTCGATGATGCAATCAAGTCCAAAGAGGAACTCTATGTAACACGGATTGAACTGGATGAGGATGAGCGGACATTTTTGAATCGAACGATTTCTGAGCTGCACAACCTGACGTGGAGCAGCCAGATGGCAAGAGCGAATCATGTAGTTGTATCTGTGACCTTCTTCGTCCCCTGTGCCGACAGAAACAACAATGCGTTCTACCTCGGGGAAGGGAAATATGAAACCATGACTGGTGTTGTGCTGTGCGCAGAGGAGAATGCGCTTTTGCTCAGAACAACCTCTGGGAAGCACAGTATTTCCCTTGATGATATCCGGGAAATCAGGATACACCAAAAAGAAGGACAAGCCTAAGAGTAAGGGGGATGTCTCGTGTGTACCAGGTATTATATGGAGAGTTCACCTGAGCTCCGGCCTTATGTGGAGAAAGCCAAAGAATCTAGTCTCACAATGAAGCTGGTGACCCGTCTCGGCAGGCCGCTGAAAGAATCAGGGGACGTTCGTCCGACAGACATTGCGCCGGTGATCGCACCCAGTTCGAAGAAGCATTCTCCTACAGTTTTTCCTATGGTCTGGGGATTCACCAATCCAAGGGGTGGTTCACCGATCGTCAATTGCCGAACAGAGACTGCAAGCAGCAAGCAGTTTTGGCAGGACTCCTGGATTCAGAGACGCTGCGTCATTCCGGCATCTTATTACTTTGAGTGGAGCAACGAGTATCGTACTGACGGGACCAAGCAGAAATACTTACTCCAGCCCAAAGACAGCAACATCACTTTTCTCGCTGGACTGTATAGAATTGAAGAACGAAATGGACTGAAGGTTCCCGTCTTCACGGTCCTGACCAGAGAGCCGGGAGAATCCATCCGCTTTATACACGATCGAATGCCGGTCATTCTGCCTGCGGGAAGAATCCGAGAATGGATCGCCCCAGACTCGAATCCTGAGCAGATTGCCAGAGCAGCCATTACAGAGATCTATTTTGAAAAGGCTGATTAGGAGATAAACATGAAACTGTCAAAAATTTTTGAAGAGAAACCCCTAAGCTGGGGACTCAGGGGAGATCCGTTTTTCTGGGACTACCTAAAAGAATGTGCAAAGAATATGGATATCATATCAACTGAAGAACTGGAAAAGTGGATAAAGGAGGAATACTTCTCACTTTCAGGCAAGGTTCTGACTGACAAATATATGGATTTTGCTGTGATAGAGCAGTTTGCCCATGGAGGAATGAGTTCCGGCGGAGTTGATAACGAATGGTGGATGAACGAGGGGATTCCGCTGCTGAAGAGCAGGTTGGCTACACTCTGGCAAATCTGAATAGGAGATGAACGATTATGTCGATATCAATCAATGATCCCTTGTCGCAATGCTCCGGGGTGGTTGAGAAGCAACAGCACATCAAATGCGGCAAAGCCCCGCTATTCCAAGCCTTTTCACCGCTGTTGCTTCTTCCTCCCCCGCTTATTGTAGGAGGACTTCATCAGGTCAGACTTCTCAAGAATCCCGATTAAGGTCACAAATTCCTCTTTCGTCAGCCGATCATAGGGAATCCCAAGGTTCGCCAGGAACACCCGCACCATCTTTTCCTCCCGGCTACCCTCGTAGCGCATGGCTTCTTGTAGCCGTTTTGCCGCATCGGCGGCGGGTGAATCGCTGTCCGCCGTGGTGCTGTCCCTGCGGTGCGCCTCGCGGATGTCATGGAGGATGGCATCCAGGTCATGCTGGATCACATGGGAGAAATAGCTTTCGGTTGAAATCTGAGCCAATTCCAAAGTGCGGACGTACAGATCATCCTGATCGACCTCTTGATCGTCCAGAATCTTCTGCCGGACAGCCGACAGCATCGTGTTCAAATCATTGATCCGGGAATCCGCGATCCGATCCACGCAGATTTCAATGTCTGTCATAAGGCGGCGGAAATCCTTATGTGCCGCAATCTCACACAGCAGGCGGTTGTTGATCCGTCCGTTTGCCAGCAGTTCGATCATATCATCACTCAAATGCAGATCGTGCAGGTCTGTGTTTGAGTGATTTTTTGTTTCGGTCAGCCCCAGAAGGTAATCGGCAGACACGCCGTAGAACTTTGCCAGTGTCACAACCGCGGTGGGGCTGATCTCCTTACAATCGTCGCTCTCATATCGCCCCAGCGCAGCCCGCGAAAGCCCTGTCTGTTCCGCAAGCTGCTCCAGAGTCAGACGGCGCTCTGTTCGCAGATCCTTCAGACGTTCCGCAATCGTCAGTTTTACATACATAGCGGCACCCCTCCCTCTAATGTCCTAGTATAACACAAAAATCCAAGAGGTTGGAAATTTCCGTCGAACGGCGCGATTTCCAACCTTTTAGATATACGGGAGAGGACGTTTTCTTTCGCTACAATGGGGATGCGTTACGCGAGCACCTTGAAAATTTAATGACCGTCCGAACGGGATATTCTCTCTGGGGAAATGTGCGGTGACTGCCATGGGCAAAAGCACGTCAACGAGAGAACAACGCCGCTGGAGACAATGGGGGCAGGAACGACGTTCGGGAGACCGGCAACCTAAATCCGATGGAAAGGGGTGTTTGAATGGACACCAGAAACGAGATCAAAGCGTACATCGTCCGAGAAGGAATGACCATGCAGGAGGTGCTGGACCGGCTGGCCCTTCGCCACGGCTGGAGCCGCAGCGTCCCCAACTTCTCCGGGAAGCTGCAGCGGAACACCCTGCGATACAACGAAGCCGTGGAGCTGGCGGATGTGCTGGGCTACGACATCGTATGGCAGCGGCGAAGGGAGGGGCGGTAATCATCGTACCAAACGTATATGGCTACATCCGGGTCAGCACCCGGGAGCAGAACGAGGATCGCCAGCGGATCGCCCTCCACGAGCAAGGGGTGGAGGATCGCAACATCTTCATAGACAAGCAGTCCGGCAAGGACTTCAACCGCCCGCAGTACAAAAAGCTGCTGCGGAAACTGAAACGAGACGATCTACTCTACATCAAGAGCATCGACCGTCTCGGGCGCAACTATGAGGAGATCCAAAACCAGTGGCGGGTGCTGACCAAGGAGAAGGGCGTGGACATCGTAGTCATTGATATGCCTTTGCTGGACACACGCCGAGGCAAGGATCTGGTGGGCACCTTCGTCAGTGACATCGTACTGCAAGTGCTATCTTTCGTTGCGGAGAACGAGCGCACCAACATCCGCCAGCGTCAGGCGGAGGGCATCGCGGCGGCAAAGGCGCGGGGCGTCCGGTTCGGCAGACCGCCCCGCCCTCTGCCGGATAACTACCACAGCGCCTACCAGCGGTGGAAGTCCGGGCAGATCACCGGCACGGCAGCGGCGAAGGAGTGCGGGATGCCGCTGTCTACCTTCCGATACAGGGCGGAGATTTACGAAAAGGCCAAGTTATTGTAATGAGGGTAGAATTACAGGAATGTGTACTTTTCTGCAAATCTTCCACTTCCCCAATGTATATACATTCTAGCAAAACTCTATTGTCAGGTCAACAAGTTTTCATATATTTCATCTAAAAACCAGGGGATTTCTCATCTGAACAACGACTTGCTAAAAGGTACACATTATTAAAACAATACATTAATAAATAATTGCATTAGCGTTTGGATTTGCAAACAATCAAAAATTATGCTGAGCTGGGTTGCCAAAGAGGCATTAGATAGTATATTATGCGTAGGGAAAAATGAGCTGTATGTACTACTTCCATTGGGAGGCTTTCCTATGCTGATATATCTACAACTAATTGATGATCCAGAGGAGCAAAGTCGATTTGAGCGACTATATACTACCTACCGAAGTTTAATGTTCCATAAGGCAAACGAAATATTGGGAAATACACAGGATGCTGAAGATGCAGTGCATGAAGCATTTTTGGCAATTGCTAAGAATTTTGACCGAGTGTCAACATCGGACCATAGAGAAACAGCTTCATTCACAGTAAAAATTGTAACGAATAAGGCCATCGACATCTACCGTCGAAAGAAGAAGCATCCAACCACAGAGTATACTGATGCACTTTCTGGAGAAACAGTGGAACTAGAGGCAGATGACGACATCGCTCGTGTCCTACTCAAACTACCAGTACGCTATCGCAACTTTATTCTGCTGAAATACGAAAAAGGATATAGCAATAGTGACCTATCAAAACTCTTACAACTGACACCGGCGGGAGTACGTAAGTTGGATCAACGAGCGAAAATGATGCTTGAGAAAATCTGTAAAGAGGAGGGTTTGCTTTGATCTCAGAAGAAAGATTGCGGCAAGCGGCAATTGTGGCAGGAAAGGCTTACACTGACAGTATTCCTGCTCCAGAATCGTTCTATCATAACTTTTCGCCTGCTTTCGAGCGGAAGATGCGCCGCGTTCTTCGTCGTGGGAATCACCCTGTGGTATATCGTGTTCTACAAAGGGTCGCTGGTCTTCTGCTGACAATTGTTGTAAGTGGGAGCATATTGCTTTCCGTCAATGCGGAGGCACGAGAGGTCTTTTTCCGTTGGGTGAGTGAATGGACAGAGGGTGCTTACCACTATTTCATCCCAAGACAAGAAACAAGTGAAACAACCTCCGTAAATTATTCGCTGCCTGAGATTCCTGGCGGGTATTTCCTTTTAGATTCATTTGAACCAGAAGTTGGATCGGCAAGGTACGAATATGTCAACAAGGAGGGACGTGTATTTCGTTTTACTTGTGATTTAAACGGAGATATAGAGCTTTACTTGTTTGCTAATGAAGAAGAGCGTCGTCCGACAGCGGTAAATGGGAAGTCGGCATGGTTTTATCCAGCAGAGTCAGACAAGCACTCCAATACACTTATTTGGGTAGATGAGGATACTGGAGCCTTGCTTTCTGTCTCGGGCTATTTTGGAGAGGAATTCCTCATTCAATGGGCGGAAGGGGTGCAAGTCTCCAAAGAATAATAATTTTCCGAAAAAAGAATTATCGCGTCACAAATCGCCTTCTTTCTTCGTTACTATGTGTGTGGAACGAGGAAAGGGGGTGATTTTATGCGGAATCGAGTAGTAGTTCTTGCTCTGGCTTTGGCCTTTATACTTGGAATCACAGCTCAAGCATCTGGTCCGCTTCGGCAGCCACTGCTTTATCCGGGACTGACGTTTTCCGGCACAGTGGCAACTTGCAAGGCGGAGGTTTATGCGGATAAGGTGTCTGATCAAATTAACGTTCAATATCAAAGTAAGAAACAAGAATACTCTCAATACGAGAAATTATTCTGTTTGGATTGAGTGCTCCAGTAGCGGAGTGGGAACGATGGGATGATAAATGAGAGCACATTTTCAAGC
>Ga0256405_10009130_pt1 | contig 13737 bp, 11 predicted proteins | sample RumenRJG_02DNA_FD_189096 | JGI IMG/M metagenome (GOLD analysis project Ga0256405, IMG submission 189096) | Bovine rumen microbial communities from Lethbridge, Alberta, Canada - RJG_02 | ecosystem: Host-associated > Mammals > Digestive system > Stomach > Rumen | place: Canada: Alberta...
GTAACTCAATTAAGATTTCTAGAAAAGAACATGTATGGAATATTAAATATTTTAAGATTGTCCAAGAGGAGAGACAAGCCGAAATGTCATATGCTATAGAGACTGGGAAGTGTCCTGTATGTGGTGAAGATATTAACTATAGTGATAATTTTTATTATTGTAGTAATTGCGATTTTGAGTTTAATTTATAATTTTTATTTAATTCATTTTATTTCCTGTATTGTTGTTAATTATTTCAAAAAATTTTAGTATTAATATATTTTAGCGACAATAATGTCGTTTTTTATTTTACACAAAACGATAGTTAAAGTGTAAAAATTGACACTTAAAGTGTCGATTGTGATAGTGCGTGTAGTGTACGCGCGCACGCACGCGCGCATTTTTTATTGTATAACTATATAATAATAAATAATTATATATAATTATTAATAGATTAAGACTAAACTTATTTATAAAATAATATGCTCTCATGGTTGTATTACAAAAAATACTATGTTATAATTTCATTGAATTTTAAGGAGATTTGAAATTATGCAAAAAAATAAAAATGATAATTTACAAGTATTTGCTGATGTCATAGTGTCATTGTCAAATAATGCTACTTCGCAGGTTGAAGGAATTGTAATAGGCAGTGTAGATGCTGCATCAAAAAAATCTATAAAGAATAAAAGCATTCAAGTATCATTTCTCCCTAATGATAAAATTACTATAGATGTTTATTGTGAAATCATTTATGGTTATGCCGTATCAGAAGTTGTATCCTTAGCACAAGAGAAAATCATTGAAGCAGTTGAGGGCGCAACCAAGTATAAAGTACAATCAGTTAATGTTCAAGTAACAGGTGTAATTGTTCAATAATTTTATATGAGAAGACTAGCTAGAGAATTGGTTTATAAGTTGGTGTTTGCATACTCTTTTACATCACAAAAAGATGATGAAACTTTAGAGTTATTTTTACAAGATTCTGAGCTTGATAAATCGGATAAAATTTACATAGAAAATACCTATGAAGGCATCATGAAAAATTATGATAATTGTAAGGAAATTGTTGCCGAAAATATTACCGGATATACATTAGATAGAATATATAGATCAGACCTCATTTGTCTTATATTTGCAACCTATGAAATTAGGTTTGGAGAAGTGCCAGAAAAGCTTGCAATTAATGAAGCTGTAGACATAGCAAAAAAGTACGGAAGCGAGAAAAGTGGAGCCTTCGTAAATGGGGTTTTAGCAAAGATAGTTAGTAAATAAAAAAGGGTGCAAAAATCCCTTTTATTTTTATATTGAGGAGTCGATGGATACCAGTTATCTTTTACAGCAATCCATCTCAGTTACTGAGTTAAATCAGACCATCAAGTCTGTATTTTTTGACAACTCATTTTTTAATAATTTATATGTGTATGGAGAGATAAGCGGTTACTCAGTTAGAGGTGGTCATGCATACTTTACACTAAAGGATAAAGAGTCTCAAATTGCTGCAACGATTTGGTCTGTTGCAAGATTTGGATTGAACATCAAAGAAGGAGATAGTGTCATTTTACTTGGTGGTGTAGACTACTGGACAAAAGGTGGAAAACTATCCTTCATTGCAAAAAATATTATCCCAATGGGAAAGGGATTATTGTTCCTTGAATTTGAAAAACTTAAACTTAAATTAGAAGAGGAAGGTTTGTTTGCTGAAGAACACAAAAAGCCAATTCCTAAATATCCAAAAAAGATTTTGGTTATAACTTCAAAGGATGGAGCAGTAATTCGAGATATAAATTCAACCATTAGAAAATACAACCCAGTTATAGATATTGTTGTTAAAGATGTTAGGGTTCAAGGAGAGAGTGCGGCACGAGAAATTGTTAAAGCAATAGAAGCTTGTGACAAACTAAATTATGATGTCATTATCATTGCAAGGGGTGGTGGATCTTTGGAAGATCTCGCACCATTTTATGATGAAAATTTAGCACGTGCTGTTTATAATATGAATACTCCAGTTATATCTGCGGTCGGTCATGAAACGGATTTTTCAATATGTGATTTTGTTGCAGACTATAGAGCTGAAACTCCAACGGCTGCAGCAGAACTTGTTGGTTATGATTGGTATTCATTGGTGGATGAAGTTAAAGAGAATGCATTGAAAGTCAAAACACTTGTGGAAAAACAATTTGTTTTAAAACTTAACAAGTTACAATTACTTGGAACAAAATTAGGAAAGAGTGCTGAAAACTTTTATTCAAAGAAAATCAATAAAGTTCTTTTGTTAGATGAAAGAATTAAAAATAGAATAGAGGCGCTTGTTGTTAATAAGGAAACGAGTTTGCAACAAGCATGTGTATCACTAGATGCTTTATCTCCACTTAAAACTTTTGCACGAGGATATTTTTCTGTAACAAAAGAAAATGGTGAACAAGTTACATATGTTAAAAACTTAAGTGAAGGAGAAAAGATAAATGTCCGTGGACAAGACGGAACATTTAAAGCAACTGTAGATAAAATTAATAAAAAATAGGTAGGTGTTGAAATGGAAAAGAAAGGTGTTACTTTTGAAGAAGCCCTTCAAAAACTTGAGGGAATAGTAAAAACACTAGAAGGTGAAGTTACTTTAGAGGATGCTATCAAGTTATTTGAAGAAGGAATTGAAGTTAGCAAAGTTTGTGTAGAAGAATTAAAAGCAGAGAAAGGTAAACTTTCTTTACTTACGGATGAGATAAATAATCTTACAGAGGAGTTGAACATAAATGAGTAGACAAGAATTTAGTGCACACATTGAACACGATCTTTATTTATTACTAACAACGGACAATAAGAGCAATCAACTTATTGATATGATGAAATATGCAACACTCACTGGTGGAAAAAGATTAAGACCACAAGCGATATATCTTGGAGCACAAGCAGTTGGTGGAGATACAAAGAAGTTGGATGAAAAATTAAGAGCACTTGCAATTGGATTAGAATTAATCCATTGTTATTCATTAGTTCATGATGACCTACCAGGAATGGATAATGATTCTTTAAGGCGTGGAAAACCAACAGTTCATAAATTATATGGTGTTGCTAATGCTATTCTAACAGGAGATGCTCTTTTAAATTTAGCAATGGAAAAATTTTTAGAGGGCATTTTAAAATACAAAGATGAAAATTTCACAAAAGCAGCTTATAGGATTGCAGAGTGTGCGGGATATAATGGCATGATATTCGGTCAATATTTAGATATGAAGGGAATAGGTAAGGATATCCCAAGTTTAATAAGATTAAATCAATATAAAACCGGCAAATTATTTGAAGCAGCTTTTTCTGCTGGTGGAATACTTGCAGGTGGAAAAGAGCAAGATATAAAAGCATTAAGTAATTTTGGACAAAATATTGGCGCAGCATTCCAAATCTTGGATGATATAAGAGATATGGGCAAAGATGAGATATCTGTGGCAAAAGTTGCAGGAGAGCAAAAGGCAAGAGGATATTGTGTATATTATATGAGTGCAGCTAAGAAAGAATCTGAAAAATTAGCAAACAAAGATGAACTCAATGCACTTGCAGATGAGATGGCTCAGGGCAGTTATTAAAAAAAAATAGTAATACTTTTTGAAAAGCCAGTTCCCTATGGGACTGGTTTTTATTTTAAAAAGTTAAAAAAGAAAATAAAATCTCTTGCGTTTATGGCAAAGGTGTGATAAATTATTAAAGCAAATGTGGCACCATAGCCAAGAGGTAAGGCAGAGGTCTGCAAAATCTTAATCCTCAGTTCGATTCTGAGTGGTGCCTCCAAAAACCAAAAGGGTGATGCCAAGAAAACAAAATGCCGAAGTGGTGGAATTGGCAGACACAAGGGACTTAAAATCCCTCGCCCTCAAAAGCGTATCGGTTCGAGTCCGATCTTCGGCACCAAAGGTGGTTGAGAAATCAGCCACTTTTTTCTTTATAGAAAAGTTTGTGATTAGATAATCAGTTTTTGTCGCTAGACCTTGCATATATAATTATTAAATGATAGAATATATATGTATAAGTATATACACGCGCTTATACTTATGCGTATAAGAAAAATTTGTAGCAAAAAGGAAGGCAAAATATGATTTCAACAACATATGCAATGAGAAAAGGATATAAGCCTATCGATTTCTTTTATCGTAGCGTTGTTGACGTTAAAACAAAGAAAGTCAAATTTGTAGATGCATTCCAAATTCTTAACGATAGATATGTCGGAAGAATGAATGTTATGAATTATTTCTTTATTGCAGAGAATTCAGTTCGTATTAATGAATTAAACTTAATTGCTTTAGATGAACTCAAGAATTACAACCAAGTAATGAGAGAAAACTTTTATATTCCAGATGTAGTTTACTCACTCCCACTTACAACTCGTTTCTTGGGATCAGATAGAGATTTAGAAATTCTTCAAGCAACTTTGAGAGAAAAGGGATACAAGAAAGGACAATTAGTTATTGCATTTAATGCAAATACACTAATGGCACTTCCAAAAGATGCAAAGATTAGATATGACAGACTTAGACGTATGGGATATAAAACATGTGTCTATGGAATTGGTGAAGAATTTAACGAATTGGATTTATTTGCAAGATATAACTTTGATTATTTAAGATGCGAAGCAGTTTACTTTGATGCAACACCTGCAAAGAAGAGGTTACTTGCTATGCTAGTAAAATACTGCAAAGCTAATAAAATGACTATAATCATGGAAGGAGTAGATACACCTAGCCAGGTAACAAGATTTAAAAAAGAAGGAATCATGTTATATACAGGTAAGGCTGTTGCTAAATTAACCCGTTGGGTTACAAGAGATATTTTAGGACTTCCAAACTTAAAGCCAGAACAAAGAGATGAATACATTAAAAAGCTTGAGGCTGAAAAAGCAGAAGCAAAGAGAAAAGAAGAACTTGCTAAAGAAAAAGCAAGACTTGCACAAATAGATAAAGCTAAAAAGGATGCAGAAGCTGGAAAGGTTATAGCTCCAGAGCAACCAAAACCAGAACTCACAAGGAGTCCATATCAAGTAAGATTGGAAAAACAAAAGGCTGCAGCAAAGAGAGCTGAAGAAATTCGTGCAGCAAAGAAAGCAGAAAAAGCTGAACTCTTTGATGTAAGAAAAGAAGATAGAGATACCAAGAGAGAAAGAAAACTATACGAAGAGGTTGCAAGCTCATATGCAAAAGAAAGTAATATATTTGGAGATCCTTTTGGCGGAACACTTGGTGGAGTTGGAGGATTTAAATTAAATTTAGGTAAAACTGCACCAAAATATAAATCTAAAGATGCAGAGCTTATTATTTCTGAACCAGAAGAGGAAGAAGTAAGTTCTTATGAAAGTGAAAAAGTTCTTGGTGAAGGCAAAGCTGTTAAAGAATACGTAGATGAAAAGAAAGCGGATGCAGAAGATTTAGCAAGAGAAGAAGCTGAGGCAAAAGCCAAGGAAGAAAGAATAAAAGCTAAACTTGCAGCAAAAGAGGCAAGAGAAGCAAAAGAAAAAGAAGAACCTATTGTTGAAGAAAATACTGTTGAAGAACAACCAACAATAGAAAACGAAGTTGTTGATAACATTATTCAAGAACCAGTTGAAGATAATAACGAAAATATAGAATCTATTGATAACCAAGAAGTCCAAGAAGAAGATGATGAACCAAAAGGACATTATAACGAAAAGCATCAATGGGTTGATGAAAAAGGCAATGTTTACAATGGTTACTGGGATGAAAATGGAAATTGGGTGGACTATGAAGAGTTCGATGAACTTGAAGAAGGACATTACAATGAAAAAGGACAATGGGTTGCTGCAGATGGAACCGTTTACAACGGCTATTATGATGAACAAGGTAGATGGATAGATTACTCATATCAAAATGAAGATGGAGAATGGGTAGATAACGGATACTTTGATGAGAGAATAGGAAAATGGGTTCCATACGGATATTTTGATGAAGATGGCGTATGGCATAACTTTTAAAGTTATATAGGGAGTCTTTGTAGGAGATATACAAATGGCAGAAGATGAAAAGATCTTAGACCAGCAAGAAGCTGCAAATACTGAAGAAAATGTAACACCACAAGAAAATGTGGACAATTCTTCTAATGCAGAAAAGCCTCAAAAGGATACAAAGAAATCCAAAAAAGACAAAAAGAGTGAGGCTAATGCTGAAAAAGAAAAATTAAGCGCAAAAGAAAAAGCCCAAAAAGAATGGGAAGATTCTATTGTTGCCAATAAAAGAGTTAAGAGAGAAATAACTAGAAAGAAGGTTACTAAGATTTTGGCTCTTGTTTTGATTTTATCTTTACTCTTAACATCAATTGTTTATGTCATGTTATTATTCATTGAGGAAAACTCAATCCGTATTACTGCAAACTCAAAAGATGAAAAAACAATTTCGTTATCTAATGATGGTGATATTTGGGCTCCAATTTTAAATGTTGAAGGTCCAGACAAAATGTGGAATGTAAGTTATAATCCGGAATATGATAAAAAAGGGATTTCTCCTCAAACAGTTCCTACAATAGATTATTTTCAATCAATAATAGGTGCTGCAACTGATGATACTTCAATAACAGGTATGTTAAGTACAAAAGAAGATAATTATATTGCATTTGCATTTATGCTTAAAAATACATCCGATTTATCTGCAGAAAATATTAATATTAACATAAAAATGAATATTGAAACTAACACTAAAAAAAATAATCGTGGGTTAGCTGATTCTGTGAGAGTTTTATGGATAGAAGAATATGGTGATGTGGCAGCGCACATTCTTGATGAAAATAGGACAGGAGTATATGCTTCAAAGACAAAGAATCAAGCTGTAATCGATATGCAATATGAATTGTTTAATGTGACAGATGAAAATGGTGAAAAACCTACTGAGGTTGTAGAAAAATGGTCATATCCAATGGGAATGGTAAATGATGCTCAACAAACATTTAAATTAGATTATAAATGGGATGAAACAGATGTAGAAAAGGGCTTTAAGGATACCATTGGTTTTGTTTCAGATGATGCGGTATTTGATTATGATAGTTATCTTGTTCCACAAGAAGTTGTTAGATTTGTTGTTTGTATTTGGATAGAAGGTAGCGATTTTGATTGTAATGACGCAGCGTTGGATAGTTTTGTAAGTTTAAATATTGAATTTAATGCTTATTAAGAGATTTGATAGTTTTTTATCAGTATCACGTACACACACGTTAATTATAGTATCATATAAGTTTATACATAATATATATATAAAGTATGCAAATTTGATATAAAAAAACAAAGAAAGTTTTTAAATTATGAATAAATACAATAAAAATTTTTCAAAACAGAATAATTATGCAAAAATAATGGTAAAAAAGTATACAGATAGATTATAGATGTTTAGAAAATGGTAAAGTAAGATGATTGATTATTGACACTATAATATAATATATAATATTATATACATGTGTGATAAACTAAATTATTGGATTTTTCTAAAAATTTTTATCACAAATAAAAAATAGCAAATAAAAACAAAAAATATATGACTCTCGGGGAATTCTCCGAAAAGGAGTAAAAAATGAAAAAGAAAGGTTTGATAGTAGCAACGATCGTTATGGTTCTTGTATTAGCAGTTTCATTAACGACAGCAACTTATGCTTGGTTCACAAACGAAGGTTCAGCAACAGTTGATGCAATCAATTTCACAGTTGCTTCAGCCGCAGACATTGTTATTGGTGTTGAAAAAGACAATGAAATTGATACCACATCCCCAGCTTCTGCATCTAATTTCTATTCAGATGCTACAAACTATTCAGCAGCTGGAACATGGACTGGTACAACTAATAACTTAGGTCTTTCAATTTCTCACGATGTTGATTTAAGAGGAATGACAAAAGCTATTTATTCATTTAATTCAGTAACACAATCAGAAGGTGTTTATACTGGTGGTGAAATGACAACATACAATAGAACAACAGTAGCAACACAAAATAATGTTATTTTGAGCCATGGTCAACAAATTACACAAGGTATTAATCCATCTGCAACTTATATTATGAAGGCAAATGGAAATGGTAACACAATTTCATACAATTCTATGGCAACAACACAAAAGAATGGTTATACATATAACAATGGTGAATCTGATGTTACAGTTCCAGGCGATTATTTAGATATTGCATTTGGTGCAGCAGCTTCTTCAGCTAACGTTTATGCATTTGGATGTTTAGTTTATGTTAAACCAACTCAAGGTACAACATTAGGATTAAATGCTGCAATTCACGTTGCTTATACATTCGATGATACAACATGGAAAGAAATTGACGTATATGGTGCTAATACTTCAAGTACAACAAGAGCTTCTATGACTGCTCCAACAGCTCCATATTTAACATATGAAACAACAAATTATCCATTCAAGGTAGCTTGTGCAACAACAGGTTCTACAAACTTCGATGGCGCAGTTGCAGGTGATGCATATGTTTATATCCCATTATATGCTGGTGCATCAAGAACTTCTTATGCAACACAAAATGAAATCAAGCAAGTAAGAGTTGTTATCTATATTTGTGGTCCAGATTCAGACTGTGTTACTTCAGGTACAGGTGTTGGCGCAACAATCAATCTTGAATTCGTTGCATTAACAAATACAGATGCATAATAGCATACAAATTAATGGCTAATTAAAGTCGAGTATATGCGCCTTATTGAAAAATAGGGCGCATTTATTTTTAAAATAAAAAAAGAGGATAATTAAAATGGTTATAAAAGGTGAATATAAATATTCAGAAGATTATAAAGCAAATTATTCAAATGGTGTAGTGGGTGGATTTAGATCTCCAGATGAATTGTGTATTAATTTTTATTCAGAATCGGTCACTTTGCCAAAGGCATTTGATTTAAACATAGATGAAATATCAAAAACCGTAAAGGAAAATGGAGTAAGAACATCTCAAATAACTAGAACTATTGTTTCACAAATTGTTATGAATAAAGATTCGGCTATAAAATTAAGGGATTGGTTAAATGATAATATAAATAAGATAGATAATCCTAGAGATGATGGACATAATCCAAATGATCCATCAACTGTTAATATTTCTGGTTTATTTAACTAGTTAAATAAAAATGCTAATTATATTTAATATGAGACCAGTGGCATAATTGGTCTCTTTTTTATTAAAAAGAGTATTAAAATTTTAATATTGACACCTTAATTGTCATTTTTGTATAATTATATACGTATAGGTGTAAATCTATACATTTCTGGTATACAGAAAGGATCAACAAAGTTAGACGTATTAAGTGATTTTTTATCATTAATAGGGCGATAGGCATGATGCGTTTAACCTTCATCAAGTGCTCGCTAAGTAATATAAGTGCAAAGCATGGATAGGGCAATAAGCCTAGTGTTTATAGTGAGAGATTATTAAAGAGAGGGTATCTCTATGTCCGCAAAGGCAAAAAAGGAATTAACTCCTAAACAAAAAAAGATTCAAACCGCGATAAATTGGACTGTTAATGTACTTTGTATATTAATAATTGTTTTCGCATTAGTTTTATCTGTTGTTACGATTGCTCAAACAACAGATCCTGATAATTTACCACATCTTGGCAAAAATTATTTCTTAGCTGTAAAGACAGATTCTATGTCTGGAACTTTTGAGGTTGGAGATATGATTGTTGCAAAGCAAGTTTCTTCTGAAAAAGCTAAATCTTTGGAGGTTGGACAAGTCATTACATTTAGAGTTAATGGCACAACAACATATATCAATACGCATAGAATTATTGAAGTAATTAAATCCGATAATGGCACTGTCCAATATCGTACTCAGGGTGACCATGAACTTTCACCAGATCAAAAATTGGTCGGTTCTGGTAATATTATTGCTATTTGGGGAACACCTGGTTCACAAGCAGATAAAGATTCATATGGTAAAGTGCTTAAAGGTGTAGGTAAGATTAACAACTGGTTATATGATGAAGATCATCTTTCTGCTTCGGGAAAGAGTACAAGATATTTCTTAGTTATCGTTCTTCCATTAATCTTATTATTCGTTGGATATGGCTTCGTAATGGTTTATTCTCTTGTTAAGAATAAACTTGCTAAGCAAGCTGAAGTTGCAGTTAATGATTTATCTGATGAAGATAAGGAAAGAATTGCTAGAGAGTATCTTGCTTCTCAAGGCGTAGATACAGGCGCAGAAGAAGACCAGGTAGAAAAAGTTGATGAAAGCGAAGTCCCAACAGAGGAAGTCGCTGAAGAAACAGTTGCAGATGAAGCACCAGTTGAAGAAAGTGCTGAGGATGTAGCAGTTGAAGAATCAGCTGAAGAAGTCTCCGACGATAAGAAGGAAGACTAATTCTACCTTGAGAATCGTATAGCTAGTTAATTTTTAATTAACATCCAAATAGACAATTATTAATTTTTAAGTTGTTTGTTTACACTTTACGTATACACGTAAAAACTCAAAAGTTACTATAGACTATGGATATTCAAAATGTATTTACATTCTTAAGGGCTTTTCTAGGTGCATTCTATGACAAAGGCTTGGGTGCAATATTCTGGGGATTCCTTCATATGTTCTATAATGATGGGTACGGTGAGGCGTTCCAATTGTTCGGTGGCATGACCACAGGCGAAAAGGCTGTAGGTATGATTTTCGTTATACTTATTGTCATCGCTATTCTTGCATTGGTTGTTCTCATAATCTTTGGAATAAGAAAGTTAATAAGAATTAATAGAAACGTTGTTCTCCCACAAGATTTGGTAGAAGAATGTGCAAATTTAAAGAAACAAATTATTAAGATGTCCGCTGAAAAAGATCGTATCTTGGGTATGAAAGTTTCAGATATTGGAAACTACGACGGAGAAGAAGGCGGTGAAGGCGGCGAAGGTAAAAACGAGGAAGCTATTAAAGCTGGTGAATCTCGTTTCTATAAACTTACAGAAATAGACCAATTGTATGCAGACTACGTAGATCCTATGTACGATGACTCAATTACATTGGAACAACTCTGCGATATGTTTAGAAACTTCGCTTGCTCTAAGATGAGATTGTACTATGAACCAAGAATTATTAGATTGTTCATAGCAGGATTTAGTACAACACGTCTTCTTATCTTACAAGGTATTTCTGGTACAGGTAAGACATCTCTTCCACACGCTATGGGTATATTCTTTAATAACCCAGCTACAATTGCTTCAGTTCAGCCATCATGGCGTGATAGAACTGAGTTGTTCGGATACTTCAACGAATTCACAAAGCGTTTCAACGAAACCGAAGTTTTGAAGAAAATGTACGAAGCTACATGGAATAAGAACATTTATCTCACCATCTTGGACGAGATGAACATCGCCCGTGTTGAGTACTATTTCGCAGAAATGTTATCAATTCTTGAAATGCCATCCCGTGATGAGTGGATTGTTGACTTGGTTCCATCTGGTTGGCCAAATGACCCTAAACATATTGAGAAAGGACGTTTCCAATTACCTCAAAATATGTGGTTCATTGGTACAGCTAACAACGACGACTCGACATTCGCTATCTCAGATAAGGTTTACGATAGAGCAATGCCTATTAATATTAACTCTAAAGGTGTTCCTTTTGAGGCCCCTTATCAAGATACAATTTGGATGAGTGCAACACACCTTGAAGACTTATTCAATGAAGCAAAGGAAACCCATAAAGTTTCTCAAGAAAACTTAGATAAGATTAACACATTGGATGACTACGTAATTAAACACTTCCGTCTTGCGTTTGGTAACCGTATTGTTAAGCAATTAAAGGAATTCGTTCCTTCATATATTGGATGCGGTGGAACCGAATTGGATGGATTAGATTACGTTTTATGTAATAAGATTCTTAGAAAGTTTGAATCATTGAACTTGTCCTACATTCGTGACGAAATTGATGGTCTCTGTTTATATCTTTCAGAATTGTTCGGCGAAGATTCAATGGGTGAGTGTAAAGAATACTTACAAAGATTGAAGAAGTTATTCTAATATTATTAGAATCGTTTATGGAGATAGTGCTGTGGCAGGATTAACTCGTGAACAATATATGCAATATGCAAAGAAAATAGTTTCTGTTCTCTCAGGAGATCAGTTCTATGATCAATATCGTGAACGTGTTAAAAACGGCGCTACCTCTTTTAAATTACAAAAGAAAAAGTTAATTCAAGAAATTTCTGTAGACTGGATTGATACAATTGAAGGTATTCTTCCAAACCTAGACCATATTGTTCGTAACCCAAGAAAGTTCATCGTCCAAGAAGAAGATATCGTGGACGTATCACTAGCACGTTCAATTTCAACTGAATCTGTTAAACACTTGGCTCAGCATACGAACATGATTTCTAAGGTTGAGGAGGATGGAACAGTTATTCCATCTAAGATTCTTAATATTACAAAAGAAGAATCATTCGAAATTTACGAAAACAGATTTATCTACACATTGTTACTAAAAGTAAAAGACTTCGTAACAATGCGTTATGATAAAATCAAAAAAGCATCCGCAACACAGGATGTTCTTGAATTAGATTCTGAAGCTCGTTTTAATTTACCAAAGAAAAAGGTTACATATAGATCCGAATATCTAGCACAGTTAGGTTTTGACGAAGTTATGCGTCTAGACCCAGAAACAATGGAAAAAATCGAACGTATTGCTAGAATGGATCGTATTATTACAGACTTCTTGTCATCTCCATTTGCAAAGCAAATGAGAAACTCAGCACCAGTTAGACCACCTATTACAAGAACTAACGTTATTTTGAAGGAACCTAACTTCAAAAAAGCACTTGTATTGTGGCAGTTCATTGAAACATATAATGTAACAGCTGGTTTCAATACCTCAGATGATGTAACAGATTTAGATTTAACAACAGATTCCATTGAACAATTGAAGGATATGGTAACTCTTAATACAATGCTCTTTGAGAGCATGTATGATGAGCATGAAACAGACTTTGATATGGAGGATGCTGCTTTTGCAGACTTCATTAAACTCGGTGAAATGGACTTCAAGGCAGATAGCGTAGAACATGATCAATATGCACAAAAGCCAGATGAGGAAGAACTAAATAAAGAAGCCGAAAAAGAAGAAGAAGTTAAACCTGAAGAACCTGAGGAAAAAGAACAGGAACCTGAGCAACAGGAACAAGAACCAGAAGAAGTAGAAAAAGAAGTTGAGACCGAAAAAGAAGTAGACCAGGATCTCGAAGTTGAGGCACCACCAAAAGAAATGCCAGATATGGACGAAGAACCTGATGCTGAAAAGTTCGACCAAAACCTCTTTGATGTACGTAAACTTTATAAGAGACCAGAAGAAGATAGATTAAGACAAACTGAGATTAATCGTATTAAAGACGCAATAGATCGTTGTCTTATCTCATATAGAGCAATTAAAGAAGAAGAATTCGAAAAGGAACGTCGCGAAGAAGAAATGCGCAGACGTCAGGAGGATTTGGACAGACGTGCTGCAGCTCTCAGAGAGCAAAGAGAAAGAGAAGCATCTCTATTCGGTATGCCATCTCTTAGAGATAAGTTCCAACAACAACAAGCAGCAAATGCACTATTTGGTGGTGGAACATTTGCAGAAAACCATCCGGAATTATTCTTCAACAAGAATGAAAAACTAGATTTAGAAGACACAGACCTTGAAAATATCCGTAGAGAAATCGAGGAAATGGAAAAGGCTAAACGTCTTATTCTTTTAGGACGTCTTAATATGGCCACAGGTGAAGTTGAGGGCGTAAATGAATACGAACTTCCAGAACCT
>Ga0256405_10009131_pt1 | contig 13736 bp, 9 predicted proteins | sample RumenRJG_02DNA_FD_189096 | JGI IMG/M metagenome (GOLD analysis project Ga0256405, IMG submission 189096) | Bovine rumen microbial communities from Lethbridge, Alberta, Canada - RJG_02 | ecosystem: Host-associated > Mammals > Digestive system > Stomach > Rumen | place: Canada: Alberta | collected...
GATGTTTCAAAGATTTATCAGATCGGTGATGAACGCGTTCACGCTCTGGATCATGCCAATCTGCATGTCTATCCGAAGGAGTTTGTCAGCATCATCGGGCCGTCAGGCTCCGGAAAATCGACGCTCATGAACATCATCGGCTGCCTGGATGTGGCGGACGGAGGACAGTATCTGCTGGACGGCATGCCGATCGAGGCCTATTCGGAAAACGAACTGGCCAATGTACGCAACCGGAAGATCGGCTTTGTGTTTCAGAGCTTCAACCTGATCGCAAAGCTCTCCGCGGAAGAAAACGTGGAGCTGCCTCTGATCTATCAGGGGGTAAAACGGGCAGAGCGGCAGCAGCGGGTCCACGAGGCCCTGGAGCGTGTCGGCCTGTCAAAACGGGCCAAACACCTGCCGACAGAGCTCTCCGGCGGACAGCAGCAGCGCGTCGCCGTGGCGCGCGCCCTCGTCACGAAGCCCTCGCTGATCCTGGCGGACGAACCGACGGGAAACCTGGATTCCAAAACCAGCCGGGAGATCATGCAGATGTTTCAGGAGCTGCACGAACAGGGCAACACCATTGTGCTGATTACCCACGACAACGATATCGCCCGGCAGGCGAAACGAATCGTGCATATCCTGGATGGCAGACTCACGGAGGTGTCGCTCTGATGATGGCAGTGAAAATGGCGCTCCGCAGCATCGGAGCGAACAAGATGCGCGCGGCGCTCACGATGCTCGGCATCATCATCGGCGTGATGGCGCTGGTGGTGCTGGTGAGCCTGGTGGACAGTGCGACCAGTTCCATCACCAGTGAGGTTTCCAGCCTCGGCAGCAGCCTGCTTACGGTGCGGGTCTCGGACGACAAGGGGGTTCCCGTCAAGCTGCAGGATCTGGAGAACTGGGTGGACACCGAGCCCAGCATCGCCGCCGTGGCGCCCTACACCACCAGCACGGCAACCGGAAAGTTCGGCACTGAGAGCGCGGACTTCAACGTTTACGGCGTCACCCAGGATGAGTATAAGATTCAGAGCATGCAGCTTATTATGGGGCGGTTCATCGCCGCAAGCGATGTGAAAAACAGCAACCGGGTCTGCGTGATTCCGGAAGGAACCGCGGAGGACCTGATCGGTTATAAAGACTGCCTGGGGAAGGAAATCTCCCTCAACGGCATCAAGTATACCGTCGTCGGTGTGCTGGAGGATGAGGAAGAGTCACTTGCGACGATTCTCTCCAGCGGTATGAAGACGGCCTATATTCCCTATACCTCACTCATGCGTCTCTCCACAGACAACGGATCGACGATTTCGACCTTCTACATCGGCGCGGCCGAGGGCTACACCCTCGATCAGGCCGAGGAGGTTATGAAAAATCTTCTGCTGGAGCGCTTTAATCAGGATGACGATGCCTTCTCCATCTCTTCCCAGAATATGATCGAGGAAGCCATGGGACGCATCAGCAACTTCCTGAACATCCTGCTGGGGGGAATTGCGGCAATCTCCCTGATTGTCGGCGGCATCGGGATCATGAACATTATGCTGGTCACGGTGACCGAACGCACCCGCGAAATCGGCATCCGGAAAGCCATCGGCGCGAGCCGCCGGACCATCCTCGTTCAGTTCCTGATCGAAGCGGTGGTGCTGTGCATGCTGGGCTGCGCACTGGGAATCTTTGTCTCCTGGGGCATCCTCCAGATCATCTCGGCCATCACAGTGAGCGCCTCCATCTCCTTCCGTCTGAACGGAAGGGTTGTTGTGCTGTCGGTGCTGTTCTGCTTCCTGATCGGGGTGATCTTCGGCCTTTATCCCGCAAACAAGGCTGCAAAGATGAAGCCCATCGACGCGCTGCACTACGGCGGCTGAGGAGGGAACGGCATGAAGAGAAAGAAAGGGATCCGGAGGGCAGTCCCCTGGATCATCCTGGGAGTGATCGCCCTGATCCTCGGCATGCTGCCGCAGCTCGCACGCAAGGCGGCAGCGGGAACGGAAGCAAGTGTGCTTACGGCCCGGGCGGAGACGGGAGAGATCGAGAACACGCTGGCCGGCGGCGGGACGCTGACCGCGGAGGATCCGGTGGAGGTTACCGTGCCATCCTCCATCGAGATCACCGAGTTTCTGGTCAAAAACGGAGACCGGGTTGAGGAGGGGCAGGCGCTGGCCCGTGTTGACCGCGTGACCCTGATGGGCGCGATATCGGATGTGCAGAAAAGCCTTGAGGACGTGGCGTTTCAGATGCTTACCAATGCCAACAGGTATTCGGTGGCAAAGCTGACCGCGCAGGTAAACGGCCGGGTGAAGGCGGTCTATGCGGGGATCGGAGACGATGTCCGTCAGGTCACGGTGGACCGCGGCGCCGTGGCGGTGGTGTCGGTAGACGGCCTTATGGTCGCGGAGGTTCCGACTGATCAACCGGTCGAGGCGGGAAACCGCGTAAACGTAGAGCTCCCGGACGGAACCGAAGTGTCGGGGCGGGTGGAGACGGTGATGGAGCACATGATCCGGGTTACGCTGTCGGATGACGGACCGCGCATCGGCGATCCGGTGACGGTATATACGACGGACGGGATAGAGATCGGCAGCGGACTGCTGGCTGTCCACAATCCCTGGACCCTGCTCGCCACCGACGGGATTGTAAACCATGTCTATGTGAAGGAAAACCAGCAGATCTGGGTCGGCAACGGGATTGTCGAGGTCGAAAAGCTTACCGGAAACGCGGAGTATCAGGCGCTGGCAGCGAAGCATCGGCAGTATGAAGAACTGATGCAGGAACTCTTCGCCCTGTATGTGGACGACACGGTGAAAGCGCCCAATGCCGGATTTGTCAGCGATATCGACGAAAACAAGATCAAGAACACCGCTTCCTGGGACAAGGAATATACGATCAAGCTGCTGGCTGATGAGTCAACAGGAAATATTCCGGAACTTGAAAACTGTTGGGGTGCAGCATTGATTACATCCGTGAACGGGGACGGCACTGTAACCGGTCTGGTGATGCCAACAGACCAGATGTTGATAATCCTTGCCGGAGGAGCATCCTTGGAGGAGATCCTAATGGGTGGGACGGAAATGACCTTTCGGGATCCGGTGGGAACCGCGTCGGAAGGTGTGATTATCCTTCAGAATGCACCAGAAATTGTGACGCCATCTCCGAGTATGCCCATCTATCCGGGCATGCCGGATATCGGCAGCCTGCTTGGCGGCTTCAGCTTCAACATCAGCATTCCCTCTTCAATGATGGGCGGAGCCCAGGCGGAGGAAGAGGACGACGGCCTCTACGACCTGGAGGAGCAGACCATTCTCTCCATCATACCGGATGACAGCATGACGGTCCGCATCCGAGTGGACGAACTGGATGTCCTGCAGTACGAGCTCGGGATGAGTGCCGATGTGACTGTGGACGCGCTGCCGGATCGAAGCTTTACCGCGCACGTGACCGAGATCGGCGCCATGGGTGAAAACTCCGGCGGCAACAGCAAATATGATGTGGAACTGCGCCTGGACCGGGCGCCGGATATGCTGGACGGCATGAACGCGTCCGTCGTGGTGCACCGGGGCAGCCGGTCTGCTCTGCTGATCCCGTCGGCAGCCGTGCATGACAGGGGGAGCAGAAGCTATGTGTATACCGCGCTCGACAACAAGAGTGGAAAACCAGCAGGAGAAGTTCAGGTCGAGACCGGCATCTCCGACGGAGAGAATGTGGAGATCCTGAGCGGCCTCTCCGAGGGACAGACGGTGTTCTATGAATACTATCTGCCGCAGGAAGAAGAGAGCGTGCCGTTCGGGCAGCCGCCCGGATTCCCGGGAAACAGATAAAACTGAAAAGACATGAAAAGCGGGAGGCCGTTTCAGAAATCGAAACGCGCTTCCCGCTTTTTTGCCCGGGCGGCTGCATGCGTGATAGCATTTCCCACGACGGTGAAAACGACTTGAAAAAGGATTGCTATTTTGATGGAATCCGAGTAAAATTATAAACAATGAGTGCTTCACAAATCATCTGCAAAGAGCAGAAAGAAAGGGGGCGCGAAACAATCAGAAATCTGTTGATTTATGGCATGATCTATCTGGGCAGCGCCCTGATGGTCTGCAATATCCGGCAGTATGTCCGATTTGCCAGACATATCCGGGAGCGGGGCGACTGGAAGCAGGAAGAGCGCATCCTGCGGCTTCCGATTCTGCTGCTGGTACTGTTTCTGTGCGGGTATCTTGCTGTCGGCTTCTTCGGAAAGCCGGATCTTATTGTGTCGGCGATCCTGTTCGGCGGAAGCATCTTCGTCATGGTGATGCAGCTGCTGATCCGGAGGGTTGCAGACAGAATCCAGAAGAACGAAAAGCTGGAAGCGCGTCTGAGTGCGGCGGAAGATGCCAGCCGGGCGAAGACCTTCTTCCTGTCCAACATGTCTCACGACATCCGTACTCCGCTCAACGCCATTCTGGGTTACACGACCCTGGCCAGAAAGGAAGGCCGCACTCAGGAAGAGATCGGCCAGTATCTGAACAAAATCGACATCGCGGGACATCAGCTGCTGGCCATTGTCAACGATGTGCTGGAGATGAGCCGCATCGAGAGCGGAAAGATGGAACTGCAGCCGGAACCGATCGACATTGAAGACACCGTGCGGGCAGCCGGAGACCTGATCAGCGGGCAGATGGAAGAAAAGAACATCCGCTTCACGGTCCTCTGTGATGTGAAAGACCGCTGTGTAATGTGTGACGGAAACCAGCTGGACCGAATCCTGGTGAACATCCTCGGAAATGCCTGCAAATTCACGCCGAATGGCGGAGAAGTACAGCTGTCTCTGCGGCAGACCCAAGGGGACGAAGAGACCGGCACATATGAGATCCGCATCAAGGACAATGGGATCGGGATGAGTCCGGAGTTTGCAGAGAATATCTTTCAGCCGTTTGAAAGGGAAAAAACCTCTACGGTCAGCAGAACCCAGGGAACCGGCCTCGGCATGGCGATCACGAAGAAAATCGTCGACATGATGAACGGAGAGATCGAAGTTCTTACCGAGCAGGGGAGAGGAAGCGAATTTATCGTTACGCTGAATCTGCCGCTGATCACAGGGTACGATCCGGAACAGACAGATCCGGAACCCTGCGCCTGCAGGGAACGGGCGAAATCAGCACGTCTGCTCCTGGCCGAGGACAACATGATCAACCGCGAGATTGCAAACGAGCTGCTCACGGGAATGGGCTTCCAGGTGGAGAACGCCGAGAACGGGGAGTGCGCCGTCCGGATGGTGATGGAATCCACACCGGGTTATTACAGTGCGGTCCTCATGGATATTCAGATGCCCGTGATGGACGGCTATGAAGCGGCGAGAGCGATCCGGGAACTGCCGGAAGCCGGCCTGTCAAAGATCCCGATCATCGCCATGACGGCCAATGCCTTCAGGGAAGACGAAGAGGCGGCAAGAGAAGCGGGGATGCAGGGACATATCGCTAAGCCTATTGATGTAGAGGCCATGCGCCGCACCATCATGGAAGTGCTGGACGGGAAGAGCGAAGCGTAAATAATCAATGGACAACAAAAGCAGGATGCGTTCAAGTGAAGAACCTTGAAAACATCCTGCTCTTTGCTTGCATGCCTTTGCGAAAAAATGAAATCGAGATTACTGGCAAATTAATTCGGTTGCGACCGAGTCGGTTACAGCCGAATTAATTCTTGCACTTTTCGGGTGCGCATGTTATATTTAATTCGGATCAAACCGAGTCGGAGGTGACCGAACAAATGAAATTCTATGGACGGGAACAGCAGCAGAAGAAACTGAATCGTATGTTGGCGAAAAACAGCTTTCAGGCTGCATTGATTTATGGGCGGCGCAGAGTCGGAAAGAGTGAACTGATCAAGCAATGTCTGAAAAAGACGGACACGCTGCAGCTCTATTATGAGTGCAAACAAACGACAGAGATGAACAATGTGGAGAGTCTGTCCGCGCTGATCTCGGAACAGCTCCGGCTTCCCGCACTGGGCTTCTCCGGTATGGAGATGCTCCTGGATTATCTCTTCCGCCGCGGAGAACAGGAAGAGCTGATCCTTGTGCTGGATGAATACCCGTATCTCCGGGAAACGGTCAAAGGAATGGACAGTGTTCTGCAGTCCCTGATCGACCGGTATAAAGACACAAGCAGATTGAAGCTGATAATCTGCGGATCCTATGTGGATACAATGAAGTCCCTGCTGGCCAGGGAGAATCCCCTCTACGGCCGTATGGACCTCATCATCGATCTGGAGCCGATGGATTATTATGAATCGGCACTGTTTTACCCCGGCTATTCATCGGAGGACAGAGTGCGTCTCTACAGCGTGTTCGGAGGCATCCCATATTACAATCGACAGATCGACCATTCTCTCACCGTCAGGGAAAATATACAGGAACTGATCTCCGCTCCGGGCTCACGGCTGGAAAACGAAGTGTCGATGTATCTGAAGTCAGAAATCTCCAAAATCTCCAATGCGAATGAGGTCTTCGAAGCCCTGTCAAAGGGGTTTTCCAGGTACAGCGACCTGTTGGCGCAGTCTCATGTCACAAGCGGGCCGACGCTGATCGATGTGCTGGAAAAGCTCATCAGCATGCAGGTCGTGGAAAAACAGGCTCCAATCAACGATGTGGACAATCGGCGAAAGTCCGGATACTTCATCGTGGATAATCTGTCCCTGTTTTATTACCGCTATATTTTTCGGTTTCTCTCTCAGCGAAATGTACTGGATGAAGACGTGTTCTACGACCGCTATATCCATGAAGACTTTGAGACCCAGTATGTACCGCGGATCTTCGAAACCGTCTGCAAACAGTACCTGATCCGACAGAATCGGGCGGGGAAGATTGAGCCGCCTTTTGACAGAATCGGGAAGTATTACTATGACAATCCCAAAACCCGAACCAACGGAGAATTTGACACGGTGACGGAAGATCCGCAGGGCTATATATTTTATGAATCGAAGTTCCGGAAGGAGCCGCTGACGCTCGCAATGATTTACGAAGAGATGAAGCAGGTACAGGCCACGGGGCTGAACTGTTACAAGTATGGGTTTTTCTCTCGCTCGGGATTTCAATGTGACCCGACAGAGAGCATGATTTTCATCCCTTTGGACGACCTGTATACCTGAACGGTGAAGCGGCAGCACCTCCGTATGGAGAAGCGGTGCTGTGCAGCAAGAAAGAAAACCTGTCATTTCTTTTGCAATAAAGTGACAGAGTCCAAAAAATTGGACAGGATTTGGAGTAGAATACAGCAGTAAGCTGTAAAGGCAGCAGTTTAATCCCAAAAGGATATGTGAGGATGAACACAAGAAAATACCTGGCACACAGCCCTACAGAAGAACATCCGGAAGGACAGGCACTGAAGGATCACCTGGAGAGCGTCTCTGCTCTTACCGCTGCGTTTTCCAAAGCGTTTGACGAAGAGAATGGAAGGCTCTGCGGCCTTTATCATGATATCGGAAAGTACAGCGAGGCATTTCAAAGACGTCTTGGTGGAAGCAAAGAGCAAGTAGACCATTCTTCTGCAGGCGCACTGGTGATGTTTGAAAAACAAAAGCCGCAGGTTTCCATGTGCATTGCGGGGCATCATGCAGGGCTTGCAGATGTCGGAACGAGAAATGACCTCTCAGACACCTATATGGCCAGAATAAATCGTGCCCGCGGTGGAGATCTGGAAGACTGCAGCGCATGGAAAAACGAACTTCCGACTGACATCCCTGCAGGGTATACACCGCGCCAAGGGATAGAGAACTATTTTTATACGAAAATGCTGTTCTCGGCCTTGACGGATGCAGACTGGCTGGATACAGAGGCCTATTATCAGAACCGCCCGGTTACCATTACCGAGCCAGATCTGAAACACTTGAGGGACAGAATCAATGCGTTTATTGCTCCCTGGTGGGATGCAACGAGCGAGATCAACCGTCGCCGATGCCGTATTCTGAAGGCAGCCATCGAGCATGGAGAAGATAATCCCGGCCTGTTCACCATGACGGTTCCGACCGGAGGCGGGAAAACGGTTTCTTCCATGGCGTTTGCACTGCACCATGCAGTTCGGCATGAAAAGAAGCGCATTATCTATGTTATTCCGTATTGCTCCATTCTGGAACAGACACAAGGCGTTTTTGAGAGCATTTTCGGCAAGGAACCAATTACGGCTCATTATTCCGGCGCAGAGTATGAACATCCAGAGAACAAGGAGGATCAGAGGGCCTTTTCAGCCGAGAACTGGGAAGCACCGGTCATCCTGACGACAGCGGTCCAATTCTTTGAGTCCCTTTTCTCCAATAGGCCGGGAAAAAACCGGAAACTCCATAATATCGCGGAAAGCGTCATTGTCTTTGACGAAGCGCAGATGCTTCCGGTGCCGTTTTTGCGGCCCTGTCTCGCCGGAATCTGTGAATTGGTAAAGAGCTATGGCTGCTCTGCGGTCCTCTGTACTGCAACACAGCCGGCACTTGACCCGCTGCTGCAGGAGTTCCTGCCGGGCTTTCCAGCGACAGAACTCTGTCCGGAACCGGAGAAGATGTATCAGGATTTTCGCAGAGTAAGCTTTGTAGACGACGGAGCGCTTCCTGATGAGGAACTGGTCCAGCAGCTCAGGCAACGCAGGCAAGTTCTTTGTGTCGTGAACAGTCGTCGGCAGGCGCAGGCGCTGTATCATGCGCTGGAGGCGGAAGAAGGAAGCTTTCACCTGTCTACCATGATGATTCCTGCAGATCGGAAACGGGTTTTGCAAATAATACGCCAAAGGCTGCAAAACGGAGAGCCCTGCCGGGTTATCTCCACAAGCCTGATTGAGGCCGGTGTGGACGTAGACTTCCCGGAAGTATACCGCGCATTGGCTGGGCTGGATTCCGTCATTCAGGCAGGAGGCCGATGCAACAGAGAAGGCAGACGGACATCGGAAGAAAGCAAAGTACATGTTTTTCGAACGGAAGCAAAAGCACCCGGAATGCTGGAACAGAACATCAGCGCAGCAGCGCGAACCATCAGACAATTTTCCGATATAGGCTCTCCAGAGGCAATTCAGTCTTATTTTCAGTTCTTGCTGTATTCTCTGAAAGACATCAAACAGCTGGACGAGAAAGAAATCATCTCCTATGCGGAACAGATGAAGTTCAAGACCGTTTCCGAGCGCTTTCGTATTATCGACGGAGCCGGATACACGATTTATGTTCCGGTCGGTGAGGGAGTGGCCCTTGCGGAAAAACTTCGGCAGAACGGACCGAACAGAGCTTTATTACGGCAACTGGGACAATATGCAGTGAGCGTTTATCGACAATACTTCGAGGAATTGTGCCGGACAGGTGCTTTGGAGCAGATTTCCGAAAACGCGGGGATCCTGCAAAATACGGGCTTATATTCATCTGAAACGGGCCTGCCGTTTGAACTATTAGAACAGAGCCAGGCAATCTTTATTTAATCGAAAGGAAGTGAACCATTTGTCTGTAAGGGTAGAGGTCTGGGGAGACTACGCGCTGTTTACCAGACCTGAGTTGAAAGTGGAGCGCGTCAGTTATGATGTGATGACGCCTTCGGCTGCACGGGGACTGCTGGAAGCTATCTATTGGCACCCTGGTTTGCGTTGGGTGGTCGATAAAATCCATGTCATGAATCCTATACGCTTCACAAACATCCGCCGCAATGAAGTCTCGGCAACGCTCTCGGCAGCGAAAGCAAAGACCGTGATGTCCGGCGGCGATGCAGATCTGTTTATCTGTACACAGGACTGTATTCAACAGCGTGCAGCCATGGTGCTGCAGGATGTTCACTATGTGATTGACGCACACTTTGTGCTGACCGAAAAGGCCGCACCGGGAGACAACGCCGGAAAGTTCTGTGACATTATGCGCAGACGCCTGGAGAAGGGACAGTGTTATCATCAGCCTTATTTCGGTACGCGGGAATTCCCGGCGCATTTCAAAACCTGGCAGGGAGGGGAACCGATTACGGCCTATCCCGATACGGATCGGGAGCTTGGATTCATGCTCTATGACATGGACTATTCCGACCAGGAGAACATTCATCCACAGTTCTTCCGGGCAGCGCTTCACAACGGTGTCCTGGATCTGCGGGATTGTGAGGTGTACAGATGATCCTTCAAGCTCTGGTTGATTATTATGAACAGCTGGCTGCACAGGGGAGAATCGCAAAACCCGGCTGGGGCAAGGTAAAGGTATCCTGGGCGCTGGAAATTGATGAGAACGGACAGCTGCTGGATGTACTCCCGCTCCGAACACCTAGCAGCGACGGGAAGAAAATGCTGCCCCGCGAAATGGAATTGCCGGCACCGGTAAAACGCTCCAGTGGGGTCGCGGCAAACTTTCTTTGGGATAACTCGTCATATGTGCTGGGCATAGACAACAAAGGAAAGGAAAAACGGACGGCAGAATGCTTTGCAGCGGCGAGTAATCTGCATCAAAAACTGCTTTCAACCGTAGAGAGCCCTGCCGCGCAGGCAATTGCAGCATTCTTTCGAACCTGGGATCCGAGGCGGGCCGAACATATGACGGCCTTTGCGGAACACCGGGAGGATCTGATAAGAGGGGATAATCTATGCTTCTTCTTCCGTGGAAAGTCTGTCGCAGATGACCTGCTGATTCGGAGCGCATGGGAGAATGCGTATGAGAGCTCAGGAGATGGGGAAAAAGAATCCTGCCTGATCACAGGACAGAAGACCGTCCCGGAGCTTGTCCACCCGGCAGTCAAAAATGTTCGTGATGCACAATCCTCCGGTGCAGCCTTGGTGTCGTTTAATGCACCATCATTTTGCTCGTATGGCAAAGAACAGAATGCAAATGCACCGATCAGCAGATATGCGGCCTTCGCCTACACCAGTGCTTTGAACCAGCTTCTGGCAGATCGGGAGCATGTAAAGGTGATCGGGAATACCACGGTCATCTACTGGTCGAAGAGCGCAGAAAAGCAGTATCAGGATGCATTTGCTGCTCTTTTTGACGGAACAGACAATTCCGTGACGGATGAAGATCTCAACGCACTGATGGAATCTGTTGCTGCCGGTAAGCCCTACCAGTATGAGGGACTGCCCCTTGCCCCGGACAATGACTTTTTTATCCTTGGGATCTCACCCAATGCAGCCCGTCTGTCCGTCCGCTTCTTTTACCGCAGCAGTTTCGGACAGATTGTTCAGAATCTGAAGCGGCATTATTCGGACATTCAGATCGTTTCGGATCATCGGAGCAAATGGAACACAACTCCGCTTTGGGCGCTCCTGCGAGAGACCGTCAATCAAAAAGCCAGCGACAAGTCACCGCTTCCGCAGCTGGCAGGCGATGTGATGAAGAGCATGCTCCAGGGCAGCAGATACCCGGAAACCCTATTGAATCAGACGATGCTTCGCATCCGCGCCGAACATGATATCACCCGAAGCAAAGCGGGGATTATAAAAGCCTGTCTGATCCGAAATACAGAAAACCATCCGGAAAGAGAAGTCATTAAGGAGGTGACCACCGTGTCATTGAATACAGAAAGCAGCTATACCCCATACATTCTTGGACGTCTGTTTGCCGTTTTAGAAGGAATACAGCAGGCTGCCAACCCCGGTATCAACGCGACCATCAAAGATCGATACTTCAATTCCGCATGCGCAACTCCTGCAGCAGTGTTTCCGATCCTGCTGAAGCTGTCCAACAGCCATCTGAAGAAACTCGACACAGGCAAGTCGATTTACTGGTCACGACAGATCGGTGAACTGACCGACAGAATGGGAATCGGGTTTCCCGCGCATCTTACCCTGCAGGAACAGGGGGCTTTCATCCTAGGCTATTATCATCAGACTCAGAAACGGTTCGAAAAGAAAAATATAAATGAGGAGGCAGAATAACAATGTCAGAAGCGATTAAAAACAGATATGAATTTGTGGTGTTCTTCGATGTGGAGAATGGTAATCCCAACGGAGACCCGGATGCAGGAAACATGCCCCGTGTTGATCCGGAGACAGGATACGGCATTGTGACGGATGTCTGCCTTAAACGCAAGATTCGCAACTTTGTGGAGACCGTCAAGGAAGATGAGGCTGGCTTCGGCATTTACATCAAAGACGGAGTTCCCCTCAATCGAAGTGACAGACGCGCTTTTGAATACCTCGGTCTGGAAGAGGGAAAGGTCAAAGAAGCGAAAAAAGCGGATAAGGACCTCGACCGCAAGGTGAGAGACTTTATGTGCGAGAACTTCTATGACATTCGCACCTTCGGCGCCGTGATGACAACGTTTACCAAGAACGCGCTCAACTGTGGGCAAGTACGCGGCCCCGTTCAGATTTCCTTTGCACGCAGTGTTGATCCAATCGTCCCACAGGAGCTGACGATTACCCGTACTGCCATCACAACAGAAGCGGATGCGGAGAACAAGAAGACGGAGATGGGGCGAAAATACATTGTCCCGTATGGACTGTATCGTGCAGAGGGATACATTTCCGCCAACCTTGCCCGCAAGGTCACAGGTTTTTCTGAGGAAGACCTGGAATTGCTTTGGCAGGCGATTCTCAACATGTTTGAGAATGACCACGCTGCGGCTAGAGGCAAGATGGCAGTGAGAAAGCTTATTATCTTCAAGCACGACTCAGAACTTGGGAATGCTCCTGCGCACAAGTTGTTTGACGCGGTACAGGCGAAGCGCGTTAACGAGGGAGCACCGGCGCGCTGCTTTAAGGATTATGAAATCCATGTGGAGGAAACCGCAATCCCGGATGGGGTTACAGTGGAGTGCCGGGAGTGAGGTAAACAATCACCCCTGATTACAAGGTCTCGCCCCGCACGGGGCGAGGGGATTGAAATGACAAGGCGCCCATCTTCGGGACCCCGGTCGGCAACGTCTCGCCCCGCACGGGGCGAGAGGATTGAAATGGCATCTCCATGTCAATATACACGCCCATGCTCATGTCTCGCCCCGCACGGGGCGAGGGGACTGAAATCTTCGGCTAAGGACTCAACGATGGCCTGACCGTTGTCTCGCCCCGCACGGGGCGAGGGGATTGAAATTGTGATATCTACATTCAGAATGAAACGACTCGTCTGTCTCGCCCCGCACGGGGCGAGAGGATTGAAATCCATTGCGGGACTTTCCGGGAATGCTTGGATGCAGTCTCGCCCCGCACGGGGCGAGAGGATTGAAATTACGTTGACGAGGTTCTTCCTGGTGATACGTTCGGTCTCGCCCCGCACGGGGCGAGAACATCGAAAAAAGCGCGCCTGAACGGAGCAAACAGAAAAATGAGCAGGTCTTATGACCTGCTCAGAACATCTTCGATCACAGTATTCAGCGCGTCCCAGTCCTTTTCCGCGTCGGCCTGGCCCAATGCCGTCCTCATGATCTCCGCAGCTCCAGCGTCTTCGAATACGCCACTGACGGAATCATAATCGGAGAAAGCACTTGTAATCAGCCAGGATAAGCCCTCATAGTTTTCCCGAAAGTATTTCTGCGATTCTTCGTCCGTCTCATTCCAGGCCTTTTCAAAGGCAGTTTTGCAGTCATTCCTGCTGAGCTTCTGATCCGTGGCAAAGCGCAGCACATTGGCGGCGGCGAGCGCCTGCTTAAGAGAGCTTCCGGCTGTACCGGGATGGTAGGAGACTATTTCGCCGATGATGTTGTCACGGATCTGGTCAGAGGAGACAGCCGCTTTCCCACAGGCAGTGAGAAGGGATAATACCAGAAAAAGGATAAACAGTCGTTTCATTCATTATACCGTCCTTACTTTCTCAACCGGTTTAACGTGAGGTTTCTCATGCTGCTTCAAGTATAC
>Ga0256405_10009132_pt1 | contig 13736 bp, 14 predicted proteins | sample RumenRJG_02DNA_FD_189096 | JGI IMG/M metagenome (GOLD analysis project Ga0256405, IMG submission 189096) | Bovine rumen microbial communities from Lethbridge, Alberta, Canada - RJG_02 | ecosystem: Host-associated > Mammals > Digestive system > Stomach > Rumen | place: Canada: Alberta...
GCTCTTTTTTAAAGAGGGCTTGGGGGTGTGCGCACTGAAACAGCTTATTTCACCAGTTAATATGTTTTTTTACTCTGATGTTCGGATATGGTTAGAGGGTGCTGCGGTTGCAACAGCCCCTTTTTTATAAGATAAATACATATCAGAAAAATGATAACTAACTCTCTTCAAGTGTACTGCTCATATCTCTATTCGTGATATACTCATACTGTTTCCTTATGCGCTGCCGTGCCTGCTCTCTGAGGTGAGCGGGTTCCATTATCTCTATAACGGGACCGAAACTCAGCAGACGTATCAGCACCTCTGTTTCGTCCTGCTCATCATACCACAGTTCGACGGTGTATTCACCCGTCTGTGTATCTCTGACAGTGTGCTTTTCGTAGGCTGCGAATTCCATCATGAAGCGTTCCACACCGTTGCGCTCCGTTGTAACTCTAATGACAGCCGGTTCACTGCATTTTCGGCTTTGAAAGTAGTCGTCAATGGATACAGGCGTCCTGAATACCCTGCCTGTATCGGTTATTTCGGTGATACGCCCGATATTGATTATACCGCTGCTCTTTATCCTGCCGTTCCTGAGAAGATAGCAGTAGGCTCTGAATTTATCATTTTTGGGAGAGTATTCAAGCTTCAGCAGCACGAATATTCCCCTCATGTGATTTCCGTGTCCCGAAATGAAGTCGATATATACTATACTCCTGCGTTTTACCGCTTTCAGTGCAGTACGGAAATGACTTATGTATTCCTCGTCGTGATAATCGTCACTGTCGGCAAATCGGTCGGTATACCGAAACTGCTCTTCTCTGTAAAGCGGAGGAATATTCCCGAGTTTTTCGTTCAGTGCCGAGATAACATCTTCGTCCATAAAAAGCCTTATCCTCGGGTCAGCAAGCTTGGCTTTTAGCCAGCTTTTCTGTATGCCTGTAAGAAGTTTTACAGGCGGATTTTTGGTTATCCGCTGAAGTTTACCGTCTTCGGTGCGCTTAAAAAGTCCAGTACTTTCACTGCCCGGGATAAGCTTCTGCGGAAGAAAAAGCAGAGTATCCTTGAACCCCTCACGCATCACAGTTTCTCTGACAGTTTTTTCATCGGTCAGTTCCTTTTCAAGCAGTTTTGCTGTTATCCTGAAATATGTACCGTATATCTCACTGAATATGTTCATCGCTATCACCGCCATACATTTCTTCCATACGTATAATATCATTATAAAAACGCTGAATTATATCACTTGTGCCGCCTTCGATATCCACTATCCTGCCGATGAATGTCTTTGCCCAGTGCATCATCTCGTTAGGATCGAAAACATCAGCTGTCAGGGTATAAAGGTTCTCTTCGATTTTTTCGAGGGTGCAACAGCGTTTTTCTCTATTAAGACGTTCTATTATGTAGGGCTCTTTATCCTCATCAACACAGAATGTGATCTTCATAGGTGTTACCGTACCAGTTTCCCGACGTGTGCCAAAGGATACACCGAAACAGCGGGATATGTTCTTTTCATATTTGGCTTTAAGTTCATCGTAGTTTTCACATACCGTGCTCTTTTTGATGGTCTTTATATAGTCTAGCCTAAATGATGAAAATCTTTTGACCGCAGGTATATATGCCGCAAGATACTGCCGCCCTGTCTGTACAGAAACAAGTATCTGCATCGGTACGACCTGAGCTTCACGCCCGTTATCATCACTGTCACTGCGCTTCTTTGCCGAAAAAGTTTGCAGGGTGATATACCTTTTTTCTTCCATTGCAGAAAGTATCTCGGGTATCAGTATATCTTCCAGAGTATGTATTATATAATTGTGTTTTATGAAAAACAGGTCGTTATCCATACCTGCTGTTTTGAGAATACTGTTTCCGATAACCCCGAAATGCTGTACCTCTGAGAAATATTTCAGTGCATCATCAAGCCCCTCAAAGTGGCTTATGTATTCGTCAGCCCTGTCACCGCAGAGGGAATAGTAAAGCGTCTTCCCACGCTTCTCGGATAAAACAAGCCCCTCCTGTGTATACTCTTTCAGCTTGTTGCGGACTGTCTGTTCATCGAAAAGCATCGAGTACTCGTTGTTGAGTTCATCGACTATATCTTTCAGCGCCCTGTATTCCCCATCGGAAAGTATATCCGTCAGCAGAAAATGCAGCAGCATATCATTGTCAGTGAAACTCTTAGAATAAAAAGCGTTGTAAAGTGGGTTCTCGGGTATGTGACCGCTGTCAACGGATATGGATACGCTCCTGCCGTGTACCGAGTCATCATATCGCATATAATCACCCATCCAGCTTTCAACACGCCGCTTTTCGTCACTGTAGGTACGCATACTCTTGCGGTCAAAGTCACTCCTGACTTTGCAGCCATATATGAAAAAATCACGGATATAATCTCTGGTCTTGCCAAAATTTTTGATAAGTTCTGAAAAACCTGCCATGGTACACTCACCTCTCTTAAAGTATATAATAGCATATATCATTATAAATGTAAAGCACAGTAAAATAGATTAAGCCGGGGTCGCAGAAAAAATTATATGATTATTTTGTAAGACTGTGGTATACTTTCATCAAGATAAAGGAAGCGAACAAAACAAAGAACATGAAAGAAGTGAAGAATATGTTTGTTCATTTTACTAAAAACAAAGATATGCTCCCCATAAAAATATGGCAAAGTGGTATCGAGGCGATCGAAGAAAAATGCATTGCCCAGGCTGAACATCTGGCTAAATTGCCTTTCGCAGAAAAGTGGATAGCTCTGATGCCCGATACCCATGCGGGAAAAGGTATGCCGATCGGCGGCGTCATCGCCTGTGAAAACGCTGTGATACCCAATGCGGTCGGCGTTGATATCGGCTGCGGAATGGCTTACGTACAGACTGATATTCCCGTGTCGCTTCTTCGTGAGACAATGACAGGCAGTGGCGATCTGGTAAAGACAATCTGCGGAGATATCCTCAGAAATATCCCCACAGGCTATAACCATTACAAGACCCCGCAAGCTTCCGAAGTGCTTGACCGTGCCAAGGCCGAGATGGGTAAATATGAAGCAGACAAAGAACTTATCCCTCAGATAGAGGAAGGATATTTTCAGGCAGGCACCCTCGGCGGAGGGAACCATTTCATAGAGATTCAGCAGGACGATGAGGGTATGTGCGGCATAATGCTCCATTCGGGCAGCCGCCATTTCGGAAATATCGTCGGTCAGTATTTCAATAAAATAGCACATGAACTCAACGACAGATGGTTCTCATTTGTACCTTCCGAGTGGGATCTTCCTTTTCTTCCTGTGGAAACCGATGAGGGAAAAAGATACCTTGCCTGGATGCAGCTGTGCATGAATTTCGCATATGAGAACCGTGCAATAATGCTCGGCAAGGTCAAGGAGATTTTTACCAAACATATCGAAAAGCACACAGGTATAACTCCCATTTTCTCTGATGAGATAAACTGCCACCACAACTACGCGGCGCTTGAAAGCCATTTCGGAAAGAACGTATGGGTACACCGCAAGGGTGCTATACGTGCACGCGAAGGAGAAATGGGCATAATTCCCGGAGCAATGGGTTCATACAGCTATATAGTCCGCGGAAAGGGTTGTGAAGAAAGCTTTATGTCATCATCACACGGTGCGGGAAGAGCATATTCACGTACTGCGGCTATGGAAAAATTCTCGGTCGAATCGGTCATGGTTGACCTCAAAAAACAGAACGTAGTGCTTGCGAAAAACAAGAAGTCTGATGTCCCTGAAGAGTCACGATTTGCATACAAGGATATCGATGATGTCATGGCAAATCAGCAGGAACTCACCGAACCTGTTAAGCGGCTGTCCACGGTAGGTGTTATAAAAGGATAATAAGGAGTTAATATCATGCAGCTGGAGATCACAAAAGAGCTTTTAAAGTACACCTTCGGTTATACCCCACAGCTTGATGTCAATGAAAAATATCCCCTCGGAATGAAAGTAATATATATGCCGACTGCATATCTCTTCGATACAGATACTTACCTTTTATTCGTTAAGGACAGTGATGAAGCTGAATATCTTACGGATACCATACCTTTTCCCATAGTGAAACAGCATGAAGCTATGCACGCATATGTTGACAGTATCAATAATAAGCGCATAACAAATATATTCAAACATCTCCCGGAAGAAGATTTCGGTAAAGTTTTCTGGGGAGTGTTTGATGATGGCGGTGAAAACTTCCGCGCTTATCACAGGTTTGAAGAAAGTTACAGATATAGCGCTATCATTAAATGGTGTGATAACAACAATATCCCTTACTACATAAAAAATTCTGATATTTTACAGGTGCTCCAACATTGTCAGAACTGACGATGCGAAAAAAATAAGGCACAAACAGCAGTTGCTATTCTTATTTCAATGATTGAAAGTGCCTTGCAGAACAAAAAATATTTTTCGGCTCTCACAGCATTATTATGTCCACGGCGGAGGTGCTGCACCGACAGCGCCGCCTTAAAAGACGAGCCGAGTGAATAAGACGCAGACAGCAAAAATTGATGTTATTCCAAAACATAAAAGCGTCTTGAGTATAAAAGAAAAAGTATCGGCATTAACAGCATTATCTTAGGGGCTCAGACACCATCGCAAAACGACAAGGGCTGAGTAAAAAAATGTGCCGAGTTGCAAAGGTGATAAGTCAGCAACAGCATTTATAAGCGGTCTAACGCAGGTTCGAATCCTGCCCTGCGCGAAAGCGTGTGGTAAATGCTGACTTGAAAGGAGAAATAACTATGTTGAATTTTTTGAAGAAAGAAGCAAACATGACACTTACCGAGAACGGCGGTACAGCATTCAGTTCAAGCGAGTCATTCTGTCTTGATATGTTTTTCAGGGCAGGCGCAATGCGCAATTCTTCCGAAGAAGAGATTGCCAATATTGTCATCAGAGCCTATGCCGAGGATCCCGACAAGACCATGAAGACCGTATTTTTTGCAAGAGATGCAAGGGGAGGTCTGGGCGAAAGAAGGTTTTTCCGCTGTGCAATTTCAGCACTGGCTGACTTAGCACCCGAGTCGGTAAGGAAGAATATTCCCCTCTTTGCAGAGTACGGTAGATATGACGACCTGTGCATACTGCTGGGTACAGAACTGGAAAAAGATCCAGCGGGCATTATCATAACACAGCTCCAAAAAGATATCAAAGCTATGCAGGAAAATCAGCCTGCATCACTGCTGGCAAAGTGGCTGCCTTCGGTAAATGCGTCCTCAAAGGATACCAGGAATAAGGGCAGACGGATGGCATCACTGCTGGGTATGAGCGAACCTATGTACAGAAAAACTCTGTCTGCACTGAGAAAGTACACAGATATACTGGAAAATCGTCTGCGTGAACGTGACTATACTTTCAATTATGAGGTACAGCCCTCATGTGCGATGTTCAAGTACAGAAGTGCGTTCATCCGCAATGACGGCGAGCGCTATACCGAGTACCTGAACAAGGTAAATAATGGCGAAGCAAAACTCAATGCAGGCAGGCTCTATCCTTATGATATAGTACGCGCTGTACTTAAAGGTGGTATCTCCGCCGAGGAAAGGCTGTCACTGGATACCGCCTGGAAATCTCTGCCCGACCTGACTGCGGCAAAGGGCGAAAATGCTCTTGCAGTCATCGACGGTTCAGGCTCCATGACATGGGGCATGGGTGGTATACGCCCCATCGATGCCGCGCTGTCGCTGGGCATATACTTTGCCGAACACAACAAGGGTGCATTCGCAGACCACTTCATAACCTTTTCGCATAAACCCCGTCTTGTGAAGATAGAGGGTAAGGATATCGTGGATAAGGTGAAGTATTGCAGCACCTTCAACGAGGTTGCAAATACCAACCTTGAAGCTGTGTTCACGCTGATATTGCGCACCGCTGTTAATAACAAGGTGAAGCAGGCTGATATGCCCTCAAAGCTCTATATCATATCGGATATGCAGTTTGACAGCTGTATCATAGGCGGCAACAGCGAGCCTATGTTCCGCGAAATGAGAAAACTCTATCGCAAGCATGGCTATGAACTGCCCGAGGTGATATTCTGGAATGTAAATTCCAGATGTGACGCAGTACCCGTGACCCGCTCCGAGACAGGTGCGGCACTGGTATCAGGTTATTCGCCTGCAGTGTTCGATATGGTCATAGGCGGAGAATGTTCGCCCGAAGCCGTGATGAACAAGATACTTTCTTCGGAAAGATATTCTGCCGTCAGGGCAGCATAATAGCAAAGGGGCTGCAACAGCCCCTTTTTCAAATATTGTTCTGCTTGCAAAAATCATCAAATGATCCTACATATCTGATCTTCTGTGTAATATTACCCATGGAACATTTATATTCACCGGCTATCACAGCTGATAACCAAACTTTTCTTTCTGTCATATCGTAAAAAGAAAAACAAAGCTTTCTCTGCGTTTCCTCTTTCATAGCTTTCATCAGAGCATAGATACGATCTCTGTGCTCGTTTTTGCATATCACACCGAAAGAAATAACATCCATCTGGTCACAAGGATCCCTGTAAAGATCGAACACCAGGCAGTTGCTTTTGTGATCCCCGATCACCCAGATGTCACCTTCGCCTGAATTCTGTTCCAAAAAGAAGTTTTCTAACTTTTCAGTATAAACATTATCAATGTATATTCCAAAAATATCCGTAATAGCTTTCAGATTGGGATTAATATTATCTTCTTTACTCGGATGCCCATGGAGCACTATGCATATAGGTGATGCTACGCGAAAAGTGCGCACATCAGATTTTAATTCAAATTTATCCACCAGCTTTGCGAAAAGCCCCTTGCAGCCTTCCTCTATATCGGAATAGGCTTTGCTGAAATCACGGCTATACCAAGGATCGAAAACATCGTCACCACGATCTGCGAATGTAAGGAGCTTACATATCTTTCCGTATTTATCACCGCCGAAGATACGGTTCATATTGCGTATATTTGCGGCATCCATGCCGATGAAGTAGTCGTATTTATCATAGTCCGCCTTTTGCAGCTGAACCGCAGTTTTGCCCGCACAGCCGACACCGTGTTTGGCAAGTTCCGATCTTGCCGGGGGATATACAGGATTTCCCAATTCTTCGATGCTTGTTGCACATGATACGATATAAAAATCATCGCTGTATCCTGCATCGGATACTATTTTTTTCATTATAAATTCAGCCATTGGCGATCTGCAGATATTGCCGTGGCAAACGAACATTATTTTTATCATACTTTTCTCCTCTCTGATCTGCTTTACTCAGTATATCGGTACGAAAACGGATAATTTCAGTGCTTTGAAACAGCCCATCTCGGACCTTCTTCTCCGATAACTCCATTGAGAGCAAATCCGCATTTTTCAAGCACTCTTTTTGAAGCGGTATTATCGGGATCGGTCTCCGCTTCAACAGCGGTGACTTCAGAACGTGAAAACGCCCATTCCAGTACCCCTTTGACTGCTTCGGTAGCATAACCCTTATTCTGATATTCTTCGGAGATACCGTATCCGATCTCTGCAATACCGTCCGCAGAAAGCCCCTTGAAGCAGAGTTCTCCGATATGAGTGCCATCTTTCAATTCGATCATCCATATCGCATACCAGTCCCATTGATCCGGGTTAGCCAGACAGCCATTCAGCATTTCGGTGTAAGCCGATTTCAGAATTTCTACGGTCTGCGCTTCGATGAAAGCTTCCATATTCTCCTGAGATGCGGAATATATTTTTAATCTGTTTGTTTCTATCATTTCATTTCACCTTTCGGATGTATTTTTTCGTTCCATATCATTATAACATAATCATTCGGTTTCATCAAGTCGGGAGCATCAAAATATAATTTCAGATGGGCTGAAAGATATTTAGTTTTGATTTCGTTGACGGTTAATAATATATTTTCATTTTTGTGGTATATTTTATTTCATGACGTGTCAGATTTTATTTCTTTTATTCGATATATAGAGTGAAACGTTTCAAAGGAGCGAGGTCTTGTTATGACAGATAGAGAATTGCTCGAATTGCTGCGAAAAGATCCCGATAACGGACTAAAAAGTGTGGTGCTGCAGTATTCGGCTTATGTAATGAAAATCGCATACATAAAGCTGGGCAGCATTTGTACCACCGAGGATATGGAAGAAGCTGTCAGTGATATTTTCCTGAAATTCTTTAACACAGGCAAAAAAAGCGGATTTGCATTTGAATCTGTAAGAGGGAGCCTTTCACTTATAGCCGGTAGACATTGTGTTGATGTTTTCCGAAGCAGAGTAAAAAGAGAAAAGGATATCCCACTTGATGAAGTGATAGAATTCGTAGCAGATGAAAGTATCATCAAAGAAGATACAAACAGTGCTCTTGCAATAGCGATAAAAAGCCTTGGGGAGCCTGACAGTTCCATATTTATGAGAAAGTATTTTTTCGGGCAGAAAAGCAAGGACATAGCTGCAGATCTCGGTCTTAAGCCAAACACAGTTGATAAAAAGATCTCCAGGGGTCTTAAAAAACTGAAAGAGATACTAATGAAGGAGGCAGAAGAATGAAGATAAATATTAACGAACTTCCCGATCATCTGAACGAAAAAGATATGGCGGGATTTGAAGAACTGTTCGATGATATTGAAAAAGATGCTGAGATCTCTGACGAACAACAGCAGCGCATTCTTTCTTCTGTCATGCGAAAGGCAGGAAACGGTATGGACACTGTGATAAAAAATAAAAGAAATATAAATGAAACAGTACCACAAAAAACTATTGAAACGAACAAAAAGATCCAGATAAAGCGCGGCGGAGCCATCGCGGCTTGTATAGCTTTGCTTGTGGTGGGCGGAGTAATGTTTTCGCTGAGGAACAATATGCAAAACACTGTACCGACTACTGACAGAGATTCATCTATGGTCAATGAAATAGATAGATCTGTGACCAAAGACAAAGATCATTCCTCAGAAAAAGAAACCGATACAGCAGACTTGGAAGATAAAACCATCAGCACAACACGCACTGTTCAGGCGTGGGCGAAGCCTTATCTAGAACAGAACCCGGACACTGTTGGCTACCTTAAACTAAAAGATATGACTGATGGCGGAGATCTTGAAACGCCCGTGGTTCAGGGTGAAGATAACGAGTTTTACCTAAACCACGGATTTGACAAGAGGAATAATGAAAACGGAACTGTTTTTGCAGACTTTGCAGAGCCGATAGACCAAAAGGGGCAGCCGTCAAATATTGTTCTTTTCGGAAATTTCATTGATGAAGCGGATAAAACGTCATCTTCATCACTATTGAAGTACAAGGAAAGAAAATTCTTTGAAGAACATAAGACAGTTGATTTCTGCACTATATTCGATGACCCCGATACAAAATATCAGATCATATCCTGTTTCAACTACGATGCAGTTGGTGAAAAAAACGGTGATTACTTTTTCAGACCAAGAAATTTTGATGGTGAAAACCGTTTCGATAAATGGATGAGCATTGTGATTGAACGTGCAATAAATTTATCAGATATCGAATGCACCGAAAGCGATGAATACCTAACCATTATTACAAAAGATACAGAAAACGGTAAAGACGGCAGATTTGCCATAGTAGCGAAAAAAGTTTCCGAAACAACTGCCGAAGAGGAAACATCACAAAAGGAAGACAGCCTGAAAGAAAGCACAAAAGAAAACAGGTCTGTAGAAAAAACTGATAAAGCGGTCAGCCTGAAGGATAGAGTAAAACCGGATATCCACGCCAAATTAGAGGAAGCTTATCCAAATAATTCGATACGCAGAATGAATGATGACAGATATATCATTTCCGATATGGGTTCGGAAACATCAAAAGTAATGGTCTATGATGTGTCCTCGGATTCAGTGATATTCACCCTTAAAGACAATGAAAAGATCATAGACGTATTTGAAGACAAATTCGGAACATACAAGTTCGTTCCATCAGGGGATGATAAGTACGCATTTCTTAATGTAACAATATTCGATGAAAGCGGAAACATTCTGTATACGTATGAGATAGATACTAAGGAAGCAGGTATTTCTGAAGGAGTGGAAAATGATTCTCAAATGCATATTTCTCCCGACGGTAAAAAACTGGTTTACCGTGATATACAGTTCCACCAAGATGATAAAAAACTGGACATAGTAGATCATTTTGTTATTTTCAAATATGAAGATCAGGAACATCCTGTTGATATCGCTGATTATAAAGGCTTGAATTATGCCATTAGTTTTGCAGTTTCAAACGATCTGCTGCTTGTATACCACATGACCCCTGAATTTAAAAGAACGCCGGATCTGTACAGCCTGTACACCGACGGCAAAGAAGATACGGCAGCATATGATATTTTTGTCAACGACGATGGTACTTTACCGGAATATAATGTAAAAGACAGCACCATCAACTGTTCTTTAGGGCGCTATAATGAGCTTATGATAATAAAACCTGATGATAACGGAGACATAAGGGGCGGTAACGCTGACTATTCAATGATCGAATATGACCTTGCAGGTTCGGAAGACGGATTACATAATTATTCGTTAATATCCGAATCGGGCAGATATGTTGTCACTGTATACAGCACCGATGATAATAAGCTGATATTCACTTTGTATGAGATAGACGGTGATAATGTTACAGAGTTAAAGTCCATCGAAAAAGAACTTATCGATCCTGAATATGAAGTATTGCTCAGTGCATCTTTCAATGAACAGACAGGAAAATTCTCTGTACGTCGTATCATAAAAACAAATAAAACAGTCACCGAAGACAGGATCGACAGCGTAAACTTCTATGAGTGACAGCTGGATCAATAAAATTTCTCCCATATGTAAAAAGTCCTCGAGTTACTCCCAAATTCTGTGTAAACGCAAAATAGTGAAATAGAAAAGTGTATGATGAGACCGAATGTGAAAGCAGTCGGTCTTATCTGCATATTGCATCGAATTTGTCATAAAAAATAAAGGCTTTTTTATAAATCTGGTTATCCCGCTGATTCACCAGATTAATTGGTGTATCAGCGGAACTTGAAATACTTGGCGGTTATCCTTCCCCCCGCCTGCGTCGGAGGGAAGGATAACATCAACATAAAAATTCATTGTTATATAACATTTTGTGATGGTGTGTTAAAGCAAAGTCATCAATACAGACTCGATACACCTTTGATTTATCTACGATCAGAGGCGTTTTTTAAGCAGTGTACATATTGAGCTCTTTCCTATAATGATGTTTTCATTCTTTAACAATCTGCTGGAACAGACAGAACTCATCTCTGAAGGTGTTTTTAGTATTCTTTCAATCAGACGATTGTTTTTTTGTGCATTCGGATTCCCACACATGGCGCTAAAACTCTATTTCAAAAGATGACTCGATAGTGTGAAGTGGATGACTGCTCCGCTGTATATCTGTACGATAATATAGTGGTTTACACTATATTTGTGAATTGTTTGTAAACTTGTGCTGTTTGTATTGCTTTTGTGCGCACAAAGTAGTATAATATAGAAAAAAGAACAATATGATCCACAAGGACAGGAGTGATATCTATGGCAACAAAAACAGCTAATCTTTATGCACGAATAGAACCTGATGTGAAGAATCAGGCAGAGTCCATTCTTGAAGAACTCGGTATACCTGCGTCCAGTGCAATAACCATGTTCTATAAGCAGATAATCCTGCACAGAGGACTTCCTTTTGATGTTAAGCTCCCACCACAGATCGTTAATATGAGCAAACTGACAAAGGACGAGCTGGATGCTGAGATAAGCAAAGGCTATGAGGATATGGTCGAAGGCCGTGTTATCGACAGTAAGGATGCATTTTCACAGCTTAGAAAGAAGCACGGAATATGAGTTATCGTATAGTGATCACCGAAACAGCTGTAAATGATATGGATAATATCTACGAATATATCGCTTACCATCTCAAAGAGCCGGAAATAGCTGCTGACTTAATGGACAGACTTGAAATTAGTATCAGTAGCCTTGATGAAATGCCATTTAAGTTCAGAGAGTATGAAGTTGAACCTTGGCGCTCAAAAAGTATGCATATTATGCCGGTAGGCAATTATGTTGTCCTGTATACGCCAAACGAGGATAGACAGGTCGTGACTATAAACCGAGTGTTTTATGGAGGCATGGATATTCCAAATCAAATGTAATACAATATATGTTATACAGGGAGCATCGATATAAAGTTGGTGCTCTTTTTTATGAGAAAATGAACAGAAAAACAATTTTCTGAGAAATAAAGCATTCTTAAATCAACAAAACGAATTCACAATATTGATTTGAAGGGTATATAATGTAAAATATGCATAATTTTTGGATAAAAAGTTTGGTAGCTGAAAGCCGGATTTAGAACTATAAGTCCCAAAAAAATCCCCTCAAATTTAATAAAATATGGTATAATTATTCTAAGTATAAAAAAGGAGGTTATGACATGCCAGACGTTAATGAAAGATCGAGGATATTCCGAGAGATGTGTTTCAAAGCTGATACCGAGCGTGACAAGGGACTAACGACGCCTGAGGATATCGACCGTTTTGATGATATCCCCTACGGTTCGGACGAAAAGTGGCAGATACTCGACGTTTACCGTCCTAAGTCTGCCAAGGTCGAAAAGCTCCCCGTCATAGTGAGTATTCACGGCGGTGGCTGGGTGTACGGCAGCAAGGAGATCTATCAGTTCTACTGCATGAACCTGGCGCAGCGTGGTTTCGCAGTGGTGAATTTCACCTACCGTCTTGCCCCTGAAAACCGTTTTCCCGCTTCACTGGAAGACACGAACACAGTGTTCGCGTGGATCAAGAACAATGCGGATAATTACGGCTTCGACCTGGATCATGTTTTCGCGGTTGGCGATTCCGCAGGCGCATTTTGTCTGTCGGTCTATGCTTGCATACTCACAAACCCTGCACTTGCAGCCGATTTCAAGAAGTATTTTAATCCTGCTGAAGTTGAACTCAAAGGCGTTGGTCTTAACTGCGGTTTGTATACCACTGCAGGCGCCGACGAGAGTCTTGATGCCTATCTTCCAGAAGACCCACACGAGCACGCAGAAGCAATTCGTATGCTAGACGCAGTCTCCCACATCACAACTGCTTTTCCGCCCGCGTACATTCTCACGGCGAATGCCGATTTTCTCGTAGATGCCCCCGCAGTGTTAACGCCTGCGCTCGAGAAAAACGGTGTGAAGTACGAGTTGAAGGTTTACGGCACCAAGGAAAGCCCACTTTTTCATGTCTTCCACTGCGATATCAAGACCGAAGCCGCCAGACACGCAAACGATGACGAGTGCAGTTTCTTCTGTGGATTAATGTGAGGAGAAGAGTACAGACACAGTATATACTTTACCCAAGAACCTTATAACGCTATCAAAAATGATGTTACTATAAAGTGACTGACCAAAATTGATTCAATTTGATAAACGCAAAAACGGATAACCGTCCTTATTATAGGCTGCTATCCGTTTTTATTATGGGCGTTCAGAATTGCACCAAGTGTTGTCGTTGTATCAGCCTCTTTACAATTCATGTCATCTGTGTTATAATATAGCAATAGAGATATCTAGGAGGCGATAACATGGGCATCTATCTTAACCCCGATAATATCGATTTTCAGGAGGCATTAAACTCCCAGATATACGTTGATAAATCGGAAACATGGTTATCCCTTTAACACACCACAGATAATTTACAATGCTGTCCAAATAAACAGACCTCAAAAACCGGAAAATATAGTATAATAGTGACAGAAACCGAAAGGAGCTGTCGCTATGTCAAAAAG
>Ga0256405_10009136_pt1 | contig 13729 bp, 13 predicted proteins | sample RumenRJG_02DNA_FD_189096 | JGI IMG/M metagenome (GOLD analysis project Ga0256405, IMG submission 189096) | Bovine rumen microbial communities from Lethbridge, Alberta, Canada - RJG_02 | ecosystem: Host-associated > Mammals > Digestive system > Stomach > Rumen | place: Canada: Alberta...
CTTGCTACCGCATTGGCTTTGATGGGAAAGGCCGTGCTTGTTGTAGACATGGATCCACAGGCAAATACAACAACCAGCTTTGGAATAAACAAGACAGAAATAAAAAATACTGTATATTCAGCACTTGTAAAAGACTGCAGCGTGCAGAAGGCAACTATACAAACAAAAGTTGAAAATCTTTTCATACTTCCAAGCAACATTGATTTAAGTGGAATAGAAGTGGAATTATCACAGAAAGAAAACTATCATATAGCTTTGAAAAATCTGCTTGAACCTATAAAGGGAATATTCGATTACATAATCATAGATCTCCCTCCATCACTGGGAGTAATCACTATCAACTCATTAATAGCTGCTGATAGTGTTTTAATACCTATACAGGCAGAATACTTCGCTCTTGAAGGACTGGCTGATTTGATGAACACAATCAAGCTTGTAGAGACACGGCTTAGAAGCCCTACCCCAATAAAAGGAATCTTATTAACCCTTTACGATGCGAGAACCAGATTGGGAAGGGAAGTCTATTCAGAGCTTAAAAAATACTTCAAAGACGAGGAATACATCTTCAAGACAGTTATTCCAAGAAACATACGATTGGCTGAGGCTCCTAGTTATGGAAAGCCATGCATATTGTATGATCCAGAAAGCAAAGGTTCCCAAAGCTATTTGAGACTGGCTAGGGAACTTTTAGAACTAGAACATAAATGAAACTTTAGAACTGTAAATAAACATTTGCAGAAAAAGAAAATAAAAAATTAAAAAATACAAAAAGGGTTTGGTATTATGGCAAAAAAAGAAAGAAATTCAGGATTAGGAAGAGGATTGGACTCTTTGATTCCTAATATAGCTGAGGAGAAAGAAGTCGAAGAAGGAATATCATTAGAAGACCTGATGAAAGACTCCGAAGAGATGGAAGAGGTTGAAGAAGCTGAAGATATTCAAGAAGAAACATCAGATGAAGAAAATCAAGAGGAAACAGAATCTGAAGCAATTCAAAAAGAAACAGAAACCGAAACTATCCATGAAGATATTCCTGAAGAAGAGAATAATCCAGAAAAGACAGAAAAATCATCAAAAAATTTCACAAATGTTTTAGGAAATGATGATGAAATTGTAGAAGAGAAATCTGAAACTGCAAGAATTGATTACAAGGAAGAATTATCAACAAGAACAGTAGACAAACTCAAGGAAAAATCAGCTCAAGAAGAAGCATCAAAAATTCAAGAGAAAGATTCAATTAAAGACATACTTGATGATGAAAACATACCAAATATTGAAGACTCATTGAATATAAATGAAGATGAAAGCTTTTTATCAAAAGAAGATGAAAAGAATATATCTGAAATCATTGAAACTGTTGAAAAGAATCCAAGAATTACCTTGTGGTCAGCAAAATCAGCAGCTGTATTAAGGTATTTGAGAAAAACTCAGCCGGAATTCAGCATATCCAAAGAGGCTTCAAGACTCATTGATGAGGCAATAGCTGAGGAATACCCTGAAATCTGGACTTTATTTAATCATTTATGATTAAAAAGCCGTAATGCCAAGTAATCATTTATGATTAAAAAGCCGTAATGCCAAGTATTAAATTTAAGTAAGATGCTGTTTACTCATACAAAAACAGGAAAGAAATAATAAAGTTAAGTTAATCCCCATAAAAAAACAAATAAATGAGTGAAGTTTATTCTTTCACTCATTTAACTAGTTGATAGAATATATCTGTTTTTTATAGAAAAATATTTTATGTAATTAAAATACCCTTTCATTATCCTCTTTTTTCTCAATTACAACAGCGGTTCCATAAGCAAGAACTTCCTGCATGTTCTGGGAAATGCTGTCTGAATCCATCCTGAGTGAGATGATTGCATTGGCTCCCAGATCCTTTGCATGTTCAATGCAGCGCTGGACGGACTCATCTCTTGAATCCTCCATCATGGTAACATACTGCTTGATTTCTCCACCTAAAATACCTTTGAGGCCTGCGCCTATATCTCCGCCTAAGCCTCTTGCACGTACGGTAAGACCATATACAAAACCTTTGACTTCCACTACCTTGTATCCAGGGACATAATTGGAAGTTGAAATTGGAAATTCTTCAAAACTAACCATTTTTAACACCTTTATCTTTAAGTAATTATTTGTTCTTGTTTATTATAAATATCTCTTTTAAATAATCGATGAATCATTTATTAAGAATGAATAAATATTGAATATTAGCTAATGATTCAACAAGCTCTCCACTTCTTTTTTATGTTCAAACAACACACATCCTCCATCATGGTCTTCAGTCAGGATGCCATCTTCTCGAAGGGACTTGAAAAATCCAGACTCCAGAACCTCCAAAATGGTGGCGTCCCTGACATTGATATCAGAATATGGTGAGGCAGGACAAGGTTCTGCACCGCCATGATAATTGATATGGAAAAATCCTCTCCCAGCAGCCAGACAGCCTCCAGTTGACTTTTCATCTCCTGGAAAAGACATGAAGAGCATTTCAGGATGCTTTTCCCGCAAATCAGCGATCTCCTCCATTAGTAACTCCCTCTCCTCATCACTTGGAGCAAGATTTGCATTGCCGTCGACAGGAACAAATTCTATAAAGAACAATACCTTGCAGCCAGAGCTTTTCAAAAGATTTATAAATTCTTCAGAAACTACATAATTCAAATTATCTTTTGTAACGGTTACTGATGCACCGAAAATCAAATCATTATCCTTCATCAGCTGCATTGAATCTGTAACCTGGCTGTAGACCCCTTCACCTCTTCTGGAATCAGTAACATCCCTGTCTCCTTCTATGGACAATACAGGAATGAGATTTCTATTACCATCAAAGAGCTCCAGATAATTGCCATTCAATAGGGTTCCATTAGTAAATACAGGGAATAGTATTTCTGGAAAATTGCTTGCCTTGAGCAGAACATCCTCCCTCATCATAGGCTCGCCTCCTGCAAGAACTATGAAGCTTATTCCCAGATCTCTTGATTGCCTGAAGATATCCTCCCACTGGCTATCAGAGAGAGGGATCTGATGATGGTCGTTGTTAGTTCTAGAGTAGCATCCGACACAGTTGAGATTGCAATCGGCAGTTATGCTTGCAATTAGAAAAGCTGGAATGTTGATATCCTGTTTGAGATATTCCTCCCTTGTTTTTGTAGCCTTTCTTGTTGATTTTGCAAAACCCGCTAGAAACAAGGCTTCCTTTGGATTTTTCAAAGTTGCTTTTATGGAATCTTTTACTATGTTTTCCACGCTTCTCGCCAAATATTCCTGAATATTGAAATCTTCCTGCACCTTTAATCTCCTTAAATCTTAATCATTTATTCGAATTACTAGCTATCCAATTTAAAATAATACAGATTAACAATTTAACCAATAAATTAATCATTAAATGAATTATCTATAACAATTTTTAAATCATCCTGTACAATATTGTTGCTCAAATACATATAAAAGTTTTTTGAATAATTAAATAGGTTTAATAACTATAAAACATATATTTAGGTATACCTAAAAATTTAAGATATGGTGAATATGATGAAAACTGACAAGGAATACAAGGAATTATCCATCAAGGAATTTAACAAGGCGGCGGAAAAATATGAAAGTGGAAATGCAGGAATATATGAAATGTGCAAGAGGGACTATCCTCCAATTCTAGAAGAAATAAGAAAAACAGAATTTGAAACACTTCTCGATGCAGGATGCGGAACCGCTCCAATGATAAGCCTGCTCCAGGAGGAATACAGCAATAAGAAATATACTGGAATAGACCTCTCACCCAAGATGATAGAAAAGGCAAAAATGAAAAACCTGCCCAATACCGAATTTATTGTGGGAGACTGCGAAAACCTGCCTTTTGAAGAAAACTCATTCGACATAGTAATCAATTCACAAAGCTTTCATCACTACCCAAATCCACAGGACTTTTTCAACAGCGTTTACAAAGTGCTCAAACCAGGCGGCAAGCTCATATTAAGGGACAATGCAGCCAACAAGCTGTTTACATGGTTTGCAAATAAGGTTGAACTGCCTCTTGCAAATCTTACAGGCCATGGAGATGTCAAGATGCATACTCTTGAAGAGGTAAGAGGATATTGTAAAAAAGCTAATTTAAAAGTGGAAAAGCTGGAACAACAGTCCAGATTCAGAATGCATCTGGTAGCTGTAAAGGAATAATTTTTGATTCTGTACAATGGAATGATTTATAGTTAAACCCCTCTAAAAGCATTGCAAAAACATGTAATAATAACTAAACACCATCTAAAAGCATTGTGGAAACAAGTTCAAGCTCTCCGTCGCATTTAGGACACTTGTCAAAGGGATTTATCCTTCTGGGAATTTCCCTTCCGCATTCAGGGCATTTTATTTGCCTGTCCTCATAGTCTGTGCCTAATTCCACAACATAAATATATTCAGGATCTGTCTTCAAATCATCAATGTCATAATTCGCCATATCCTCAATCAATTCTTTAAAATCAAATCTGGCAGTTTCAATAGCTTCTTCTTTTGATTCAAAGTCATTGACATCATATTTTTTGATTGTTTTATTCTCAACAATGTCTTTTATCTCAACTTCATATATGGTGGATAAGAAATATCTGTGTTTTTGACGAGAGCTCAGCTTTATATTGTTCGGCCTTCTTTTCAATGCATCCAAAACCACTTGAATGGCTTCTTCTGCATCATGATTTGAAAATTCCCTGATGGAATACAGCTTCACATTCTTATCACAATGAGAGCAATAGCTTTCAAAAGTATCTCCCTTTATCAAGGCCTTCTCTGAAGGGTCTTCTTCGCGAAGCATCACCCTGTGGTCGAAGATCTCTCTTGTATCTGGATCGATATAGAACAAATCGGTCCCATCATTTTCAAATTCAAAACCGCATTCATCGCAAACCAGTTTCATCGCCAGACTCATGTAAATCACCCTAAAAAAATTATTGATATTTTAAAAAATATATGGAAAATTTAAATCCTCAAAAAAAATTATGGATATTTTAAAAAATATAAGGAAAATTTAAATCCTCTAAAAAAATTATTGATATTTTAAAAAATATAAGGAAAGTTAATGACGGAAATCATATCAAAACCTAAAAATCAATATCCAAAACCTGGGAGATATCATTTATCACATGATCTGCCTTGGATTTCAGACTGTCCGGAGCATTTCCAGTTTGCTCCAAAGTCAAAACGGCTACATCGGCATGAGAAAATGCCAGAACATCATTAGGGCCGTCTCCAACCATCATGACCTCATATCCCTTGTCCTTGAGGCTTTTGACAACACCTGCCTTTCCTTCCGTGGTGACTGAACCGTATCCATGGCTTGCCGGAACATCTAAAAAAGAGGCAAGCATCTTGATTGCTCCCTTCCTGTCACCTGATGCGATATAGACTTCAATTCCATTGCCCTGAAGTTTGGAGACGGTATCTGCAGCATTTTCAAATAGCTGTCCTGCAGTTGTGATTGTATATGCAACTCTTTTTTCAGCCACATTCAAAATAAGGGCGGAACCTATGCATAATTCCATTCTCGGAACTTCTTCCATTAAAATAGGAAGGCCTTCGGTAATGTCTGCTATGATTGTATCGTCATTTCTTAAGATCTCATCGACTTCATCATCACTGACAGGCATGGAAGAATAGCTGACATCATAGCCAATGTCATAATCCACAATAAGGTCCCAGACACGCATGTCCTGATTGATTTTTTTCAAGCAGTCTATGTTGAACTGCAGTACGACAAGAGCAGCTGTTTCCATCTTGTCAATCAGGTCGAGAGAGTTGATATTTGTGATGAACTCCCCTGAAGAGAGGTCTTTTATGATTCTGTATCTGTGTACCAATGTTCCTGAATTATCAAATACTACGGCTTTCATTTCAATCCTCCCTTAACTTGACTATTAAAATCGTTATTAAATAGAATTTTTATCTTTGCTATGTTTTTCATGACTTAAAAATTTTGTTAAAAAAATAAATTAAAAATCTCCCTTGATATTGAATAATTAAAAAAAATAAAAACTGATTGAAAAATACCAAACATTATAAACCTTGACAAATATAACTATATTATTATATCAAAATTATAATTATCAAAAAATTAGATTATGAATCTTATCTAGTTATTTAAAAATAAAAAGGTGTTTTAATGACAGTCCTTGAAAAATTAAATTCCATTAAAAATCAGGAAATTACTGCAAAGGAAAATGTGGAGAACTACATTAAGGTAATTGAAGAAAAAAACGATGATATTAACTCATTCTTAGAAATCAACAAGGAAGAAGCTTTGGCAAAGGCTGAAGATATTGATGCAAGAATCAAGGCTGGAGAAGAAGTCGGAGCTCTTGCAGGTCTGGTATTCGGTATCAAGGCAAATATCAATGTGGAGGATTTCATCATATCCGCAGCTTCCAAAACCCTGGAGGACTACATAGGAAGCTATGATGCAACTGTCGTCAAAAGAATAAAAGCCGAAGACGGAATCATCATCGGAATCAACAACATGGATGAATTCGCAGCAGGAAGCTCATGTGAAACCTCATACTACGGTCCTGTAAACAACCCTGCAGCACCTGGAAGAATCCCTGGAGGCTCTTCTGGAGGAAGTGCGGCAGCTGTAGCAGCCGAGATGTGCGATATTGCAATCGGATCAGACACCGGAGGCTCAATCAGAAACCCATCCTCCCACTGTGGAGTGCTTGGATTCAAACCTACTTATGGAGCTGTTTCAAGACAGGGACTTCTCGACTTGTCAATGAGTCTCGACCAGATTGGTCCGATGGCAAATGACATCACTGGAATCACACTTGCATTGGACACCATTGTCGGATATGACAGAACCGAATGTACAACATTGAAATGGGAGGCTCCGAACTTTACAGAAGTGGCTTTAAGCATTGAAGGGGAAAAACCTCTTGAAGGTATGAAAATAGCTACTGTAAAGGAATTCAGAGAAGTCACCGACGATACAATCAATGAAAAAATCGATGAAGCTATAGCAAAGCTCGAAGCCCTTGGTGCTGAAGTCGTGGAACTCGAGTTCGGATACATAGATATCTGTCTTCCTACATACTACCTCATCAACTATGTGGAATTCTTCTCAGCTACAAGAAAATATGATGGAAGAAAATACGGTTCCAGAATCGAAGAAGTATGCGGAGACGAGGTATTGAGAAGAATCAAAATGGGTTCATACATTTCACAAAAGGAATTCAGCGGCAAGTATTACCAGAAAGCTCTTGAATCCCGTTCCCTCATCAGACAGGAAATCAACAAGATGCTTGAAGGGGTGGACCTGATTGTGGGACCTACAGTTCCTAAGCTGCCTCACGAAATCGGTGCAGAGCTTGACACCATGGAAATGTATGCCTACGATGTTTTAACTGTAATTGCAAACCTTGCAGGTATTCCGGCAGCAAGCATAAAGGCTGGAGAAGTAGATGGAATTCCAGTAGGTCTTCAACTGCAGGCAAAACCTCAGGATGATGCAAAAATCATAAAAGCGATGGCTGCTTTTGAAAAGGCATAAAACTCAAAACTTTTGAAAAAGCATGATGAATTAGTTTTTATAATAGCTGAAATAGCTATTTTCTTTTTTTATTTTATTTTAATTTAATCCTATTTTCTATTTTTAAAATTTCAAGAGGTCTCGAAATGACACAAAACAATTCTGATAATAATGGCAAATCTTCAAAAAATAAAAATCCGTGTAAAAATCAGATAAGAAAATTCAAAAAGCAGATAACCGAGCTTGAGGAAAGACTCGAAATCGAAGACATCAAAAGGCAGGAAGCCGAATGGACTCTTGAAGAGAAGAAAGATGAAATCAAAGACTTGAAAAGCCAGATAGACCTTAAAAATGTTGAAATAGATGAATTAAACCAGGATGCAAAGGAAAAGGATGAAAAGATAAGCAAATACAAGAACACTCTTCTTAAATCCAAATATGAAAAAGAGCAGCTCGAATGGAAGATCAAGAACGAAATCAACAATGAGAAGTCAAAGTTGAAAGAGCTTGATGAACTGGATAAGAAGATAAAGGAAAAAGAAGCGATAATTGAAGACAAGCAGGACCAGATAAAGTATTTGAGAACTTTAATAGACGACTACAAGGAGCAGGTAAGAAACAATACCGACTCACTGGAACTGCAGCTTAAGAAGATTTCCAAAACCTATGAGAGCCTGATAGCACAGAAGGACATGATTATTGAAAAGCAGGACAAGTTAATTGAAGACTTGTCTTCTTCCAGCAAGCAGGCGGCAAAAGCCAGTCAGGATACCATTACAAGTCTTGAACTTCAGATAGGCAATTATCGCGAAATGATTAAAAAAATGGAATAAATTAAAAAAAATGATTAAAAAAATGGAATAGAATTAATAAAAAATGTTTCAAAAAAGATGAAAAAGAATAGAATAGTAGTGAATTTTAAAAATAAGAATAATTAGCATCGATACAATAATTTTAAAAAAATGACAATCCACCTATAAGTCAATAGTCAATTTGACTTCATCACCATCTTCAAAACCATACTTATCCCTCAGCTTGTCCTTGGCAATGAATTCAAGATAATGTTCTTCATGAGTTGTCTTGGCGGGAAATACTATGGCTCCGGCAATATCCTCATTCAAATAAGCTTTGATGTATTTGACTGCTCCGAACCCCTCATCCGGCTGGATGACATTATTACAACTGTTTTTCATGAGTTGAATATCCTCAAGCTTTCCCTCATCCACAATAATATTCAAAGTTCCTGGAAATGGAGTGAATCCGCATTTTTCCATGAATTGATTCTTGTAAAAATCCTGGCCTAAAAAGTAGGCGGCTTTTCCCAAACCAGTTGTAACAGTACCTGTAATTTCCATCATATATCCTCATAAAACTATAATACCAAGCAAAAGCTTTTAAAATAAATTAAACAATCATTTTTCATAAACTATACAAATGAACAAAGGAATCTCTGTCTGATGTCATGAAATGCCTTATTGATGTATTGTTCCTGTCCTTGAATTCAATGGTACCACTATGGACTCCATTATCGAACTCGTAGGTTCCGTTTTCAATATCCTCATGATTGAAGCTGCATACTACCTCATCGTCAAGAGCTATTGAATAAGAGGAATCATTATCGAATATTCCAACAGATGACAATACTGATTCATTATCCATGGTGAGATTGAAGAAAGTCGCATTTTCAGCTCTTTGACTTACGCTGAATTCCACATTTCCTTCCAGTTTTTCCTTGAGTTCTGTGAATTTAATATTGTGGATTACAACCACGTTTTCAAATATTGAAGTGATACGGCTGTTTGCTATCACATCACCTGCAGTAACATCCAATGAGTCAATCACATCATAAGGCAGTCTGAATGTATCTCCTTCTCCATCCCTTGATGAATTTACAAGATATTCCTCCCCTCCAATGATCATGGTATCATTTACAGTCATCTCCATCGTTCTAAGAGCATCTTGAGGAATTCTCACAACATCGGTTTCATTATCCGGAGACGCTTCGATGGTATACGGACCTCTCACGGAAATTGTATCATGATAATTGTCTGATGAGTAGACAAGATTTCTTGAAGTGAGTTCGACTGAAACACGGCCGTCTGAAAATGTGGTGGCTGAGAGAAATGTTGAAAGCATCAATACAAGAATCAAACCTGATATGATAACAGGAAAATGCATGTTGATAAAGGATCTCAGTGAAATCCTTGCATCGCTCTTTCTTAAGATAGGTACTGATTTTCTTATGATTTGAATTATGTAGTAAATAGTCAATACCGCACCTATGGCGACTACAAGTCCGGCAACAATCAAAGGAATGGCTGGGACAAAGAAAAGCATGAAGAGACCTAGAATTACCAGGGACAATGACATGATTGCCATTCTAATATAATTGCCCAATGTATCCATCATTGTGACACGGCCGTAATTGACAGCGCGGTCGATGATTGTCCTGACCACTTCATTAGCCATCTTATTCAAATTGGCTAGAGGAGACATGTCATGGTCTATCTCGCCGATATCGACTTCGACTATCTTGATTCCGTGAACATCAGCATCAAGGACAATTCCTACATCGACTCCGTAGTCCTCCTCGAATTTGATCTTGTTCAATGCGGAACGTTTTCCTGCAAACTGGCCGCTTAAAGGCTGTTCGAAGTTGAGTTCCGGGAAAAAGAAGCTTAAAAGAGGTTTTGCTGTAAGTTCGGTGACACGGCCGCTTTCACGGGCGAATTTGGTTTTTGTAATATCCGCCTCGCCTTCGAGAATCGGACGGATCATGGTATCTATCTTGTTGGTGGACAGATTTGAAATATCCGCATCGATGAAAACGAGTATGTCCCCTTTGGAGTGCTTTACTCCTGTTTTGATAGCGGAACCTTTGCCTTGATTGGTTATGTGTCCGATAACAATAGCTCCCGCCTTTTCAGCCTCTTCTGTGGTTCTATCTGTTGAACCGTCGTCAACAACAATGACTTCATCCACATAGGACAATTTAAGTGCTGTTGATACAACCTGACCTACTGTAGGCTCTTCATTGTATGCAGGAATGATAACTGATACAGACTGCTTCCTAGGACTTGTATTTTTAATTGAAGCAAACAATAATACCATGAGCACTATTAACCAAGACAAATTTTCACCTCTTAAACTAAATTATCAAAAATGATTATCCTTATAATATATTAACTATGTTTTTAAAGGTATATAATCATTAAGTTTTTAAACTACAGTTTCAAGGTGAAAATTTAAGATTTTATCCTTACTAAAAATTTTCAGAAGTCATGACTTCAGTGCATTAATATGGAGGTCTTATAAAAAACTTCACGACCATGCTTATAAAATAGCTTGTCTTCAAATACCCTGAAATTATCCATATCCTCAACTTCTATTGGAATATGAATTTCTAAAAGAGTTTCATATTCCCGATCCAGTTCATTTAGTTTAAGAGATAATGCAACATCGCCAGATATCTCTGATTTGGACATGCGGTAAACATCAAGTAATAAATCAATCAAATCATTATTCTCATTGTTTTCATATAGAAAAATATTAACTGCCAGCCTATCTTCGTCATTGATGTTATAATAGGAATCCAAGAAGTCTGCATAATTAAAATTTTCATGAAAATTGAAATCATTAGAGCACTCCATAGATTTCATCAAAGCGATGAAAATTTTATCTAAAACACCAGATTCATGCCTTTCAAACAGTTCATCTTTAAATAAAAAGAATTTTTCCGCTGCTTCGCTAAGAGAGCATTTAATAAAAATTCCTAAAACATTCTTATTGAAAATATCCTCTTCAACTAATTTGAGACATATTATTATATCCTCAGAAATCATCGTTTTGGACAAGCGATAAACATCAAACAATAAATTATTCAAGTCATTGTTCTTATTATTCCTGTATAAGAAATAATTAAGATCCACACTATCGCCCATGATGTTGAAATAGGACTCCATGGAATGAACATAATTGTGTTTTTGATAAATATCTATATCGTCTTGCGAACACATAAATTCACCTTAAAAATATGATTATAATTCTCTTAAAGTATTAAATATAAATAAGGAATCCTTTTTAGAGTCAATTGCAAAATTTTTAAAATTTTTACTTTTAGTTTCATAATCTGCAGTATTGCGAATATCTCTTAAATCCTTCAGAGTTGTGCTGATTTTATAACCAATTTTCTTATTGTCGAATTCATTTGCATTATAATAAATTGTTCTTGTTGCCAAATGAGTATTACCCGAGTTTGAGCGGAGCATATCTTTTAATTTTTTATTATGATAAATTTTGTTTCGTATTAAATAATCCCTAGCCTCACAAAAGGCGCTGAAATAAAACCTGTTGATAGCTGTCCTTAAATAAGCTTCATCATCACTGTCAAGCAGAACAGACCCTAATTCATGTAGCCAATACCAATTGAAATTATCCGAATTAGTCATAAGATCCCCTCAAAGCCATGAAAATTTTATATAAAACATCATATTCATGTCTTTCAAAAAGTTCATCTCTAAACAAAAAAAACTTGTCAGCTGTTTCTATATCAAAGCATTTGATAAAGATTCCTAAGACCGTTTTATTGAGAATATCCTCTTCATATAATTTAAGACATATAACCACATCCTCAGCCATCAATGATTTGGACAAGCGATAAACATCAAACAAAAAGTCCATCAAATCGTTGCCTTCCATGTTTTCATATATAAAATAATTTATCGCCAGCTTGTCCTCATCTCTGATGTTGAAATAGGAATCAAGGCTGTCAATATAATTATGCTTCCTATATACTTCTAAATAGAAATCCTCCTTTTTCATGGAATCATAATCCATGGCATAATGCATCTTATATTCCACAAATGCCTTATTAATAGACTTTATTAAATCCTGAAAGAATTTATCCATATTTTCATCCTTGAAAGACCTGATTTTTTCAAATTTTATATTGTCATTGTTGTTCAAATTCATTTCATATACCAAACTTTCCTTGTTAATCATTTTATCACGTTCTTTTTATCACCATAAAAACTTGTATAAAAACAAAAGCAAATTTTCGAATCAAATAAGTAAAACTACTTTGTTTCTTTTTATTTAAATAATTTTGCTTTAAAATTAAATTTTAAGAAATATTAAGGTTTAATATAGTTAATAAATAGTAAACTAATTATAAAATTAAAAATAAAGGCTTTTTAGTTAATATATAGTTTTACATAGTAAACCCAAAAGTAGTGCGATAAAATAAGAAAAATAAGTTTAAATAGACAAATTTGAAAAAATAGTCAATTTAGAAATTAAAAAATAAAAAATAACCCTATTTGAAGTTAAAAAAATAAAAAAAGAATAAAAAGGTGAAAAACCTTTTTAATAAAAACTTTTCTCCATGTGAAAAAAAATCAAAGGCTCAAACTTTTCCGCTTGCGGAAAAGTTTGCAACTCCCCCAATCCACTCACCAGCCAAGGGAGCCAAAAACCTTTTGATCAAACTTTTGGCCGAAGCCCAAAAAGTTTGGCTCCACAGCCAAGGGAGCCAAAAACCTTTTGATCAAACTTTTGGCGAAGCCAAAAAGTTTGGCCGAAGCCCCAAAAAGTTTGGTTCTATAAACCGAAGAAAAGATAAATTGCAAATATAATGATGAGTACCCATACGAGAGGGTGCATCTCTTTTGCTTTTCCGTCTGCAATAGCTGCAACAGCATAGGTTACGAAACCGAATGCGATACCTAATGTGATTGAGTAGGTTAAAAGCATCATAACAATGGTTGCAAATACAGCTGCAACAGAGACGAGGTTGTCCCATTCGACTTCCTTCAATTGGCTCATCATCAATATACCTACCATTACAAGAGCACATGCTGTAACAGGAGAGGTAAACAGGGAAAGGATGAGAGGTGAGAAGACAATAGCTATGAGGAAGAATATACCAGTGAATACTGCGGTAAGTCCGGTTCTACCACCGACACCGATACCGGTTGAGCTTTCCACATAAGCAGTTTGAGGGGAGGTACCTAAGATTACACCGATGAGTCCGCCTACTGCATCTCCGATAAATGCGTTTTTGATTCCTTTGAATTCACCGTTTTCATCTTCAGGGAATCCTGCTGATTGAGCCAGACTGATTAAAGTACCGGTTGTATCAAAGAATATGAAGAAGAGGAATGAGAAGAGAATCATGATTAAATCCAGAGGATTGGTTGAGAAGAGCTCTCCAAATCCTGA
>Ga0256405_10009137_pt1 | contig 13725 bp, 12 predicted proteins | sample RumenRJG_02DNA_FD_189096 | JGI IMG/M metagenome (GOLD analysis project Ga0256405, IMG submission 189096) | Bovine rumen microbial communities from Lethbridge, Alberta, Canada - RJG_02 | ecosystem: Host-associated > Mammals > Digestive system > Stomach > Rumen | place: Canada: Alberta...
CCTTTGCTTCTGCTGAGGATATATATCCTCCGTTCTGGCTGATGTACTCCTTGATATTCATCTTTCATTAGAAATAATGCTGCAAATATACTGCATTTTTTTGAAAGTGCAGTAGTTTTGAAGGAAATTTTACTATTTATTTTCAGAATATTGCTGCATTTGCCTTCTAAGAATCTCCTTAATTTGCTCTCGCAAAGACAGCGGGCTGATCACTTCGAGATTCTCGCCATAAAGGAGGATTCGGCCTCGTAATTCACGATTTGGCTCTACCGTTAGTTGTAATTCACCATAATTGCCATCTTCATGCTCCCCAAATGGCATTGTTTCTTTTTGGCTATGGTGCAATGGTTTTGTAAGTAGCAAACCATGTTGATATTCCGTCTTCGTTCGAATGATAACTTCTTCAACCATAGCACCTTTCTCATGGGTGACACCTATTATATTATTAAAGAAATCCTGATAGAAACCTTTTGGAGCAGGGATGTACTCCACATCATTCACCTCGCTGACTTCGCCAACGATTCGATCTAATGGTACATTATAGGCTTGATAGGGCTCGCGAATTCCCGAGCTTTGCTCGCCTACCCGTTGCCTTTCAGCCTCGCCAAATACAAACCAGCGACCATTATATTCTTTGATGAATTGGGGATGGAAAACTAAAAAGAATGGTTCCTGACCAAATCGCTGATAGTCGAAACGGAGAACTTGTTTATTAGCAATTGCCTTATAGAATACAGGCAGCAAATCTATATTCGTAAGGTTTTGCTCGAGTCCACTGCAAATACGCACTTCACCATCTTTTGATTCTCTGTTTGTATCCAACAGCAATTGTGTATTTTCAAAGAATGAAGAAAACCAACTTGCAGGCATAATACCAGCAGAGGCTTTGCAAAATGCCACATAATCTTCTACGGACTTCTGAACAACAGCCTTTCGCTCTTCAGACAATGGATCGTCACTTTTGCCAATATACCTATATGCCTTACCCTTATTCAGCCCATTGTCCTCTATACATCCAGGGCAAGTCTTTTCAAGAGCTTTCAAAACCTCAGGGAATGCTTTCTTCAGTTCGCCATAACCAGGTTCGCTATTGCAAGCCATCTTATCGTAGTAACCTTTTGGCCTACCACAATACAAGGCAAGTACATCGGCATAACTGACAAACTCGCGTTTCATCAGTTCTGTGTATATCAAATTCACGAACTCTGATCTTACTCCAAATCCAGCAAAGATGTTCTTAGTAGGCATAATCTATACGTTTAGGATTGTGCAAAGATACAATATTTCTTTGAAACAAAGAATATAGGAAGAGGAAAAACATGTTTTCGCAAGGCTTGTTTTCGGTTTTTGCTTGGAAGGTGCGGGATTATTTCTTACTTTTGCGGCACGAACGTTAAAATGACAAAGGAATTATGAAAAAGTTAATGATCACAATGGTGGCTGTCATGATCGCCATCGCAGCAAACGCACAGTACAATGTCGGTACATCGTCAAGATATACCGATAGTTATGGAAATTCTACCAGCACACACCGCAATCAATACGGCGAGACTACTGGCACTTCTTCATCGTACACCGATAGTTACGGAAATACGACAACTACTCATCGAGACCGTTATGGTAACACGATCGGTACTTCGTCGACTTATACAGATTCGTATGGTAACACCACTACGACTCATCGTGATCGATATGGTAATACCACAGGAACGGATAGGAGCTATACGGATAGTTTCGGAAACACCACTACAACTTATTCAGATCCTTATGGCCAAAGAAAAGGTACATCAAGCACCTATACTGACAGCTACGGAAACACTTCTACGACCTATAAGGACAGTTATGGACAAAGCGTTGGCTCTTCCTCCAGCTATACGGATTCGTTTGGGAATACCACTACTCAGCAGCGTAGCAATAATGAAAACACTTCCATCTGGTCATGGTAAACCATAAAACCATTCTGTTATTATCTTCGAGGATATGCCAATGAACAATTGGGAAATCTGAGACAAGCCAAGAAAGATTACCGTAAAGGAAAGAAATACGGCTGCTACCAGGCGACTGCTGCTTTGCAATCCCTTAAAGCCAGAAAGAAGAGGAGATAATCATTGTAGCGATTCCCCCCTACTACCTTCTTGTCGAACCAACAAGTATTTCTTCTTAGTTCGACAAGACAAACTTATTAAGCGATTCAGGGACCTACCTCGTGACTTCACTTTTGAGGAGATGACAGCATTTTTTAGCACTATAGCCCACTCTTCAGGTGGGCTATATTCATTTTTCTCCCCAAAAACTTGGAACATTAAGAAATATTACCTATATTTGCACTCGTAAATTATAAATGTCAGCAAGATGAGTACACAAGCCATTACAGAAAAAATTGCTGAATACTTCAAGACGCAACCCGTTTTGAAGGCATGGATTTTTGGCTCCTTTGCCCGTGGAGAAGAAACGTCGGACAGCGATGTGGACATACTTGTGGAGTATGATAAGAATGCACGTATCTCCCTACTGACCATCTCGCACATGATGGGCGAATTGGAAAAGAGCACAGGCCGGCGCATCGACTTGATAGAAGACGGTTGTCTGTTGCCCTTTGCCATAGAATCAGCTAATCGAGACAAAAAATTGATCTATGAGAGAAGCAATTAGGGACATCGACCGTCTGCGACATATCGATGAGTGCATTGAGCATATTAATGACTATCTTAACATTACGACCAATGCTACGTTGGTTTGGGATACCTATACTACAGATCTGCCATTGTTGAAAAAACAAATTACTCAATTCATTGAGGAATTAAATAAATAATGTTGATTTCCCGTAGCCATTTTCGTCTTGAAGGTTTTCGATCAGTGGCAGCATGGTTCTTCTTGATGGTACTTTCCTTAAATGTGTTGAAATCTTCCTCCGTGATATTCATCAGGAACTTGTTCTCTTCATTCAAGCCACTCCATCCCTCGACAATCTGTTGAAAAAGCTGCTTCCGCTGATAGTAATTGCTAATATAGTTTCTTTACACGCTCTTCCTTCAGCCTCTTTTCCATATAGGATAAATCCTTTCCATCAGGGTGCATTTAGCAAAATGCATAAAATCGCTGGGGATAATGGAATAAATGAAGTGATTGTTAATGATGCTGAAATATTGTATTACTTTGTGGAAATTGATATTTCGTTATAACTTTCTACAAATATATTATATATATCATTGTTAATCAATAAGTTAATATTAAAAATACTTTCTACTAACTTTCTACAAACTTTCTACTAAATCTCTACCAACTCTCTACTAAATTGTGGATTTATCGGTAGTTAGTGGGTAGTTTGTTACCGAGTGAGGGGTGGTTTATTACCGAGTAAAAGGTGGTTTGTCGTAATGGGATTTGTAAATTCTCTCGAGAATTTTGTAATCTAGTACTGGCGGAGTTGGCATCATGTAGGCATAAATGCATGGAAAGGTATATTGTAAGTAGAAAGTTGGTAGAGACTTTGTAGAAAAAAAGTAGAAAGTTAGTAGAAAGTAGATTTTGGATTAAATTACTTGTAATCAATCGTTTATATACAATATTTGTAGAGAGTTGAAAGAAAAATAGAAATTTGAATAGAAAATAGTTGGATATATGAGATAATTTTTGTATCTTTGCAGGCAAAAAATTGTATTTTGATATGAAAGTTACACTACTAAAAATCGCAAAGAACAAAGAGGTGATTAACCGTCTCGATCTGCAAGCGTTGGCAGACTTGATACGCAAGAATCCGGATGAGCGCAAGGTGTATGACCTGCGCCTGCACTATCAGTTTATGAAACCTGAACGTCTGGAGGACGGACAGATTGCCGTTGACGATGAGCATACGGTTAATCTGCCGCGTATCTGCTTTGCCATCGAAGGGGATAAATATAAGAATCGCGTGCGGACGCTGGCCTATAACGGATTGGTGGTAGTCGAGGTTAATGGCCTGAAACTATACGAGGATGCGGTCGCTGTGAGGAACAAGGCGGCGAAGATGGACGAGACGCTGATGGCCTTCCTCGGGGCTTCGGGCAAAAGTGTGAAGATAGTGTGCAGGGGCGAACTGTTTAAGGAGGATGGCAAGGGGCTGCCCAAGACGGAGCAGGACATCAGGCAGTTCCATCAAAACCTCTATCACACGGCGCGCAGGGCTTATCAGAACCAGTTCGGTTTCGATATCGAATACCTGGATCCCAAGCCTGAGCGCACGGTCTATCTGAGTGCCGATCCTGAGATGTACTTCAATCCAGAGGCGCGCCCCTTCAAGGCTGATACGAAGCAGCACGACCAGGAGGAACCAGCAGCCATCTCGATGGAGAGCGACCTGCTGATGCCTGGGCGCACCGTTACGCGAACCTATCACTTCAATTGGCTCTTCATCGTGAAACAGGTGCTGGGCGACTACTTCGATCTGCCTGACGAGGACCGTCAGATGCAACTCCTGATGCGCATTGCCAGCATGTGTCTGGATCAGGGCATTCCCCTATCCCATGCCCAAGGTATGACGCTCGAACATCCGTTGCTGAACACGGATCCGGAACTGGTGAAGAACGTGTTTTCAACCGTCTATGACGTGGCTCTGCAGGCGGATTATCGCGAAAAGCACAAGATCCGTCCGCTGAAGAGCGTACCTGATGACCTGATTCAGACAATGAGGACTGAGATATTCCTGAATGCCAACTTCGACATGCGCAAGAATCTGATGACTGGCGTGGCCGAATACCGCTATAAATTCGCTGAGGATCAGACGTTTAAGCCGCTCACTGAAGAGGTGCGCAACGATATGACGCTGCAGGCCATCGAACAGGGCATCAAGGGTTGGGACCAGAACGTGAACCGCTTTATCGACTCTACCCGTATCGAGCAGTATGACCCCGTGAACACCTGGCTCAACAAGTTGCCGGAATGGGATGGGCATGACTATATCGCCGAGCTGGCGGGGCGAGTGCCTACGGATCAGCCGCATTGGGAGAAATACCTCAGATACTGGCTCGTGGGTATGGTGGCCCAGTGGCGCGAGAGCGACAAGCAGTTGACGGGTAACGCGCTGACTCCTTTGCTGATAGGTCGACAAGGGTGTGGCAAGACACGCTTCTGCAAGATCTTGTTGCCGCCCGAACTGCGCGACTATTACAACGACAAGCTGAATTTCAGGAACGAGTTCGACCTGAATATCGCGCTCACCTCGTTTGCCTTGATCAACATCGATGAGTTTGACAAGACCACCAACTCGCAGCAGATTGTGCTGAAATATCTGCTGTCATCGAGTGATGTGAAGTTCCGCCCGCCCTACGGCAAAACCATCAAGCAGTATCGCCGTTACACCTCGTTCATCGGCACCACCAATCAGCTACAGCCGCTGGTAGATCCGACGGGAAGCCGCCGATTCGTCTGTGTGGGCATTCCCAAAGGCAAGGGCATCGACTATACGGACAATCTGAACCATCGCCAGTTGTTCGCCCAGGCTTTATACCTATTTAATAAAGGAGAGCGTTTCTGGCTGGATGATGCTGAGATTCAGGAACTGATAGCTGAAAACGAGCCTTTCCAGCGCACCGTCGATCTTGTGGAGATGATTGGCGAGACGTTCCGCATTCCGAAAGGTGGCGAGGGCCGTTGGTGGGGAACAAATGAGATCCTGAGTTTGCTGGCAGAGAGATTCGGTTATTTCGATAGTAAGAAGACTACGACGAATGCGCTTGGCATTGCGATGAGTAACTATAAGTTCAATTTCAAAAGAAGATACGTCAACGGGTTGGCGGAGTATTTTCTTCAGGAGAAATGAGTCCTGGGAGAAGCCTTACCGTTGGTTACTATTCATTGTAGGCTTTCTCGCCGATGGTCTCCTGAGAGCCGATGGTCATCTGGCGAAGGTCGTAATAGGAACCGTTGTAGATATTGAAATCGACATTGCCCTTGATGCCGGGAAGACGGCCTACATCCGTGTGCTGCCAGAACTTCCAGGGACCCTTGTATTCCAGGGAATCTACATAATAATGGGCAATCCAGTAAGGATACTGGTCGAAGACGGAGTCGTTGAGATAACGCGTCTTAAATTTAAAGTAGGTATAGATGATGGGCTTCACCCGATAATGCTTCTCGACAAGGTCAAGCCATTGCAGGACTGAGGCCTTGAACTCGGCATCAGTCTGGTCTTTGGGCTTATGCTCCACATCGAGCACGGGGGGCAGATCGCCATTCTCGAGTTTCACCGTCTTGATGAAATGATAAGCCTGCTGTTCAGCCGGTGTGTGAACGCTGTAGAAATGGTAGGCTCCACGGGTGAAACCATTCTCACGGGCCTGGAAGAAATTATCGCGGAAGTTCTCATCGGTCTGGGTGGCACCTTCCGTAGCCTTGATCATGATAAAGCTGATGGGGCACTTGTTGATGCTGCCGTTGTCCTTGAGGTCATCCCAGTCAATACGGCCTTGATGGTGAGAGATGTCGATACCGTGGATTTCATAGCCTTCGGGATAGTTGACGGTACCATAGAGTGCCCGCCATCGGAAACCGAAGGGTCCGACAAAGAAATAGTAGAAGAACCAGACGTAGCCCAAGACCACCGCAGCGCCACCAATCCACCAGCCCCAGGCAGGGACTCTCTGCAGGAAGCGAATGATGATGTTTGGCTTACGACGGCCACTAGGACCATGGTAAGTGCGACTGGTTCCGACACCTTTCCGGCGGATGACTCTTTTCTTGGCCATTAGAAATGAAAAGGCACGGATATAGAATCCGTGCCTGATATAGATTTATTTACTTAGCCTGCTCGAGAGCGAGGGTCTTCGTAGGCTGGTCGCAAACCTCTGTGGGTCCCCAGTACTGGATAGGACCGGGATAGATGTAAGCGGTCTTGCGAGCCCACTCGTCGCGATGAGCAGCAAACTCCTTGAAGGGAGCACCGTCGAGCTCAACGAGGGCCTTGCGGATAACGGGCTTCATCTCACCGGCACGCTTCTCCATGTTCATCATCATCGTGATGGGCACACCACCGGCAATCCACTGCTCAGCAGGAGCGGTCGTATTCTTCACGATAGCCATGTAGCCAGTCTTACCGTTGGCAATCAGCTGGGCAGCTGAAGTACCGAGGGCATAGCAGTAGTCGGCATCGAAGTTAGAAGGAGCAGCGCAGCGTCCCTCATAGCCGAAGAAGTGGTGCTGAGTGCCGAACTTGCCAGCATACTTGCCTTCCTTCTTCATCTTCTCGAGCTTCTGGGCTACCATCGTAGAGAGCAGCTTCTCGGTCTCAATCAGAGATACCTGAACGTTTCCGTGAGGATCGCGGTCAAGAGCCAGCTGACGGGCCACACCGGTAGGCAGGCTGTTGAACACAGCGAGGTTCTCTTCTGTCAGATGAGCCTTTGCAAAGTCGATGGTCTCCGTACGACCCATATCTTTTGCCTCAGGCAGAGCGAGCACATCGTTCAGCTGAGCAATCAGCTTCTTGATAGCAGGGATGAACTCGATGACACCCTCAGGGATGATGACTGTACCGAAGTTGTTACCGTCGGCAGCGCGGACAGCAACTGCATTGGCGATGTAAGTCACGATGTCATCGAGACTCATGGCCTTCTGCTCGATCTCCTCGGAAATGAGGCAGATGTTAGGCTGAGTCTGGAGTGCGCACTCAAGGGCGATGTGAGAAGCCGAGCGACCCATCACCTTGATGAAGTGCCAGTACTTGCGGGCAGAGTTACAGTCGCGCTCGATGTTACCGATCAGCTCAGAGTAGGTCTTACAAGCGGTATCGAAGCCGAAAGAGGTCTCAATCTGAGAGTTCTTCAGGTCACCGTCGATGGTCTTCGGGCAACCGATCACCTGCACACCATACTTCTTGGCAGCATAGTACTCAGCCAGCACACAAGCGTTGGTGTTAGAGTCGTCACCACCGATAATCACGATAGCCTTGATGTCGAGCTCGCGGATGATCTCCAAACCCTTCTCGAACTGATCGACCTTCTCAAGCTTTGTACGGCCAGAGCCGATCATGTCGAAACCGCCAGTGTTGCGATACTCGTCGATAATCTCTGGAGTCAGCTCCATATAGTTGTGATCAACCAGACCACCAGGGCCGAGGATGAAACCGAAGAGACGGTTCTCAGGGTTGAGCTTCTTGATCTGATCGAACAGACCGGTAATCACGTTATGACCGCCAGGAGCCTGACCGCCAGAAAGGATGATACCTACGTTCATCTTGGTGTTGTTGGCCTCTGTTGCGGGCTCGAACTCCACGATAGGCATACCGTAAGTGTTGGGGAACAACTTCTTGATCTCTTCCTGGTCGCCAACACTCTGAGTGGGCTGACCTTCCTTGATTTTTACAGCACCCTGCAGGGCCTTAGGCAGTTTAGGCTGATAAGCAGCCCTTGCAATCTGTAATGCACTTTTTTCCATAATCTCGAAAATAATATTTAATGAGTAAATTCGTTTCTGACGTGCAAAATTAGTTCATTTTTGTTAGAAAAGCGAAAGAAAACAATGTATTTTATGCATTTTAATATTTTTTGTGGATGAAACGCTTGCCATATCGTTTTTTTTTCTTATCTTTGCTTACTGAATGTATCAAAATAAACAAATAAGGAGGTAATTTTTATGGCAAACAAGAGAACATTAAAGAAGAGTATTGAGGCTATTTGTGAGGATTTGTTCGTCAACGCGCTTGCGTTTTCGCTCTACGGTCCGACACCTGATCCGGAAAATGCAAAGTCGCTCGGCAGTTCGATCATCAAGATGCAGGATAACTTTATCAGGCGCATCTCTCACCCCGAGCCAGGCATGAAAGCCAAGGAATATTATGAGAATTTGTGGAAAGAGTTCTGTGCTCAGGTCGGTGAGATACAGGACCAGATCAGTATATAATATAAAATATGTGGAAGAGTTTTTGTAACTGGCTGTTATATAAGCGCTGGGGGTGGAAAACTGAAGTGACAGAGGACCACCCCGACAAGTTTATTATATGCCTGGCACCCCATACGAGCAACTGGGACTTTGTCCTTGGGCAGTTGTATTCGGGGGCCTGTGGCATGCAGAGTAATTTCCTGATGAAGAAGGAGTGGTTCTTCTTCCCCTTGGGCATCCTCTTCAAACGGTTGGGCGGCATACCCGTCATCAGGCAGAAGCACACCAGCATGACCGACAGCATGGCCGAGGCCGCCAAGGCTGCCAAGGCATTCAAGCTCTGCATTACCCCGGAGGGCACGCGTTCGGCTAATCCAGATTGGAAGAAAGGTTTCTATTTCATCGCCCTGAAGGCTGGCATACCCATCCTGCTCTACGGCGTGGACTATGAGAAGAAGCTGATCCGTTGCACGAAAACAATCATCCCGTCAGGCGATCTGGAAAAAGACATGCGGGAAATCAAACTCTATTTTAAGGATTTCAAGGGCAAGAAGCCTGAGAATTTTACCATTGGCGAGATATCATGAGAAAAATCACACTCGTTCTGTCGCTTATACTATCCATGTCGGCGGTTGCGCAGCAGGCTCTGAAAAATAAACTAGACAACTATCTGAGGGGGTATCGCCCCTCATTTCAGCATGTCCGTTCTGCTGCCCGTCTGAGCGACCTTGTCATCAACGATTCACTCCGTACTATCGACATCATTGCCGACAACCATCTGGGAGAACAGCTGATGACACCACAGGTAGTGGATGAAATCTACAATGATCTGAGGGCATTGCTACCCGACTCCACCAGAGACTATCAGTTAAGCGTCAAGACTGGCGGATATGACCTTTATCAGCTGATACCCAACCGTTTGCGCAGCAAGGAGGACGTCAGCCGTACCTGGGGAAATATCGAATACAAGGGAAAACCGTGGGTGAGCAACGCTTCCCTACCCTATGAGATTACAAGCGGACTATACAACCGCCATCTGACCGTCTGGGCCAGTCACGGGCGCTATTTCCATATCAAGGACTATGAATGGAAATGGCAGCGCCCGCCATTGTTCGGTACCCGAGAAGACCTGTTTACACAGACCATCGTCATACCTTATTTAATACCAATGCTGGAGAATGCCGGAGCGGTGGTATTCACCCCTCGGGAAAGAGACTGGCAAAGGAACGAGGTAATCGTAGACAACGACACCCCCCGTACCAATCTGGGAATCTATCAGGAAACCAACGGCTCTCATGGCTGGCAACGGTCTGATTCTGTGGGCTTTGCCTTTCATGCCGGTGTCTATATGGATTATGAGAATCCCTTCAAGGCAGGTACTGCCCGAAAGGCACAGGCTGTCGAACACAGCCACAATAAGAGTGAGATATCCTATCAGCCCAACATCCCCGAAGCAGGCAGCTATGCAGTATATGTCAGCTATCAGACCGTTCCGGGAAGTGTGGACGATGCCCATTACACAGTGTGGCATCAGGGCATACCGACAGAATTCCGTGTGAACCAGCAGATGGGCGGTTCGACATGGGTTTACCTTGGTACGTTCGACTTTGACAAAGGCAACAGCACCCGCAACTGTGTAGTTCTGAGCAATCAGAGCGACCAGAAAGGTGTTGTGACGGCTGATGCCGTCAGATTCGGCGGCGGTATGGGTAATATCCGTCGCGGTTTTACAACCAGCGGACTGCCCCGTTGTCTGGAAGGTGCCCGCTATTTTGGTCAGTGGGCAGGAATGCCCTATGATGTCTATTCATCCAAGAACGGTGAAGACGACTATGGTGATGACATCAATGTGCGGTCTCACATGATGAACTATCTGGGCGGCGGTTCCTGCTATATGCCGGATACCACCGGGCGGAAAGTGCCACTTGAACTCTCCCTGGCCATTCACAGTGATGCCGGCTATACCACTGACGGCAGATCGCATACGGGAACACTGGCTATCTGTACAACCTATCTGAACGACAGCATACTGGGTACAGGACATTCGAGACTCCTGTCGCGTGACCTTGCCGACGAACTGCTTTCGACGGTGCCTAGGGAAATGGTCCGGAAGTATGGCAACTGGCAGATGCGTGAACTCTGGGACAGGAACTATTCCGAGACCCGAGTCCCTGAAGTGCCGAGTGCCATTCTGGAGACCATGTCGCATCAGAACTTTGCCGATATGCGCTATGGTCAGGATCCCAACTTCAAGTTCGACTTTGCCCGCAGTATCTACAAGGCTCTGCTCCGCTATGTCAGCAGGATGCATCACACTTACTATACCGTCACCCCCTTGGCTCCCAATCATCTGCGTGTTGAGCTGACCCAAAAGGGGCAGGCAAAACTCAGCTGGAATGCTGTTGCCGACATCGACGAGCCCTCTGCCGCTCCCACGGGATACATTATTTATACTGCCGTAGGAAATGACGGTTTTGACAATGGCCGCTATCTCAAAGGAAAGCAGACCTCTGCCCTATTGGATATCGAACCGAATACGCTTTACAGTTTTCGTGTTGCAGCTGTGAACAATGGTGGCAAGAGTTTCCCGAGTGAGGTCGTGTCGACTTTCTATGTGCCTGAGGCTCAGAAGAATATCCTGATTGTCAACGGCTTCCATCGTCTGGCTTCACCTGCCGTAAGAGACAATGCGGCAGAACAGGGCTTTGATCTTACGATGGATGTCGGTGTGACCTATGGCAAGACAGCCGGATGGGCAGGTTATCAGACAGGCTTCAGCAAATCGATGATGGGTAAGATGACAGCCAACGGACTGGGCTATACCAACGACTCGCTGGTTGGACAGTTTATCGCCGGCAATGATTTCAATTATATCCGTACCCATGCCGCAGCGATGGCTGCCACACAACGTTACAGTATCTCAAGCTGTTCATCGGAGGCTTTAATCAGCAACGAGGTCTATCCCACAGAATACAATCTGGTGGATCTGATCCTGGGACTGGAGAAGAATGACGGTTGGTCGCTCCGCAAGTATCAGGCCTTCCCCTCCGTGCTCCGCAAGCATCTCCAGTTGTTTGCCAGTCGTGGCGGAGCCCTGCTCGTCAGCGGTTCTTATGTTGGTGCCGACATGAAGATGCCTTCCGACCGCCGTTTCCTTGAAGAGCTGCTGAAGTGCTCCTACCAAGGAACCAACATTGACAGTCTGCAACGTGAGCAGATCAACGGCCTCGGCATGCAGTTCGAGTTCTACCGTCATCTGAACGAGACCCACTATGCCGCCACCCATCCCGACATCCTCCAGCCTGTCGTCCCAGCTTTTTCGGCCATGACCTATGCCGACGAGTATAGTGCCTGTGTGGGCTACGACGGCAAGGACTACAAAGCCCTGACGCTCGGTTTCCCCTTCGAGTGTATCAAGGACGAACACCAGCGAGAGACTCTCATGAAAGGTATGCTCCGATTCTTATTACAATCTCAATAATTAACTAAAACCTATTTGTAAAATGAAGATTCAAACTAATTCGTCAGGTACAAGAAGTATCGAGATTGCAGACCAACATCTGCAGACAATTGAGAAGTATCAGCTTTTCCGTGATCTGATCGACAGTAATGGTTACGTGGATGAGCAGGTTCTTGACAAACTGAAATTGAACATCCGTAGCCTGCTTGAAGGTGATGCAGGCAAAGACAAGGATCTGCTGGATCTCTGTCTGGATGTCATCTATCATCCCAACATGAAGTCATACGGTCTGCAGCAACTGGTTCTGCTCTATATCAACTGGAAGAATCAGGGCAATGCGAACCTCGGTATGACAACTCGGGCCTTCCAGGGGACGCCATTTAATTGATGAGAGAATACAGACTGACAGATTTCCTGCCGACCACTAAAAAGGAACTGGATCTCCGAGGATGGGATGAGGTTGACGTCATCCTGTTCTCGGGAGATGCCTATGTAGACCACCCGTCGTTTGGGGCGGCCGTGATTGGTCGTACACTTGAGGCCGCAGGGTATCGAGTGGCCATCGTACCACAGCCAGACTGGCATGGCGACTTCAGGGACTTCAAGAAACTGGGGCGGCCACGACTGTTCTTCGGAATAGCACCGGGATGCATGGACTCGATGGTGAACAAATATACCGCCAATCGTCGTCTGCGCTCTGAAGATGCCTACAGTCCTGACGGGAGGCACGACATGCGGCCAGAATATCCGACGATAGTCTATACGAAGATCCTGAAGCAACTGTTTCCCGATGTGCCGGTAGTGTTGGGTGGTATTGAGGCTTCTTTGAGACGACTCACCCACTTCGACTATTGGCAAGACTGTCTGAAGAAATGTATCCTTTGTGACTCGGGTGCGGATCTGCTCATCTATGGCATGGGCGAGAAACCTATTGTGGAACTGGCCCGGCAACTGGCAGAGGGCATTGCCATCCGTGATATCCGCAGCATCCATCAAACCGTCTACCTCTCCCGAAAAGAAGACATCCCCGGCGGCATCCGTGAAACAGACATCGTGCTTCATTCTCATGAGGAATGCCTGAAAGACAAACGAGCACAGGCCGAGAACTTCCGGCATATCGAGGAACAGTCGAATATGATGCATGCCCAGCGGTTGCTGCAAGGCGTGGATGGACAATTCGTGGTGGTGAACCCACCCTATCCTCCGATGACAACCGCTGAACTGGATGCCTCTTATGATCTGCCTTATACGCGCCAGCCCCATCCCAAATATAAAGGCAAACGTATCCCGGCCTACGACATGATCAAGTTTAGTGTCAACATTCATCGCGGATGTTTCGGCGGCTGTGCCTTCTGTACGATTTCGGCCCATCAGGGGAAGTTTATCTCCTGCCGTTCTAAAGAGAGTATACT
>Ga0256405_10009139_pt1 | contig 13720 bp, 20 predicted proteins | sample RumenRJG_02DNA_FD_189096 | JGI IMG/M metagenome (GOLD analysis project Ga0256405, IMG submission 189096) | Bovine rumen microbial communities from Lethbridge, Alberta, Canada - RJG_02 | ecosystem: Host-associated > Mammals > Digestive system > Stomach > Rumen | place: Canada: Alberta...
TGCAGCTCTTTATCTGGGGCAATTCCTGTCACCGCTTATTGTGTCACCTGTCGCTTCCTCCACAGGAACGTCACCCTATTTCGTGGGCGTAGGAATCGCAGCCCTGTATCTGTTGCAGGCGATTCTTACGCGTAAAAAGCAGATGCTTCCGAGATAATTATCAAGGGCGAGATGTCCGCTGCCTTACCGGGGAACCATGCACGACCAAATCCATTGGCTAAAATCTGAAGGACTGATTTAGCTTTTAATTCCACAATATCATGAAAATCAATAATCCCAAAGTTACCTTAGCCGACGATGCGAGAATCGGTGTTAATGAAGAAGTAAGACAAGGTTTCCTGGACTGGCTCATGCGCTCACCATCATGACATGAACCCCGAAAGTTATTGTCTGACTTTCGGAGTTCATATCAGTATCCAGCAGGGTTTCATGCCTTAAGATGTACGCTGGATTTTAGTGGCTGTATAGCCCAGCTTTTCAATGGTTTCCACGAAAGTCTTTTCCTGTACTTTGGCGGGATTGAACTTGATGGTGATGGTTTTGTCCTTGAGGGAGATTTTGAAATCTTCCACGCCTTTGAGGAAAGACAGGTTGTCCGTTAGTTTGTTCACACAGTTCTGGCAGTGCATGTTAACGATGTAGGTAACGGTTTCTGTCTTGGGCTTGGGTTTTTCGGCAAGGACAGGGAAAGAGGCAACGCTGACAAGCATAAGAATCAGTATGGCAATAATCTTTTTCATGATGGTTATATAGTTTATTTCCAAATAGTTAAACGAATTCCCGCATAGAACTTGGCTCCCATCAGGGGCCCCCAGACCGATGCGGCGTCGAAAGTCTGGGAAAAGGGCGTATCCGCATCTACAACAGGCACCATCTGCATGGAGCCTGTGAGGTTTTCTCCGCCCACATAAAGGTCGAAGCCGCGGAAACGGCGGGTAACCTGAGCATAAAGCAGCGGATAAACCGGTGTTCTGCCTCCCGGGTAAAGAAGAGTGCCCTCTTTGTCCCGGAGCTCCTTCATGAAGTCATACACCCGCGATGAGCCGTTCAAAGATCCAGTAAAATCAAAGATCCAGCGGTTTGCGCGGGTCTTATACTGGGCATTTAGGACGGTTTTGAAACGTGAGGTAAGAGGCAGTTCCCTGACCTCTCCCGACGGCTGCCAGGTGCGTGCGTCAGTATATCGGCCAGTTAGGGTGAAAGTGAGCCGGTCCATAGGCTCAATGTTGAAATCAGCCTGAAGATTCTGTGACCATGCGTTGTGTCCATCCAAGGCATAAAGGATGATATCCGTGGCCGATTCGCGGTTGGTGAAATGCGCCTGCACAAAGCGTGTATGGAAGTAATCCAGGCTCAGGTAAGTGCTTTCGCTGAAATACCAGGTGGCATTGCCGCCGAAGGTCCACGCGTCTTCCAAGAGACGCCCCGTAAGGTCCCCGGTGAGGGTTTTTCCGGTTGACAGTATGCCGATGTTGTCGGACACGGGATGGGAGAAGCGCACTCCTCTTCCTCCGTTGAGCCTGAAGACAAGTGCTTCGTCAGGCTGATACTTTAGAGTCAAACGCGGGACAGGGTAAAAGCCATGCCCGGGAATAATGGTTCCGCTGAGGCCCGCAATGACGGAAAGCCGTTCCCCCTGCCGGAAAGTATATTCCGCATAAGGATCAATTTGTACGAGGGTTTGCCTCACATCGTCCAGGCTCTGGCCACCGCCTCTGATATCTTCTCCAAGAAGATCGATGGTGGCATTGACACCGGCTGTGAGGTCATGGGCCTCAGAAAAGGCATTGCGGTAGATCAGATTGGAAAACAGGCTGTGCTGCTGCGCATTATACAAGTTATGCCCAAAGGAAGAAGATGTCTTCTGGAGCGTGTAGTCCGCAACAATAGCAATGCTGGAAGAACCGTCATCCCTCAGGGAACGGCCGATCTTTGCGTAGGCATTTGCCAGGTTGTTGGCAATGTCTGATTTCCAAGGACCTCCCATCTGGCCTCCTTTGCGGCTGTCATGGACATAGTGGAAGCCCCATCTGACTTGGACTTCTGGAGAATACCAGAGCCAGCGGTTTGCCGCATTGATCTGGAGAAGAGCCGGTTCGTCTGCAAATCCATCTCCGTTCATGTCATAGGTCCTGAAATTGCCATCTACATGTCCCATCAGGACAGTGTAAAGATTGTCTGCCACCTGGAGAGAAGAAGTGACATTAAAGTCAGTCTTTGTGTCGTTCATCAAGGAAGCATTGACAAACAGCGGCTTCCCATCTGTTGGTTTCCGGTGCTCCAGGTTGATGGAGCCGGTGACGGATTCAGTCCCGTTTACTACGGAAGGCGAACCTTTCCCCACCTGGATGCTTTCCAGCCAGGGGCCTGGCATATAGGAGAGTCCGAACGGGGCGGTAATGCCTCTCATCGTGGGGCGGTTCTCATCCAGCATCTGGGTATAGATTCCTGAAAGCCCCAGGAGGCGTATCTGGCGGGCGCCGGTGGTGGCATCGGCATAGCCAACCGTCACGCTGGCAGAGTTTTCAAAACTCTCCGCAAGTGTGCAGCAGGCCATTTTCATGAGTCCGGCGGATGAGATGACCTCCGTGCGGAGCTCCTTTCCTCTGGAAAGGTAATTGGCATTGGTGCGGCCGGTAAATACGGCCGCGTCCAAAGAATCTGCCCGCTCTCCGTATATGCCGCTTGTATCCACTTGGGCGAATGCCATGGCTCCGTGGATACATAAAAGCAATGCGAATATAAAGTGTTTTCTCATTTAAACTGGAATTAATGCGTTATACTGCGTCTTACTGAAGGTAATCGCAGCCAACATCAATTCCTGAGAGGGAGAAATGAATGTGAAAGAGTACCCGGCGGTGATGCCTGAATGGCCGGGTGAAAAAAGACAGCCGAAGCAGTATGGATTACCACAAGAACGGGCAAAGGAAAAACTGCCGTCAACTGTGGCGGATTGAGTTCCGCACCTGCATCATCCGAGGAAAAGTCCGAGACTTTGAAGGTAAAATGCTGCATGCAGTCTGAGTCACTGCTCATGCCGCAATCCATGTCTATGGGAAATCCTGCCAGCAGAATATGTCCGGAATGTGCGCAACGGGTTACTGATAAGCCGACAGTCTGCGGAATCAGGAGAATCAGCAGACCCAATACGGCAATAATATTCAGCCATTTGCGCATATTTTTATTTGCCGCAAATATTATGCCGGGTAACACGATGTCCGCAATTCCGTATGCAATGCCCGTCCAACTTGGATTGTTGTTATTTATTTGTTAATTTGAAAGGCCCAAATAGTAAATTAATGGTAACTATTAAGACATACAGCGAGCAGTACAAGTCCGATTTCATCCGCCTCAATACGGAATGGATCAGGACTTGGTTCGATCTGGAAGAATCCGACCTGCATACATTTGCCAACATCGACAGCTACATCATCGGTGGCGGCGGCCAGATATTCATCGCCGTAGATGACGGCAGGGGAGAGGCGGTTGGCTGCTGCGCCCTCATCAATCATCCCGAAAAGGCGTCATATGAACTGGCAAAGATGGCCGTTTCCCCAAAGGCGCAGGGGCATCATATAGGCTGGCGGCTCGGGATTGCCCTGATTGACTACGCCAGGAAGATAGGTGCCAGGCGGATTTTCCTGGAAGGCAATACCCGCCTGGAGGCGTCCATTCATCTATATCGAAAGCTGGGGTTCAAGGAGATTCCGCTGGAAGGGAAACGCTACGAGCGATGTGACATCCTTATGGAACATCTCCTGTAGCGGCTGGGACCCGCATATTCGCCAGAAATAATTTGGAATATTATTTCGTATATTTGTAAAGAATAACATCCATTTTCAACCGATGTATAAAGTTTTTTCCCCTCTGATCTCCTTGATTCTTACCGCTGCCTGCGGCGCCTCCGTTCCAGCCGAAGGACTCGTCTTTGACCCCTCTTCCGGAAAGGCGGGAAGCATTGAACTTCCTACCGGAGAAACCGTAAACTATACTGCCTACGAGAAACTGTACTTCGTGACAAACGTAGAGGACCCTACCTACCAGTATATGAATGTCTATGTGCCGGAAGGGGCCACCCAGAAGACCCCCATTTTCCTTCGTACTTATGTCGGCGGATACATGGCTTCGGAGGCCGCTGCACCACAAGCCGGTGATGCTTCCGGTCGCGCGCTGGCGGAAGGGTATGTCGTGGCTATCCCTGGTAGCCGAGGCCGGAACTCCAAGGTAGGGGAGACCTGGACTGGAAGGGCCCCGGCGGCCATCCTGGACCTCAAAGCGGCTATCCGTTACCTGCGTCATTTCGACAGGCAGATGCCTGGCGATGCCGAGCGGATCATCACCGACGGCACCAGCGCCGGCGGCGCGATGTCAGCCCTGATGGGCGCGACGGGCAACTATCCGGATTATGAACTGCTGTTGGACGCGATGGGTGCGGCGAAGGAGCGGGACGACGTCTTTGCGTCAATCTGCTTCTGCCCCATCATCGACCTGGAGCATGCCGATATGGCTTATGAGTGGCTGTTCAAGGGTACCGACAGCCGCCTGGCAGGAAGCGGGGCGCAACAACAGGTTTCCGCCGAACTGGCGGCGCAGTTCCCGGCTTACCTGGCCGGTTTGAATCTGCACAAGGCCGATGGCACGCTGCTCACGGGAGATAACTTCCTGGATTACATCAAGGAGCTGCTCATTGCATCGGCCCAGAAGGCCAAGGATGCCGGGGCAGATATTTCTGCCGACCTGGGCTTCCAGTTCAACAGCGAATCGCGCGGACGCTTTGCGGCCCCTCTCAATGGCGGTATGCCCAGTAGCAACCGGTCGGAAGGAATGCCGCAGGGAATGAACCGTCCTGCCGGTGGCCCGGACGGCAACGTGCCGATGATGCGCATGGGCGGCGGACGCGTGGGCGAATATATCACGGACCTGGATATGCCTACCTACCTTAACTACGTTGTGAGCACGCAACCGCTCAAGGGGGTCCCTTCCTTCGATTCTAAAGGTGTCCTGGGCAGCCGGGCATCCGGTGAGAACGAGGAGTTTGGCGATGCGAAAGGCTCATCCGTGAACTTTACGGAATACAGTGCCGCCGTCAACGGCGTATCACTCGGCGATGACATCAAGCATAATGTTTTCTTGATGAATCCGATGAATTTCGTGGGCAATCCCAAGGCAACCAATGCGCCGCATTGGTATGTTCGTCACGGTTCACGTGACCGCGACACGTCTTTCCCAGTGCCGGTCGCTTTCGCCACCAAGCTGCAGAACGCCGGACTGGACGTAGACTTCCTCCTGGCCTGGAACCGCCCCCATAGCGGTGACTACGCACTGGATGAGGTCTTTGACTGGATTCGGCAGATTACGAGCCGATAAATCGGGATTAGCATGTCATTCTGAACGAAGTGAAGAATCTTTAATCAACTGACTGCCAAATAGATTCTTCGCTGGCGCTCAGAATGACAGTATTGTTTAATTCGATTTTATCAGCATAGAATAAGTCCCGGCAGTACTTCATGAATTGTCTGGCTTTTATAGCGATTTCGCAGAAAATACGTATCTTTCGTTCAATAAATCAATTTGAGTATGATTGTACGGATTATTGTTGCAGCCATTATGGCCATTATGGGAATTGTCATTCTTTTGGGTAAGGGTGACAATCTGATAGCAGGTTACAACACTGCCTCAAAAGCAGAACGAGAAAAATACAACATCAAACGTCTGCGTGGTTTGATTGGAGGACTGCTGATTATTTTGGCCCCGATGACATTCATCAGGCTGGGAAAAGAGACGATGACGACAACGTGGTCATTTGTCGGCCTTATCCTCGCAGCGTGTATTGTTGTGGTAATTCTGGCTAACACTTGGGCGAAAAAGAAATCCGAATAAATACTGTTTGTTGAACTCTAAGATTTAGAAAACGAGACTGTCTTCTTCTTGCATTGTCGGGGCATTCCGTGCGTCCGTGTATACATTTCTGATGAATATGTCGTATCAGTAAGGAATATTACAGATAAAGAGATAAAACAATTTGAAAAGTATGAACAAACAAGAAGTTAAAGGAGTATATACTTAAAACATTAAACGAAATAATATGAATATAGCATTAGTTGCCCATGACGGGCGTAAGAAAGAATTGATAGAATGGGTAAATTACAACAGGACTTTGTTGGAAAAACATCATCTATATGCAACAGGAACGACAGGAAAACTAATAAAGGGAATTTCTGTTGACATCAGCAAATATGATAAGACCGTAAAGTGGTATCCTTTGGAAGACAAGGTTACATGCCTACTCAGTGGTCCTCTCGGCGGAGACCAACAGATAGGTGCAATGATTGCGGAAGGAAAGATTGATGTTCTCATTTTCTTTTGTGATAACCTCATAGTGCAAGGACATCAAAATGATGTATCGGCACTTACCAGACTCGCGTCTCTATATAACATTGCTTTTGCAACCAACAGAACAACAGCCGACATGATACTTACATCTCCACTCTTCAAGGACGAGAATTATAAGAGGATTCTTCCGACGGCAATTGAAAATTATAAAAATAGAAGTCTTAGTTGATTATGTTATATTGGGACGAGAAACCAGATTATGAAAGACAAGATGTAAAGGTTGAAATTAAACCTTTATTAAGAGTTGAAGAGTATGATTCACGTTCAATTCTCAAATTGACGCATTATCTTAATTCTAATATTGATGGTTTAAGCTAGAAAGATAGAGAATATGTATTAGATAAGGATATTCAAATTCAATTTAGCGCTCATGAAGAAAGTGAAGGATTTGGTTATCCTGAAACATATATTGAACTTCAACCTTATTATACAAGAAAAGAAACTGATGAAGAATACAATAAACGCATAGCTGAAGAGGAAGAGGCATATAAAAAGAATGAAGAAATAAAGAAATTAAAAGAAAAAGAACATGAGCAGTATGTCACGGAGGAGTAGCTTTCTTCGGACGCAGTATTTCTGCCGTTGGTGGGTTTAATAAGAAAAAGCGAACGAAGATGAAGCTATTGAGAAATGTTCTTTGCGTGGCGCTGCTGGTGGCAGGGCTGTGCGGTTGTGAAAAGGTGGTTACCGAGATTGATCTGGCGGGGAATCTGGAAGGAAGCTGGGAGAAAGTGAATCCGGAGGGGGTTCAAGATGCGGGCCTCGTGATCTGGAAATTCACGCCAGGTAATGCGGATCCTCATTCGTGGGTTTTAAGCATCCACGTGTCCGATGTATTGACCGGTGATTCGGAGGCGGAATACATCTATGCACAGCACCAGAACGGCTATCCGGGTGTCGGTTGTTCCACGCCGGAGCTGTACCTCTATGAGCCCGACCATGACTTCATGCAAGAGGACAGGGGAGCGGCGTACACGCCCGCAGCGCGTTACTACGTGAAAGAGTGCAGCAAAGATAAGCTGGTGCTCCAGCGCGAGGAGGTGAATGTGGACGGACCGAATCTGATTGAGGGCGACGTCACATTCCGGAGGACGCGGCTCCCGGCGGTTAACACCCTCTGATGAATCATCCGGGCACAGAGAAACAAAAATTTTCAACTATGGGATTAGACAGATTTGACATCAAGGATCGGGAAACAGCCCTCCTTACTGAAGCTTTCGTTATCGTAGATAAAGAGACAGGCGTGAATTACCTGTACGTCGGACGCGGTTATGGGGGCGGCATTACGCCGCTCCTGGATGCGGATGGTAAAGTTGTTGTAACAAAATCATAATCAGATACTTGCCTGTACGGTGCTAAGAAGAGAAGTATGAATAAAAAGTCCAAGCGTACCAACCCTTACAAGGAGGCAAATGAAGCTTTTCTGGCTTCGAAGGCCAAGGAAGAAGGTGTCGTAACACTTGACAGCGGCGTTCTTTACCGTGTCCTGGAGGAAGGTCACGGAACCAGGAAACCTTCGCCGCGCAGTATCGTCTATGTGCATTATACGGGACGACTCATCGACGGTACCGTATTCGATTCAACGAACGGCAACCAACTCCCCGCGCTGTTTATGGTGGGAGACTTGATTATGGGGTGGCAAATTGCCCTCACGCGTATGTGCGAGGGCGACAAATGGGAAGTGTATATTCCTGCCAGATGGGGCTATGGTTCCACCCGGATGGATCAGATTCCCGCGCACAGCACCTTGGTCTTTACCCTGGAACTGATTAAGATCGAACGATAAACAGGGGAGCTTAGAATGACTGTTACGCAAACTCCCGTTGCACGATGAGATTTCCGCATACAAACAGACCCGGATTCTGGCTCGGCTTCATCGATTTCTTCACGGCCGGGCTTTTCTTCCTGCTGTACATGCCGCTGGGTGGCTTGCAGGAAGAACTGGACGAGATTCTCGGCCGGCGGACCCAGCGGTACTGGGTCGCATACCTGCTGGGAATCCCGACGGCGTTCATTTATCCGCTCCTTTGGATGTCCCGGATAGCGGAAGAACTGAAAGCAAAAGCCATTGCGATGGGGATTGATGGTCCATACACCTCCTGGTGGCATATGTTTTGCTGGAATGTTTTCGGCCTACTCCTGATGGGCCCTGCCGTTGCGACGCAGCGATTCTTTGATACCCTCAATAAAATTGAATATATGCTGAACGAAACCTCCTAGTCGGCGAAATCGGGGAAAAAACAGCAGAAACAGCCTTCAAGAGCAGGAAGAGATTTGAAGAAAAAATGTACGATGCGGAAAATGGAAGTAAAAGACATCTTACGGAATCTGCGCGAAAGGAACCACCTGACACAGGAACAGATGGCCGAGCGTATCGGCGTTACCAGACAGGCTGTAAGCCGTTGGGAGACCGGCATGACGCAACCCAATCCGGAGTTGCTCAAGGTTCTTTCCCGAGAATTCAGAGTATCAATCAACACGCTTCTGGGCTCGCCCCGGACGCTTTACTGTCAGTGCTGCGGGATGCCGCTGTCTGACGATGCAATGATCAGCCGCGAAAAAGACGGCTCTTTCAACGAGGATTACTGCAAATGGTGCTATGCCGACGGGCAGTTCACCTACAAAAGCAAGGAATCCCTGCTGGACTTCCTGGTTGCGCATATGCCGAATCCGGAGAACCAGCCGGAAAGTGAGCGGAGGGCATTGTATGACAGCCATCTGTCCCAGTTGAAGCACTGGAGATAGGGGCTTTGTGGCAACGCATCAAGGCCCACTCCGGTCATTCTTTCATTATTCTCAAAAGTCAGTGCCGAAAAGTGACATTTTCGGCTTTATTTGTGTCCCGTCCGGGCGGATGGAAGGAAGAACCTTTGTCTCCGGAAAACAAAGGAAACAAAGATATGCAAAGTATTTATTCAGAATTCAAGAAGATTGTTTCGTCTTCACCGGACGGGATAGCCGTGAAAGATGACCTCCGGACGCTCACTTTTGCGGAACTTGAAGCGCTCGCCGATACGATCGCGACAGGTTTTCCTACACGTAATCCTGCATTTGTCGGGATTGTCATGGATCACGGCGTAGAGATGATTGCCTCCATCCTTGCCGTCCTGAAAACCGGTGCGGCGTATGTCCCGGCAGAGCCTTCTTTCCCCATCGAGCCCTGGAGCGGAGTATCACGAAAATCTATCTGGAGACATCTCCTTGCGGGAGGACCTTGTACGAGTCCGCCGGATTCAGTGAGATGCGGGACATGATGCTCCTGACATACGGAAAATAATGCTACATTTGTATGCTATGACCCACAAAAGTATTACCATAGACGGCCGTGAATGCTTCGTCAGCGACTCCGACCATCCCCGATATATCCTCCTTCAGACGCTCGGTAACCATGAGCGCGGTATTTTTGACAGTACCGTGGCGTTGATTTCTGAGACAGCAGGAGTTCCTTTCGTCCTAGCCGCCTTCCAGGTGTTCGACTGGGATCTGGACCTTACACCCTGGCACGATGATGCCATCAACCGGAAACCGGAGGTTGGGACCATGACTGGCGATACGCTCCGCTATGTGACGGACTCGCTTCTTCCAGCGCTTGAAAAGGAATACGGGAAACTGCCCGTCATTCTTGGAGGCTACTCCCTGGGCGGACTGTTTGCCCTCTGGTCATCTATGCAGACAGACCGTTTTGCCGCCATCGCAGCGGCATCGCCTTCCCTCTGGATCAGGGACTGGCTGGATTTTGCAAACCTGCATCCGGTAAAGACGGCCAAGGTATACCTGAGCCTGGGAGACCAGGAGGAGCATGTGAAGAACCGGGCGATTGCACGGGTGGGCGACAGCGTACGGGGCGAATATGAACTGTTGAAAGCACAGCTCGGAAAGGATAACTGCACCCTGGTCTGGAATCCCGGAGGCCATTTCCAGGACGGTGACAAGCGGCTTGCTGCGGCCTTTTCCTGGTGTATCAAAGCATTGGAGGGCAAGTGAAAGATATCTACACATTCAAGTTCTGGAAACACAAGTACGGGCCGGAGCTGCTGGTAGACATCGTGGACTATCAGCCCCATGAAGCCAAGTACAAGCGCACCCGGGCCATCCTGGAGCAGATGCAGGGGAGCGGATGCAAAATCAGTATCTCCACCAAGAGCGACTTGATCCTGAGGGACCTGGACCTTATTAAAACTTTCCCCGGAGCTCGCGTCTCCTGGTCCATTAATACGCTGGACGAAGACTTCAGGAAGGAGATGGATAAGGGCGTAAGCATTGAGCGCCGGTTGGAGGCCATGCGCCAGTTTTATGAGGCCGGGGTGCAGACTACCTGCTTCATCTCTCCCATTTTCCCCGGCATCACGGACGTGGAAGCCATCATTGAACGGGCCAAGCACCAGTGCAACCTCGTGTGGCTGGAGAACTTGAACCTGCGCGGAGACTATCGTCCCGTCATCCTGGACTGGATTCATCAGAACCATCCGGAGCTGGACGAACTCTATTCCCGGATTTATTCCAAGAAAGACCGCAGCTATTGGACGGCCCTGGATCAGCAGCTCCGGGAATACACTGCCCGGGAAGGAATGGTTTACGTCAGGGACGATGATTCCAAGCGCAGCCGTTTCGGAGAGCTCCCGGTGGTGGCCAATTATTTCTATCACGAGGAGGTAAAGAAATCTGCCAAAAAGCTTTAGCATGATCGACCTCAAGTCCTGGAACCCGTGGCACGGATGCAGAAAGTACAGTGAAGGCTGTGCCAACTGCTATATGTTCGTGCTGGACAAAGCCCACAAGGTCCCGGGGCAGTCCACGGAGATCTTCCGCACCAGGAATTTCTCCAAGCCCATGGAACGGGACCGGAAAGGACACTTCAAGGTCCCTCCGGGCTATTGGGTGCGGGTGAACATGACTTCAGACACCTTTCTGGAAGAGGCTGATCCCTGGCGGGAAGAGATGTGGCGCATCATCCGCTACCGCTCGGACGTGAAATTCTATATCCTCACCAAGCGGGCGCTCCGCATGGCGGATCACCTTCCTTCAGACTGGGGGGACGGGTATGAAAACGTACAGCTCAATGTCACCTGCGAGAACCAGCGCGCCTTTGACGAGCGCTGGCCCATCCTGCGGGACATTCCCGCCAGGCACAAGGGCATGAACCTTTCTCCTCTTATCGGTCCCATCGACATCGAGCCGGCCCTTTCCTCTGGACAAATCGAACACATTGACCTGGGCGGTGAAGCCTATGGCGGCCTGCGGCCCTGCCGGTACGAATGGGTCAAACAGATCAGCGATGCCTGTGCCCGGCACCGCGTGAACTTCGCCTTTGATTCTACCGGAGATGTTTTCATCAAGGAGGGCCGCAGTTATCGGATCCCTGACCAGAAGACACAGCTCCATCAGGCATTCCGCTCCGGATTGAGTCATTATTTCGGTCCTGTCCGTTTCAACCTATATGACCCGGAAAACGGGACGCTTCTTGATCCGGAAACGCTTTATCATCCCAGATTCAACCGCCACCGCTGCGCGGAATGCACCATGGCCTTCTCCTGCGCCGGATGCGGACGATGCGGCCGTTGCAAAGATGTCGACCTGGTGGACCTGGATGAAATATGGACTCCTGAATAGCTGTTGCAGAATAACTTGGCCTCCATTGCTTCAGATGCCATGATTTTTGCAGTTCAATGGGCAGAAAACAATAGACGACCATGTTCAACAGACACGATATTTCCCGTGATGCCTGCCAGCTTTTCGGCGTGCAGGCCCACAAAGGCTACGACTGGTGGTGGCATTCCTTCACCGGATATGATGCCGAAAACGGCGAAGCCAAACCCTTTTTTATCGAGTTTTTCCTCTGTAATCCAGCCCTCGGAGGGGAGGAACCCATCTTCGGACAGATGCCGGGGAAACCGCAAAAGCCGTCCTACCTGATGGTAAAAGCGGGTGCGTGGGGTGAGGACGCAGCGCAACTGCACCGCTTCTGGGGATGGAAACGCATCAAGGTTGATTGGGGTGTACCGTTCAGCATTGAAGCGGATGACTGTTTCCTCAATGAGACCCGGACCCGGGGGCATGTGAAAGTGGAAGACGCTGCCGCCCATCCCGAATGGATGTGTCAGGACGGAGAGATGTCGTGGAACCTGAAGATCCGCAAGATAACGGCTTTCAACGTGGGGTTCGGTGCCGACCAGGTGTTCCGCCACGCAGAAGCCTTCGAAATGTTCTGGCATGCAGAGGGGATGAAGAGCGCGTTCGAGGGCGAAGTCATCTGGAACGGGCGCCGCTATGTGGTACGCCCTGAGGATTGCTATGGCTATGCGGACAAGAACTGGGGCAAGGATTTCACTTCGCCCTGGGTCTGGCTGTCTTCGAACAACCTCACCAGCGAAATTACGGGGAAGAAACTCACGGACAGTGTCTTCGATATCGGGGGAGGCCGTCCGAAAGTGGGCCCTGTCGCACTCCCTCGCAAGCTCCTTTCCGCGTTCTGGTATGAGGGCACTCCATTCGAATTCAATTTCTCGAAGGCATGGACAGGCGTCCATACAGCGTTTGACTGCAGGGAGACAGATTCGCAAATCATCTGGCACGTTGAACAGTCGAGCACGTCCGGAAGGATGGTCACAGATGTCACCTGTGAGAAAAAGGATATGCTCCTCGTGAATTACGAGGCCCCCGACGGACAGAAGCGACACAATCGGCTTTGGAACGGCGGGAACGGCGTAGGGACCATACAACTCTATGACAGGCATGGCAATCTTATTGACCGTGTCCATGCCGAAAATATCGGGTGCGAGTACGGAGAGTATTGCTGATGTCAATTGGCTGACATCTCAGTGCAGGTTTCGGTTCAAGAATCCGATCATCCGCGAATTGACGTCTTGGGACGCAGGGAGATCCAGGTTGATGACGTTTTGCACGTGGCCGACGTGGCGGTCCTGGGATTCAATGTCACGGAATTCACTGAATAATAAGGACTGGCAAAGCTCAATATTTTTCAATTTGGACAAATTAAAAATTAGATCTTTGCGGGTGCTTTATATCAGTAGCTTAAGAATTACGGAGAAACTGTAACTTTTCGGCATTATTCCTCAGCTCCGGAAACTGCATCACCTGGCCTAACGAATCTGAAATCCTCCTATATTTGTATTCGATAAATCGAGATTTAACGAACCGTTTCAGAGAAGGATTTGTGTTCTCTTACATTAGCGCGGTAGTCGGAGGGAGACATCCCTATAATCCGCTTGAAGTATCGGCCGAAAAAGCTCTGTGACGGAAAATTCAGGTTCCAGGCTATCTGCTGAACCGTATTCATCGTGGAACTGAGTTGGGCTTTCGCATCCAG
>Ga0256405_10009140_pt1 | contig 13718 bp, 20 predicted proteins | sample RumenRJG_02DNA_FD_189096 | JGI IMG/M metagenome (GOLD analysis project Ga0256405, IMG submission 189096) | Bovine rumen microbial communities from Lethbridge, Alberta, Canada - RJG_02 | ecosystem: Host-associated > Mammals > Digestive system > Stomach > Rumen | place: Canada: Alberta...
TTTAAAACGAGGTAAAAATGAGATTAGAAGAAGCAGAAAATATTTTGAATAAAAATGGCTATTTGGTTGAAAAAGAAGAAGGTAATTACTATTCTGTTACAATCTGTTATACAGATACAAATGGCGAAATGGCTACAAAAACAAAAATAGAATTTACAGATAATGATAACCTTGCAGAATCAAAAGCCTTGGTCTGGTTTAAGAAAAAATTTGAATACGAAACAATCAGATGGATAGACTCTAAAAAATTGGAGTATTAATTTAATAAATGAACAACATAACATACAGACCAAATTATTTAAAAGAAGAAGATACTGAAGGGTTCCTTGAGTATGATTTAGGGAGTATTAATTTCGGCAATTATGACTTTGGTGAAACTAAATCGTATATGGTTCACTATTACGAAGTTGGTAGACCAGATATTATTTCACAAAACATTTACGGAACTTCAAACTTGTGGTGGTTTGTAATGTGGTATAATGGCATTGGTGACATTTGGAACGATTTAAGAGATGGACTTATGCTTCGTTATCCACAGTATGAAATGGTAATACAGGCATTTAAATTATATAAAAAATAAGGAGATAAAATGGATTTAAGAGAAGCTAAAGAATTTTTAAATGGCAAGGGTTATCATCTAATAGATGAAGCCACAAGTAAAGCTGTTCAGGAAAAGGTAGATTGGGCAACAACAATTTTAAATGATTTTGCCGACATTACTGAACTCACTGACGAACAGTATAACGAAATGAAGAAATTAAATCCTTCATTGATAAAAGGTTGGATTGGCACAAAGAAAGCTGGTGAATTTTTTGATTACAAAGAAGCAAAAACAATCGCTGATTCATGCCGAGTTTGGGAAAAGCTTAATGATAAGAAACAAAAAGAAATAGAACGTTATAATCGTGAAAAGAGAAAATTTGAAAGTATTAAACGCCTTGTAACTGAAGTTTGGCCTGAATTTAAAGAAAACATCTTATCTAAATTAGTTAAATATGGTTGTAAAGTTGAAAAGAAAGAACCTTGGTCTCGCTGGTATGAAGCAACATCATTCTTCAAAGATTTCCCTGAAGGTGAAGAATTTGACCAGGATGTTCCTGATAAAGTTACTTTGTCTATAAACAATGGTATTGATAGATTCTATTTCTCTATGCCAGTTAGTCTTGAAAACGCAGACATTGGAAACTATGGTGCTTTAAGAAGATTAGGTAGATACTCAAATGGCAAAGCAAAGAAATGTATTGAATTAGCCAAGTATCAAGATGAACACAGAAATACTTGGGAAATTCCATACGATATATTCTTGCCAGCAGTCAAAGAATTTTCCGAAGCACAAGATTATTTAACTGACGATGAAATCAAAAAAATTAAATCTGATCGTGCTTCTTCAGATGCGTTTGAACACGGAGCATCCGAATTTTATAGAACTGCAAAATATCAAGGTGACTAATTTCTTGAAGTTTTAAAAAATAAAAATCGCCCATAACAGGGCGATTTTTTGTTATATTTGATTTGTATAAATATATTCCAAACAAATATAGGAAAGTTATGATTAAGTTAAAAATCGTAAAAAAACAAATGACAATAATTGACGATGCAGAAAGTACACCAGGTCAGTCACGATTGTTTGACTTGTTTGAAGCAGAAGTGCTCCAATACTTAAAGAAAAATCCAAATGCCTGGTTAGCAGTGTTTAAACAACTTGATACTGCATTTGAAATTGCGTCAATAGAATACAATAATGAAACAGACGAAACATTAGTAATGTTTAAATTCAAAGGAGATAAGTAATGGCAGAACATAATTATGGTGCGGATAGCATAGATTTTTTGAAAGGCCTAGAAACAGTTCGTAAGCGACCTGGTATGTACATTGGTGCAGTATCAGGAAATCCATCTGATGGTTTGTATAGACTTTTTCGTGAAGCATTAGATAACTCTATTGACGAATACTTGGCAGGCTATAACAAACAAATTTATGTTTTCTACGATTCTAAAACAAAACGAATTACAGTAATTGACAATGGTAGAGGTATTCCAGTTGGTTGGAATGAAAAAGCCCAAATGGATTCTCTAACACTTGTATTCACTCAATTACACGCAGGTGGTAAGTTTGATAAGCAGAATTATGCTACTTCATCAGGCTTGAATGGTATCGGACAAAAGGCTATTGCAGCTCTTTCTAAAACATTACAGGTTTGGTCTAATAACAGTACAGATAACTGGTGGTACACACAAACATTTGAAAAGGGAATTGCTACAAGTGATGTGACTCGTTGTAGAATACCTGAAGAATATAAGAAACTCATTAAGAAGAAAGGAACCATTGTAACTTGGATTCCTGACGAAACAATTTTTACTGATTCTATTGACTTGGATTTGCCTCGTCTAAAGAGAGAAATTAAAGACATTCAGTATTTGTGTCCTGGCTTACATATTCACACAAACATTGACGGTGAAGAAAATGAATTTTATTCTGAGAAAGGTTTGGAAGAACTTGTTTGTCCTGACGCAGATGAAAATGCTGACTTGTTCACATACAAGGACGATTACACAGAAGTTGCTTTGAATTTCACAAAGAAAGATGGCAACTCATTTAGAAGTTTCGTTAATGTATGTTATACGAACCTTGGCGGCACTCACTTGAATGGCTTGAAGAAAGCTATTTGTAATGTAATCAAGGATAATTCCAAAAAGAAAATTCTCAATGATGACATTATGGAAGGTATTGTAGGCGCCATTCACCACAAAATGGCTGAACCACAGTATCAGGGTCAAACAAAGAACGAATTAACCAACACTCCTGTTGAAAAAGAAATCATTGAAAAGTTGACTCCACCACTTACCAAATTCTTCCGTAAGAATAAGGAACTATTGAACAGAATTGTAACTTATGCGGAAAAGATGCTTGAACAAAAAGAGAAGATGAAAGCTTCTAAGGATTTGTTGAAGGGTCTAAAGACTTTGAATGCTGGTTCTCGTTACATTAGTGATAAATTCTTGGATGCAGACAGAAGAAAGCACAAGAACCCCAAAGATTTGGAAATGTTCATTGTGGAAGGTGATTCCGCTGGTGGTCACTTTAAACAGGCCCGTGAGTCATTCCAGGGTGAATTGAAAATCCGCGGTAAGATTATTAACGCAGCTAAAGCAACTCCTGAAGAATTGTTTGGTAAACCAACAAAGAAGGGTGAAGCTAAATGCGAAGGTAATAGAGAAATCAAGGACTTGGTTGCTGCTCTAGGTTGTGGTATTCAGGACGATTATGACGAAAGCAAATTGAGATTTGGTAAGGTCATTTTGTTAGCTGATGTGGACCCGGATGGTTTCCATATTTGTAATTTGTGTACAAGTTTCTTTATTAACTATATGCCTGATTTGATTAAGAACGGACACTTGTATATAATTGATGCCCCATTGTTTATTGCCACAGGTGCGAAGGTCAAAGCATTTGGTATGACCCGTGCCGAAGTTGATAAGAAAATGAAGGCTCTAAAATGTACTGACTACACAGTCTCTCGTTTGAAGGGTTGGGGAGAAGCTAATGCTGAACAGTTATCCGAACTTTGTCTAAATCCAAATTCTCGTAAGTTGATTCAATTACAGTGGAATGACTTAGTTGAAAAGGCTTGTGAAAATACTATGGGCGAAGATACTGCGTTCCGTAAAGAATTACTTGGAATTAGTAAGTAATGAAATTTGATGTTATTTTAAGTAACCCTCCATATACGAATACGAACAAGTTTTGTCGCATTATCAAAAATCTAAATGCTGATAACAACATAATACTTGTCCAGTTGTCGGCTATGCGAGACGTTACTTATAATAATGTTGAATGGGTAGATTTTCCTGACATCGGTATTGGGAACATTCACATTATAGATTTGAATGGAAATATAAACGAGTTCTTTTCTTCAAATCCAGCACCGTTTTGGTCTAATGATGAGAAGGATAATTATTTTATTGAATACTTCCACGCAAAGAAAATTGTAACTAAATCCGACCCTCGTATGAGAATTAAAACTGAATGGAAGGACGAAGTACAAAAGTTCCTTGATTGTTTTGTTAATTCTAGTTTATACAAAATATACAATGGAAAAATCTATACGAAATGTTTTCAGCGAGATGGTATAAACAAACTATACGAACTTTATAAAGAAGGTAAATTAAAATGATTATTGACAAACTAGATAAAGATTATAACGAATTTGATAATGTAGCTTCTAAAATGCTAGAAAAGCACAAAACTGCATTTTATGAATTTATTTCTGATTATTCTAAACAGAATAACATCAGGTTAATAATAAATGCTACAAAACGATATGATATAGCAAATTATAGTTTTTCTATCAAACTAGAATACATTTTTGATTTTCCAACTGTAGATATGCCGATAGAAGTTAGCAGTTGTAATGATTGTAAAAAAATTGAATTTGAATACCAGACGGATTTTCTACATCCTGACAGAAACAAAATTTTAGACGATTTCAAAAAGATAGTTCCTGTTTGGAATGAAATAAAAAATGCTGAAAACAGAGATTTGGCATTAAAAAAGCTGGATATGTTAGTAAGGTCTTACAAATTGAACGAAGATTTTGACTAATGTAAACAATTATTTACAAAACCCATTGAAAAACAATGGGTTTTTCCTTTTGTAAACTAAGTTTTTACATAAAACTATACAAAAATAATTGACAACGCAGTTTAAAATTACTATATTATATGGTGTAAAAGAAATAAAGAGGTAACACTATGGCAAACACACTTTCCAAATTCTACGAAAAACTAGTTATCGCTTTCGGTACCGCAAACAAGAAGATTCTTGACCGAATTCATTGTGAAATCCGTATTAACGAAATGATTGTTACTATCCGCAGTGAAAAGCAGGGTTTGCGTAACTGCATCAATGCTTCTATTATTACTGTTCGCCCAGTTAAAACTCACCAGATGATGATTGAAGAAGTTATGGTTGGTTACGATGGTGATGGTTCTCGTTGGTCTGACCACATGGGCGGTACTATCGTTGATTGCTCTGGCCTGAATGTTCAGGGTGCCATTGAAAAGATTGTTGATGGAATGAACGAACACATTTAACGATATATAATAATATGAAGAACTTCCCCAGTGTATATAATTTCGCAGCGATTCTAAACGAAATGAAAGTTTACGCCGCGTTCTTTGACGAAAAAACGAATGTAGATTATTCTACTGATGAAATTATTAACCGCGTTTGGTCTTACAAGTGGTCGGAAAATAGCTTCTTGGCAAACAAAATAATTTTTATGTACAGCAAATACGAAGCTACTCTCTATGATTTTTCCGCACTTCTCAGTGAAGAAGTTACAGTTGAAAATTGTAAAAATTTTGAAAATAAGTATGGTGTCAAGGTTTACGATTTAACTAAGGAACGCTTGACGATTTCCCAAATCAAAGAAATTTTAGCGAACAATGCTAAAGCAGCCATCAGGGCTGAAACACTCACAAAACAGGTAACAAAATTCAAATCTATGGCGGAGGACTTCTAATGCTCATTTCTCTCAACAACCTCAAGATTAACTCCTTTAAGAATGTAAATAAAATTCTTACAGAAAATACAAAGAGTGCCGATTTCAAGAAGAATGTACTTACTATTGTGTATCGTCCGGTTACCAACGAAATTACTGGTGGTATGAATTTGAAGCGGAATGTAAAGAAGAACCTGGAAGATGGTTGTATCTTTATCACGATTTCAAACAAAGATTTTAAGAACTTTACAGAATTTAAGTATTTCCACTTGGTAAATGAAATTAAGATGATGATTAGACTACACAATGTTCAGGAAGATTTTTAATGAATGTAATACCTTATGAGCAAGCAGTAAAAGTCTTTAGCATTTTGAATGGGAGAATTAGCGAAAAAGATAAGTTTGTTCTCTATTATGACGAACACGATGACAGAATAACTGCTGGTTATAGTTATCAAGAACTAGCCTCATTGAATGACCGAATTGTAATTCCCAGAAACATTATAGCAAATATGACAGAAGGAATTTTCAATTTGTATGCGAACAAATTAAAAGAAAGAATCAAACTTAATAAAATGAAAGAAGACTTCTAGCAGTTTCAAAAAATAAAAAATCCCACACAAAGTGGGATTTCTTTTTATATTTGTTGTATGAATTGGAATGAATTACAACCACAGCTAGAAGATATTTTAAGGGAATTTGGGTTTAATAACACAAACAAAGACCCAAAGTTTAAAACATTTTCATTAAACAATCCTTGCAAACGAAGACCAAGCCCAAGGGTAGTTTTTGTTACTTTATATGAATGTTATAGAATAAAGTTTAATACGATTTCTTATACTTTATTTCCTAATGGAAAAGAAAGTTTTACTTCAAATGAATCTTCGGAATTTGTATATAATAATGACTGTAAAGGTTTTTCAGGTTTAGAAAATTTTAGAAACTGGTGTGATTTGCAGAAGACAATTATAGATAAAGCAATACTGTTACACAAGAAAGAAGAACTAGCTGACAAAGAGAAAAAGTTGAGTAAAGATTTTTGATTATAAATACATTCCAAACAAATGTAATATAAGCGAGATAATATGAAAAAACAAAGCAATATAGACAATTTTTTTGAAAACGAAACAGACGGAAAAACCTTAGGCACCGACCAGATGCTCCATAAAAATATGGAAGTTTATGGCTTGGATGTTTTGGAAGATAGAGCATTGGCTGACTATCGTGATGGTTTGAAACCAGCACAAAGAAGACTAATGTGGACAGCCAAAGAATTGAAAGCAACTTGGGATAACAAGACCGTTAAGTCAGCAAGAATTACAGGTGATTGTATGGGTAAGTATCACCCACACGGTTCTGCTTATGGTTCTCTAGTAACAATGGCAACAAGCGAATACCCAGTAATTCACGGACAAGGTAACTGGGGTTCATTGACAGATGGACCTGCTGCTGACAGATATACAGAAGCAAAGATTTCTCAAATCGGTATGAAAATGTTGGAATGTATGGATGTTGCAGATTACATTCCAAACTATACAGGCGAATTTAAAGAACCTATTGTATTGACAACACGCTTGCCAAATTTCTTTATTAACGAATGTTCCGGCATTGCTGTTGGTTTGAATTGTAACATTCCAGCTCACAATTTGAAAGAAATTGTAGAAGCTATGAAGGTTGTAGTTAAGAAAGGCAAACAAACTAAAATCAAGGACATTATGAAATACTTGAAAGGTCCTGATTATAAGTATGGTGGTAAAATCCTTTCTACTCCTGAAGAAATTGAACATTTGTACGAAACAGGTGAAGGCTCAATTAAGTATGAATGTGATTACACACTTGTTCGTGATAAAAAGAATGTTCTTTTGACGATTACAGGTTATTGTCCTGGTTTCTCTCCAAACTCCTTCATTAACAAAATGATTTCAATGATTGATGACGGAACTGTTTTGTATGTAAATGACTCTTCAACAAAGACAGAAGCTTGTAAGTTGGAAGTTATGTTAAAGAGCGAAGCAGATTTTGAAAGCAAAATCCACAAGCACTTGATTAAGAGTGAATCATATCGTTACTATGCGATTGAACGAACAAAGTCTAAGGATGTTTCTAAGGACGTAGATACAAAAGTTCTAATTCCTAATATGATTGAACTAATGAACAAGTGGATTGACTGGAGAAAAGAAGTTGAAACAAAGATGTGCGAAGTAGAAAAGAATATCTACGAGGACAAAAAACAAAAAATGAATTGGAGACTTCTTGCTTCACAAAATCTTAAGGTTGTAGTAAAGGGATTGGAAGAAAAAGACCCAGTAAAATATATTGCCGAAAATATGCCTGGTTTGAAAGGTAAATCTTTTGCTAATGATGCCGCAAAATATATTTGCGACCAAAAGGTTATTAGTTTACAGAAAACAGACCAGAACAAAATCAAGCAAGACATTACCGATTTCACAGCACACATTAAAGATTTGGAAAATGATATTGCCCATATTGAAAATGTTGTAATTCGTGAATTGGATAAACTCAAACCTTTCTATCGTGATAGAATGTTGAAGGTATAGTGATATGAATGAATTAAATTTAACCCAAATGAACCAAAGCAATTTAATGCCTTCTAAAATCAAATTGGAAGACTTGGAAAAAATTGATGGCTTTAGTTGGCCGATACAGTTGGCATTGATTGACCTTCTTTGCCGATACAAAAAACCAAAAAATGCTTTGGAAATTGGAACTTGGCACGGTCGTAGTGCTGTAATTTTTGCTTCTTATGTAAATGATAATCAAGGTGTGTATTGGGGTATTGAACCTGAACATACCAGAGCACAAATTACAGAAGATAACTGTAAGAAGGTTTGTCCTGATGGTAAAATTGTTGTTGAACGCAACATTTCTAACTACAGTGAAATTCTAAACAACAAAATTCCTTGGTTTGATATTGTTCATATTGATGGCGAACATAGTTTTAATGCTGTCTATCACGATTTGGATATAGTTAAGACAGTTATCCTTAAGGAAGGTCTAATTATTTTGGATGATTTCTTCTTTGACTTATATCCACAAATCACTCAGGCCGTTTTCAAATGGTTAGACGATAACCCTGACTATGTTTTGCTTGCCGCTGGTGTTTGTAAAGGTATAATTTGTAACAAAATGCAGTACAGAAATTATGCCGATATAATTCTTAATGAAGAATTTATTAAAGAATTGAAAAAATACGATACCGGTTACAAAAACATTACAATAACTAGAACATCACCACTTATGGATTGCCCAACAATAGGAATTACAACAAATGTTTCTATAAGTAACTACTTGGGAAATGAATGTGGTGATGGAAAGATTGAAAAAATATGTTAATCAAACACGCAAATAATTTTAACAGCAAACTAGATGTTTTTAATAGCATTGAAGGTTGGTGTAATCAAGAACAGTTCTATTCATTAGAACTTGTTCTTTCATTTATAGACAGTATTCATTTAACTGGAGACATAATTGAACTAGGTGTATTCACAGGTAAGAGTTCAGGTATTTTTGCTAATTATATTGGTGAAAATGAAACTCTAAAACTTGTTGATATGAATATGCAGTATGATGTTGTCAATAAAAACATTAATAAATTAACTTCAAATACTCCAAAAATAGAATTTTATAATGATATGACTTGGTGTATTTCTAGGTTTCCTAAACAGACAGCAAAATTTATCCATATTGATGCCGGTCATTCATACGATAATTGTTGGAATGATTTAAACCTTAGTTTACCATTGTTAAAAGATAATGGAATTATTGCGGTTGATGATTTCTTTATGGATATTTACCCACAGGTTACAGAAGCAACATATAATTTTGTAAGTGACCCTAACAATAATTTAAGATTGTTTTTGTATGCTGGACATAAAGCATATATTTGTAAGAAACCTGCATTTGAAAATGTTGTTAGATACATTATAACAAACTATAAAGAATATGCTGATTTAACTAAACAACCATTTTATTTAAACAAGTCTAGTTCATTTGTTGATTCTAAAACAATGAGTATTGTTCCTATCGGGGATAATAAAGATATTAAGTATTATCGTGGTTTAGACGAAGATAATAGTATATTTCCAAGTGATTACATAAATATACTATGAGTAATTGGACGCAAAATACATCAGCAAAAAGAAGTGACCCTGTTTATGACCCATCAACCCACCAATACAAGAAAGGTTGGATTGACGGTCATCCACGTGGTGGTTATCCTGCTAATTATTTCTTCGCCGATACAATACGTTCTGTTATTGTAGGTTTCGGTAATTTCTTTAATGACCTTTATGTTATTCGTTATGATGAAAAAGGCGAACCAATTAAGCAGATTCAGGTTCCTTTGAAATATGGACCTAGAATGAAGTCCCACGATTTTAGAGTGGAACAGGAAAGTGGTAAGAAGTATTATATACAATTACCAAATATGACTTACAGAATTGAGAATATAGCCTTTGCGTCTGATAGATACTCAGGTGCTGGTGAGTCAAGAGGTTTCTACAACAAATACTTTGAAGTAAATGGTATTGACTATTTAATGGCTAACAAGTTTTGGGCTGATGTTCACCCAGTTCCATATAATTTAACAATTACTATGGAAGCCAAAACAGAACATATATCTGATGCTAACCAAATTTTAGAACAAATTTTAGTTCGTTTCGCTCCTGAAGCATATTTTGATTTGAAGGAGTTTTGGTTTATTAACAAGCGCCGTTCTATTAAAATGAAGTGTGAAAGTTCTAATATAGAAATGACACAAGATTTCGGTGAAGAAGATAAACGAGAAATTACTGTATCTTTTTCATTCAGTGTAGAAGCGTGGTTATATAAACCAATTAGAGAAACCTATGTAATTGACGAAATTATTACAAAGCTCGGTGTAAATGGTGATAAAGAATACTGGAAAGAAAGAATGGCTGGTAACTATGATGGAAGTTTCGTTTCTCGTCACGATTTTGATTACCAATTCGGTACAAAAATCGGTAGAGTTTCCGCTATGTTGCCATTTACAGAACAACCTGCACCAGTTTCTTCAACTAGCGGTTGGTTCTATGAATATAAGTATGAAGAATTACCAGATATTACCAATTATCCGACCGGAAGTAAACTTTTATTAACAAAAACTATCCGAAATGACGAAACCAGTGCCATATATTCAGGTATAAACCAGTATTTGACGCCCCTTAGCGGTACTGCCCCAGTAAGTTGGTATGACTACACCACAAACCCACTTGGTAAAACGGGTCCTTCGCTCAAGTACTGGCAAGTAACGGCAAATAGCGGTGACTGGCTCCAAGGTAATTTAACACCTGATGTAAATGGTGATAGAATTTACCAGATTTATTATGACCCAAAATATGTAGTTACCCCAGGAACATTAAATCCTGACGGAACTGTAAAAGACGAAGGTGTTTACGGTGCAACCTTCATTTTGGAACACAAAAATTTGAAAGGTTTCGGTGACTTTAGTGATAATCTATTCTTTGGAACAAAAGATGCTGAACTCAATGGAACAGTTGTTAAAGATGCTCCTTGGGTTTCTCAAGTTTCAACAGAAAATAACGAAATTATATAAATACTATAAAATGGAGTTTTTGAATTATGGAAAATAGACAATCACAATTTATTGAAAAGATATTGAAAATCTTTACCAATGCCGGATTTGGTGTTGAGAAATTTGACGCAGGTACTTACGATATTGTAGACCGTTCTATTATTGGTAAAGCAAAAATTGGTTCTATCAAGGCTTTGGGTGATGGTAACTTGTCCGTTAAACTCGGTGGCGAATCAAAGAAGCACGGGAAATTTAATTCCTTAATGAAACATACTTCTTTGAAGGCTAAACCAACAGCTAATGTTGCTACAGTCGCCAAAATGGTTAAGGATATGTTGAGCGATTATAAGAAAGCCAAAAAAGAAATTTATAAAGAATCGTATAATCAGTATACAGTTCCTGCTATCACCAGAGATTCTCTTGAAGGTGCGATAGATAGTTATTTAACAAAGGTCGCATTACTCAAAGAGAAGACTGATATAGAAGAAAACTATGCTGATTTATTGACTTTTGTTGCTGACAAATTGTCTTTGACAGAAGATGCTTGCGAAGCTAAATATGGCGAAATTCTTGATTTGACATTGAACTATGACGAAAGCAAGTTCAATAAGGCTATGGATAGTTTGTTTGAAGAAACCGAATTGAAGACAGACTTTAGAAATTTCCTTAGAGAAGCCGAAGAAAACGATTTAATGACTGAAATCAAGAATGACAGAGCTTTGAAGGCTTTGAGAAATACCGACTATTATAAGAATTTGGAAGAAGATGACAAATATCGTAAGTTGTGGAAATACATTGTAGGCACCCACGGTTCAAAATTTTCACAGAGTGAAGATTTGGAAGATATTTGTAGAACCTTGGCACACGAAGATGACGAAAACTTTTAATATAAATAAAATAAAATTTAGGAGATAATATGGATTTCAAAAATTATTACCACAACAAATTGAACGAAGAAGGTGTTACAATGGATGGTTTGGATGCTGATGCTCCAAAGCCACAACAGCCACAACAAGCTGCTCCACAAGGTAAGAGTGGCATTGTTACACAGTATGTAAATGGAACTTCTTTGAAGCTTGGTTTGCGTAAGCTCGGTGACGAAATCGGTGATGGTATCTTTGAATATGCTACAAAGCAGCTTGTTCAGCCAACAGACTTCAAATCCGAAGATGACTACATTAAGTATTGTCAGGAAATTAGAACTGGTGTTGCTGAAAAGTACAATAAGACCTTGTCTGATTTGCTTTCTCAAATTGGTTTGTTCATTGACAACAAGGTTCACAACGCTTGCCCTAATAAGTAAGTTCTGTGTAAATTAAATTTTTGAAAGGTCCCCTATATAAATGGGGACTTTTTCTATATTTGGATAGTATGCGTGTAGTAAATGCTGTAATGGCTCATAAAGATTTCTATTGGAATGATTTACCAGAAGAAGAATTGAAAAATTATCTGGTGTTTACTTATAATGATATAAAAACGAACATTCCTAATGTTATGAAGCTAGAAAAGTCTAGTGAATTAGACGATAGATTTTATAGTGAGTTCGCACAAATTAAATATATCAGGAAAAATTTGGATTTTGACTGGATTGTAATAAATCATTACAGACGAAGACTAGAAATTCCAGATTATAATATGGTTTATGTTGCTTCACCATACTCATTTGATTTATCTGTAAAAGATTTATATGCTTTAAATCATAATATAGACGATTTGAATTTAATTACAGATATAATTATGGATACTGATTTCTGTTCTGATTATAAAGTAGAATGGATGAAATCATTAGAAGATAAGTATATGCTTTGCTATAATATGTGTTCAGTATCTAAAGATATTTTCTGTGATTTGGTGGATATTTACGATAGAATTGTAGATAAATTTATAGAATTACGAAATTTTAAGACTTTTGACGATGTAATTAAACATTGTAATAAACTTCCAAATGTAAATAATAACCCTATGCCTTATAGATTAGGTGGATTTTTAAGTGAACGATTGACTAACTGTTATTTTAGACTTTATGCTAAAAGACATAATTTGTTTCCAAATATAAATCTGCCAGTAATGCCAGTGAATGTTAAACTACTTGAAGATGGGATGTCAATATAAATACAATATGCGAACAAACAAAATAGATACAATATACTTGGATATGGACGGTGTCATTTGCGATTTCTGCGGTGCTTGTGCAGATATTGATGCCATTGAACATTACAAAGTAGATTGGGAAAAAGTACATGCCGCTGGAATAGATTTTTGGGCTAATATGAAGTGGACTAACGAAGGTGAACGCTTCTATAAGTGGCTTGAAAAATTCTGTGATGAAGAAGGTATTGACCTTTGTATTTTGTCACAGGTAAATTATAACGATGGTGTGAATGGAAAAATTGAATGGCTTATGGCTAATACCAAAGTCCCAAACAAGAACATTTACATTGTTAAGACAGGCAAGGCAAAAGCCAAATTTGCGAATAGTTCTAGTTTGCTCATTGACGATTTTGGAAAGAACATTGAAGCTTTCGTGTTGGCAGGTGGTGTCGGGGTAAAATTTGAAAGCCCAGGACAATGCCGACAAGCACTATTACAGATTCTCGGGTAAACTCTACTCGGTTCGTGCGGAAAAGACCAGTATCCTTCG
>Ga0256405_10009142_pt1 | contig 13717 bp, 12 predicted proteins | sample RumenRJG_02DNA_FD_189096 | JGI IMG/M metagenome (GOLD analysis project Ga0256405, IMG submission 189096) | Bovine rumen microbial communities from Lethbridge, Alberta, Canada - RJG_02 | ecosystem: Host-associated > Mammals > Digestive system > Stomach > Rumen | place: Canada: Alberta...
AGCGAGATAGATCAAATGAAACTGGACATGGTGACGAAATTAGCTTCGTTACTCATGGAAGAACAACCGGAACTGACGATGGAGCAAGCACTATCTATCGTGCTCAATTCAGATACATACCAACGCTTGTTGGAGGATAATACCACACTTTATTACCAAAGTCCCCGATATGTCTTCTCCTTCCTTCAAACGGAGTTACAGACAGGCAAAGTTGGATAAATTCACGTCCCCTCTCCGAGACGTAAAAGATGGAGCAATCTATCGGCAAATCTTGACCGATTAAAAAATATTGCAACAAAACAAAACAGCCTATGGCATAAAACAACAGACAAACAACATACATAAAGAATAAAGCATTCAGCTAAGTTGAAATCGGCCCCGAAAGGGTGAGAACTTGGGTACTTGAAATCTCGACAGTTTCATTATCTCTCCAAGAACAAGGCTTTAATGCTCACGCATTGACGTGAGCCTTGTTTGGTAGATATTTGGAGAGATTAGGTAGTCGAGAACCTCAAGCGCCCAGATTGAAACTAACAAGCCTCACGTTTTTCGTATATATACATACTACTTCAAACCAAGCCCCGAAGGTGTAAGAGGGGAATAAAAATTTACAACAAATGAAAAAGACACTCTTATTTATTATGACCGCAGTGGTCGTATGTTGGTTTTCTTCCTGCAATGAAAAAAATGCGCCGTCTAATAATGATGCGTCTGATGAAAATCCATACTCTTATGCTAAAGTAAATAGCATAAGAGAGTTTCTATCATTGCAAAATAATGAAGAAATCGTTCAGATAGACAATGTTGTTACCGTTACTTACCAAAATGGTTTATACCTCTATGTCAAAGATAATTCAGGCGCTCTATTGGTGTATGGTTCAATAAACAAAGAATATAAGAATGGAGACCAAATAAAAGGTATTTGCGGTAGATACTATTCTTATTACGGACTTCCTGAAATGAAAGTGGAAGAATCTACTTTTGGAGGAATATATAAAGGAAACGCTCCTGTTTCTCCTGAAGTTGTAAGTTCTCTCTCAATGAATGATATAAGCAAATACGTCAAATTCGAAAATGTCCAATTTACAACAGATGTGAATTTTAACTCCTCACAAAAGACATCCGGCACATTGACGAATGGGATATTAGTTCATAACTATTTTCTTATCTCCGCTAATTGCTCTGCATCAAAGAAATACAACGTAACGGGTGTTGTTTCACTATTTAAAGATGAGGTAGAAATTTACCTTATTTCAGTAGAGCTAAAAACGGATGGTGGTGGTGAGTCCGGTGGTGGAGAACCTGAGCAACCAACAGAAGAATGGGTTCAGGTTAGTGCTTCGGGTTATGTCCCTTACTGGTATTGCCTTTCAGACGGAACCACAACGCCTTCAACAAAACAGACATCATCTCATATTGATGCGTACAAAAACACTTCCACAGGAGCATATAAAGTCAGATGGGCGTACGATGAATATGCAGCTCACAAAGGGTACAATAAGATTAAATTAGACCAAATGTCACACACAACATATAACTCCAGGACTGGAATGTATGGCGTATGTACGGACTACTTCTATTATGAATTTACTATATATGAATAAAATTATGAAGAAGATTTTTGTTGCTATAGTGCTTACCATCTCAACATTAGTCTGCGCCCAAAGCCATATGAATTTCAGAGGGATAAAAATCAATGGTACGTTAGCAGAGTTCGTTAAACAGATGGAGTTAAAAGACTTCAAAGTATTTAGTACCGATGAACATTCGGTATTGATGTTTGGACGGCATCATGGTTTAACCGTTGTAGCAGAAGTTATGGCTACTCCTGTTTCTGAAACGGTTTACAAAGTAGTCATAACATATCCTACTTCCGCTGCTTTATGGCATTCTCTTTATATGGATTATGGAACAATTAGAACAAAGATAGAAAAAACTTATGGAAGCCCTTCGGAAGTTGTAGAGAGATTCGAATCTCCTTATTCTGAAGATAATAAGCCTTTTGAGGCTTTAAGAGAAGGGAAAGCAACTTTTATGTCGAAATATATCACAGTTGGTGGTGGCATTATAGTGCAACTTCTGTATGCAGAACCACATCATGAGGTTCAATCAATTTATTGGGATACAATAAATGAGGAACTGTATCAAACAGAATCAATGTCTGGTAATTAAATTTGGAACAAGTATGAGATCTCCCAAAGGAATATTATTTATCTTCTTTTTTATAAGAGATGCACTTAAAGCGATGCGTCGTTTCAATCCGGATAGGCGCAAAAGGTACGATAGAATAGATCACTTAAACTTATCTATTTCTCCGCCTGAACATGAAGGTGGAGTGTTAATTCTTAATAGAACACGAAGCAAACATATTTACCTCCCCCCTATTGAAGATTGGCTAAGGAAACAACAAGATTCTTTTCCCAATACTCATTGGGATTTTGGATATTTATTAAAAGAAGTTGTTGCTCCTACGGGAGAATATGTATATAATGAAAATAGTTTATGCATTTCTCTTTCTGGAATAGACACACAGGAGTTGCTATCCATTGCTGCTGAATTCATGAAATTTATGCATATTGATGAAGTTTTAACTTTCGACAATACAAGTAAGGTATGTTATATTGTCGATGTTTCACCGTTCAGAACTAATAAAAAAATTATCAACATTTAATAACATTTTACATTTATGAGAAAATTACTTTGTTTATTATTGTACTTGACTTCACTGTCTATTTATGACGATGAATAATGTATAAGAAAATGAAAAAAAGACGGTTACAAGTGTTACAAGGTTAACCTATTTGAACCATCAATTTATAAATTAATAAATTTAGTATACAATGAAACGAGTGAATTTTTTATTATTTTTTATTGTTGCCTTATTGACTTTTAATTCGCTACCTATCTATAGCGAGCCATTGGCAGGTGACGGAGATGAATTAGAATTTATCAATGAAGATGATGGCTTCGTTTGGTATAGCATTTATAAAGGAGATAAGGCAGGTGCTAAAGATGCACAGAAGAACATTATCATACCTTATAGCCGAAACTATACGGCTATCTATTATAGAACAACAGATAAGTACTTTAAAGTTACGCGCGGAGATAAAGTAGGTATATGTAATAAACGGGGACAAGAGATAATCGCACCCACAAAATATACAAGTGTTTGGTCTGCTGGTGATAGATCCTGTTTTGAAGTATATATAGACAAAAAACAGGGCCTTTGCAGTTTGTTTGGTAAAGAATTTATTGAGCCAAAATATCCGGCTATCTACTTGTTTTCAGAAGGCAATTTTATCATCGTTCAAGGTCCTTCTAATGATGAATACTATTCTGTATATGACTACTATGGAAAACAAATAATATCTGAGAGTGATGAATTTACTTCTGTACAAGTAAAGAATAACCTCCTTTGGTGTGCTAAAAAATATCAGTCTGATAAGAGAACATATAATGATGCTGGAGAACTTGTAGCTTATGATTGGGTAACAAATAATAAAAAGGCTAATACAAACCAAGGTGGTATGAGTAGTGCAGAATTAGCTACGGCATTCTTACTCGGTATGACTGATGGATTTAATTCTTCCTACCCATCATATGGCAACAATAGTTCAAGTTATGGTTCTTCCAATAGCTCTCAAGGAGGCTTGGTTGGAAATTTTCAAGCTTTTGGTTTGAGTAGTTCTTATGGTTCTACATCAACTCACAGGCAGACGTTTAGTGTATATCGCGATAGTAGAGGTTATTATATTATTGAACCAAGATGGAAAAATAAACAATACCTCAATGTGAATTCGCATAGGTCTTACTATAATTATCCGGTGGGCGACTATAATTATACTACAATGACTTCTCAAGGGACAGATATTTTTTGGTTCTTCCGTCTTTAATCATAAAGCGTTGTATTAGCAGGAAAAACAGAATATATTAATTTGCACAAAGGTTTCCCTAATATTAAAATATTATTGTTATGCATAGAACATTTATCTTTTTACTTATTTTATCGCTATTGCAAGTTTTATATTGCAGTGCAGCAGGTGACAAACTCTTAAAAGTAGAAGTTGTCAATGGCGACACTATAAATCATTATGATGATGGCAGTTATGCTATCATTGTGCATGGTATAGATAAGACAGAGATATATAAATACAACAGCAAAAATTTCCTTTTCCTTTATGGATGCAATAGGAAAGATGGGAAAAGCGAAACATGGTTATATTACGAAGACGGAAATTGGATTCACTTTCACAAGGTACCTTGTGCATGCCTATCATCCGGCGGTAAGTGTCCGTATTGTTTAGGTACAGGAGGTATATCTACAGGATATTTTAAAATACCATGCAGTTGGTGTAAAGGTTCCGGACGTTGTCAACAAAAGCATGACAAAAATGGGTGTATAGAGAAGATAGAGTCGTCATATATGATGCAAACTATGCAACCATATGTACCAAGCAATGTTCCTGTCTATCCTTCTCCGTCACAAACAAGTGATCGACAGTGTACAGAATGTCATGGCACAGGAAATTGTTCTAAATGCAATGGCAAAGGTTGGTATAATAATCCATATGCTACAGGTGGCGATGGCATAGTAAAATGTACCGTTTGTCCTGGACACACTGGAAAGTGTTGGAAGTGCAATGGTACGGGGCGTATAAGGTAATTTCATCCGGAACCAAGGCTAGTAACATATTTTTGAAACTTACAATATTGACAAAAGAACAGAATATATTGATTGGCACAAAGATTTCCCCAACTGGGAATTTCTTTATTGAATTGTATAGAGAACATGAAGATTGTGCAAAATATACCTTTTGCATAAAAAACAAGTATAACCAAGCATTCTACAATCCGTTAGAAACAGATGGAGAAATAGACAAAGACGATGTGTTGGATTGGTCTCGGCATTCTGATATATTGTTCTTTAGTACAAACCATCATAGGCATGTATTCTTGTTTGATCTGGTTCATCATCAGTTTTATTCCGAAACTATAAAAGATGGGCAAAAAGCATTGTGGGATGACGAAGGTTGTCAGTGGCTTATTCGCGAGAAAGAGTTCTCAACGGGTATAAAGGATTATTATAGTACGGTAGGAGAATTATCTTCTATGGACTATATGTCTAATGCTCCAGAACAGAAAATTATCAATATTTCTGAATGTGAGTATTGCTTATGGCTGCAAAAACATACTATAAAAACATATGATAGAAAAGTTTGGCGAATAAGTGTTTACTCAAAGACCGAGCTCAGACTATTAGTGGAAGATTTGGGATACTATGCCGTCGAAGATAGTATACGTATTATTGATAATAATAGTTTCAATTTTTACGGCTACACTGCCGATAATGAAGCTCTTTGTGTGGTCAACTATCGTCTTAAGGGCGCAAATGAATTATATATATGGGAATGTACGCAGTTAGTTCCTATGCGTATGGATTGGATACCTGAAGATAAGAGTTGGCGTGCTATAATAAATAACGCTATTATTCGTCCACGTCCTTTCTATTTCGACAATTTATATCCAGTAGAACTAAGGAGAGAAAATAAACCTATCCCTTTAAAACTAATGGACTTGATTGTTAAAGACAACCCTGAGTTTGTAGAATTGCGAGAAAAATATTTGCAAGAAAGAAGTGCTGCTGTTAAGGCTCTCCATGAAGAACAAAATACTTCTATGGAGGATTTACTGAGACGTGCCAGCAGTGGGACTCAATTTTTCCAGCGACTGAAAATCCGCCGTCTCTTATCGCATAAAGACAACCCGAAGGTTAGTGCGATTATTTATTTCATTGTAGCAACTATTTTAATTATTTTAGTTCCGGTTGCCGCTATTACCGCTGTCGCAAATGGTTGGAATATGGGAGGTGTCGCATTAAAGAATATCGCAACAACGATTATACTACTTGGTGTGCTTTGGATTACCTCGCTTACTAATTTACACTCTTTACGCCCCAAAGAAAACAAGTATAGTTGCAACAAAAGAAAAATTATGATAGTTGTATTAATTATCATTGCATTATTAGTTGGTGTGCTTGCTTGCGTGTATGCACAAAAGAAAGAAATTGTTGATTATTTTGAACAAAGTGTATCACTATGCGAAAAGGCCACAGGTGAAGCAGATATACAAAAAGCTTTATAGTATGCATGCAAAGCAGCAGATAATGGCGTAAACGGTGTTTTGTTTCTTTTAGCAGAAATGTATTCCGGTAATCCCGCACCTGATATACTAGATAAACGCAATACATGTTGGTATAATACTCTTCAAACTATAATCCCGCGTAATGACAGTATTGCTTTTAACTATTACAAACGTTGTGCAGATGCAGCCGAAGATAGTTATTGTGCAAATATTGTGGCACAGTGGTTAATCGAAGGGAAAGGGGTTGAGAAGAATGTACAAATGGCGAAAGAGTATCAGATTAAAGCACAACTTTTTCAACTTCAGGAGTAAAGAGTAATGTCTTTCTCCCATTGCCAAACATACCATATTTTAAGATGGGATACCATTAAAGTGCCGAAAATGTGTAAATATACGCAATTTATGGTGCCAAAAATGTGTAAAAACACACATTTCTCGCACTTTTATTTGCACATGTCAGAAAAAAGTAGTACTTTTGCAGCCGATTACAAATCCTATAATTATATATCCTCTTCCGATTTTGCCGCTTGTATGAAAATTTGCACTGGCATAAATGGCATAAGTGGCATAAATTATCCTTCAACACCCACTTTTCTGCCATTTCTGCCACTTCTGCCACATCATTTTTTTATTAACTTATCTCTGTATAGTATTATATACTATGTATATAATACAGATCGATTAAATCTTTAGTTATTCCTTATATATTACTTATTCATTCCTTATTCATTAACGGTACTGGAACGGACTCGAAACGGAGGCGGAACGGAGGCGGAACGGAGGCGGAACGGAACAGGTATCTTACGGGCACGTACAGGATGCGAATGACATGCGAACGGGAATGACTGCTAAATAGACCGGTCTTGGAGTTTACGCGGTGGTATATCAGCACAAAATACATAAAATTCCATTTTATTTAGCGAAAAATGACCTGAATGCTTGCATATGTGAAATTTTTGTTGTACCTTTGCAGCCGATTTTGAAATCTACCCCCGTTTGGAGCGCCAAACGATGCCGCGATGGTGGAATAGGTAGACACGAAGGACTTTGACAAAATAAGATCAATTTTCACTAAGGTAAAGAGTGCTCAGGTCGAAAGGCTTGAAGTAGAAGTGGGCTAATTCGGTGAATGGAACAGCCTTTAAATGTTCAGAACGCCGAGCTAAGTGGCGGTAACGCCTAAATGTGTAGAGACTATATACCCACAACCTAAGTCCTCTGGATAAGGTTAAGACATAGTCCAAGCAGACGCTGAATGATCGGCAGCGAATGTATGAAAATCCTTTGGCCAGTGATGGCTGTGCCGGTTCGACCCCGGCTCGCGGTACTAAACATTCACCTCAATCCCTATTTATTATGAGGAAATACTTACCCTTATTCTTTTTAGGTGCGCTGTTTTGTGCGTGCCTTTTTACGTGCCCGCTTGCTGCGCAGACTAATATAGTCGCGGACGCGGACGCACTATACGCACTCGCATATCAGTCTGCCTCCACGGATTTTGCCGGGCAGACGATTGAACTACAGGCTGACATTGACCTTAGTAATTATGATTGGAAACCAATCGGTACGAAGACCCTTCCTTTCCAAGGTACTTTCCACGGTAACGGACATCTTATCACCGGCTTACACCGTTTTGATGCCGCCGCTACGGACGGCGTCGGACTCTTCGGGCATGTCGGTCAGAATGCCGTCATCGAGAAAGTGGGTCTGAACGGTATCGTCGTAGCGAAGAACAAACGCCGTATAGGTGTGATTGCCGGTGTATGCGACGGTACGATCCGCCAGTGTTGGAGCATGGCGCAAACAGCCGCAGCAGGTAACATGGTCGGCGGTTTAGTCGGCGATTTGACCTCCCACGGTTCGATCACCGACTGCTACAACGCCGGTATGATCCTCAATGCCAACGACACCATCGGCGGCATCGTGGGACGTAACCAAGGTACACTCCGTCGCGTCTATAACAGCGGATATGCCAAGAACGGCTATGCCATCGTCGGTCTCGACCAAAGCGGCACGTATGACGACTGTTATTATGACCGCAAGGTCTATTACCAGCAGCCGGGCGTGGAGCATAACGAGGTCATGCCGGTGGATGTGACGACATCGATGTTCAGCCTCTTTGCCAACTCATCCGTTTGGTCCACAGCTTCGGGTCGCTACCCTATCCTCTCGGCATTCACCTCTTCCGATGCAGCCAAACTGTCGGCAGCTCCGATGTTCATCGACACCGATTGGATTGATCCTATCAACCATGCCAACGACCTGACGCGTCCGTTCACAGTATCCACTACCGGCGGCATCGTCTGGGCTTGTCAGGACGAGAGTGCCAAACGATGGATACAGATCAGCGGAGAGAACGTGAATGTCGTTCGTCCTTGTACAGAGACCGACGTGCTGGTCAACGCCACGCTCAATGGTCATACGCGTGTCGTCTATATGCGTCCGAGACGTTTAGAGGACTTCGCTGCCGGTGCTTTCTACGGAGAGAAACGTCATTTCTGTTATAGCGAAGAGGGAAATATCCTCTCGGCTTTCGTCACCGGCACTTCGGCTTCGTACGGATGGACGGAAGGCGATTATTTCTACCGCGTAGAGCTGTACGAGATAATCGGCAACGACACCGTCTTCGTGCAAACCCTTTGCGATAATCTGAACGCAGGTGCTTTCACTTCGTGGTTGACCGGTTATGCTATTCCTGCTACGAAAGCCGGTACGTTCGTCTTACGTCGTTTTGCACATGACGAAGGCTGTGTGGCAGATTGGATTCGTTCCGACGATGAGTTCGTCTATCGCGTGTACGAGCCGTTTGATGCCGGAGCTATACAAAACAGACGGGACACGCTCTATCTGACCACTACTCCGCTACCGATCTCTATCAGCGAGACCACTCCTGCTACAGGCGGCGGAGGAACACTCACTTATTCATGGCTTCTCAACGGCTCGGCTCTGCCGGGTAGCAACAGCCCTTCTCTCATCTATCCGATCACCGAACCGGGCAGTTATACCTTCACCCGCATGGTGAACGACAGCGCTGAATGCGGCAACTCGCTCTCTGATGGCTCTTATACAGTCGTCATCTATTATCCTTTTGACCCGGGTATTATCTCCGAGAGTTCCGTTCTGTCGTTCTGCAACCGTTCCGCTGCACAGGAATACACCTTAGCGGCGACTTCGGCTACAGGCGGTAGTGGTGTGTACCGCTATCAATGGTACACGGTGAACGGTACCGACACCACGGCTATCTCCGGTGCTACGCAGCAGAACCTGACGCTTGGTGACATCGCACCTTTAGCCGGTCAGTCCGTTCTCTTCGTCCGTAAAGCGGAAGATAACACCGGTTCGACTCATCTCACGCTCAGCACAGGCGAGACGACGGTTCATGTGATGAGCGAACTGCAGCCGGGAGCTATCTCCGACGGTGCGCTGCCTAACTACTGCGTTGCCTATGACGCTACGGGCTCAACGATGGTCACCGTCTCTATTGCTGAGACCACAGCTGCTACCGGCGACCCGGGTCTCGAATACCAATGGGTACGTCTGCCGGACGGTGCTATTCTGGCTACTACCAAGGATCTGAATTACACCTTCCCGCTCTCCGAGATCACCATCGGTACTACATATACCTATATCCGCCGTGTGGCTAACCCGGGATGCGAACTCGTGGAGTCGCAAGGTAAGACTACACAGTACTACGGTCAAAGCACACGCGAAGAGGTGTCTGTCACCATCTGCGACGGAGACCTGCCTTACACGATGGATTGGTACGACCAAAGCGGCAACAAACAGACGCATACTTTTATCAAGGACGGCGACACATGGCTCGTGAGCGATATAACAGGCGATTGTCCTGCTGACACCCTCTTTACCGTCCACACCGTCAGCGTGCCGGCATTCAAGATGGATGACGAAGCAAGTCTCTGCCAAGAGACCAAGACGATGACGCTCTACTACGAGCAGACCTCCGGACTGTCCGACGTGTTCTACATCCGGTACTCAGCCGACTTGGCGAAATACATGGGTCGTCCAGACACCATGGGCGTGATCACCACACCGGGTGCTATCGTCTTCAATAACATGCCTAATATCGGTGAAGGCGACTGTTTCCTGAACGTGCAAATCGGTTATGCAGACCAATCCGAATCGGGCATCTGTTTCAGTCGCAGCCACCGGATGAACCTGTACGTCAGCTTAGGCGGTTACGTCTATAGCAAATACGACCGCGTAGTGTTCGTTGACAACAACCCCAACAACGGCGCTTTGCCGGGTGTAACGGACAAATTGGAGTTCGTGGCTTACCAATGGTACAAGAACGGCGTCAAGCAAGACGGTCAGACCGGTCAGTACTACCATGAGGACGGACGCGAACTGAACGGCGTCTATTACGTCATGTTGACCGACACCAAAGGCGTTCGGTATCGTTCCTGCGATGTGATCCTGCCTAAGGAAACCGCTTCTTCTGCTCCGCAGCACTCTGCCGTCTATCCGGTTCCTGCTGCGGCAGGACAACCGGTTACCGTAGAAGCGGAAGGAACCGTTCTCATACGTTCTTTCGCCGGAGAGATCATCCGGCGTGCCGAACAAGTGAACAGCTCTACCGTCATCAACGCGCCGTACATAGCAGGTATCTACTACGTACAGATAACAGCTCCCGACGGTTCCGTCGAGATGCATAAACTAATCGTCAAATAAGGAGGAACGGATATGAAAACAAAGACTATGATCATCGCTACGATGTTGCTCACCGCCGTTTCTCTCTCGGCGAAACAATATCCCGATTCGGTTCGTCAGGCAAGTGCCGAAGAACCCAACATAGCATACGGATGGAACTTCGAGTTCGAAGGAGGTCTGGGCGTCGGCAGTTACCTGTTTGACCAACTCGGATCATCCTATAGCGCGCCTCATACGCAAAACAAGATCAAGTTCCCGGCTTGGCATGCAGGCATAGGTATCAACTATTATTTCGTACCTTGGATGGGTATCGGTACAGGTGCTCAGTTCTCTGCGTACCCGAACCGCGCATCGGTCACCAAAGCGTGGACGCAGACTACCCAAGATGTCTATAACGACGACTACACCATCACCTCTACGCCTAACAAACTGAGGGAAGATCAGAACATCTACATGGTGGAGATTCCGCTTGCTCTTAAGTTCCGTGCTCGTCCGGGTGTGGTCGGCTTTACCGGAACAGCAGGAGTCAAGATCGGTATTCCGGTAGCTACTAATCAGAACTTAGGAGCCAACGGAATGATGGAGAACTCCGTCTATTATCCCTTCTACGACCTGACGATGAGCAATGTGCCGGGCGTGGTGGAGAACCTCTCTATTCCGTCCGATAAGGGCAGATTAGGTACCGGTCATCTGCGTACGCTCAATTATGCCGCTTATCTTGAATTAGGCATGCTCATACGCCTCCATCAGCGCGTAGAATTAGCTATCGCTGCCTATGGAAACTACTACTTCACAGACCTCATGGAGTCGCGTAGCAACGTAGCACTCGGTTTTGCAGACGGACGTACCACCGGTAAGTATCCGATGCCGTACAACGAGTCCTATGCCGGTGTGCTGCGTTCCAACGAAGTCAAAGAGTTGCATCCGTGGTCTGTCGGTCTGAAGATTGGACTCCAGATCAACGCGAACCGCACGAAAGCACAACGTGACTACGACCGTGAGCAACGCCGTCTGCGCAAAGCTGCACAGCAGCAGGACAGCGTTCCTCAGACCATCAGTTGGGAACCGGAACCCGTAGAGCCCGTAGTACCGGTTATCGTAGAAGAGCCTATCGACCCGCGTGAGGAAGCAATCAAGCAGATCTTGCTCATCGCAGAGGAGAATAATATCGACATCTGCCGTACGTTCTGTACCGATACCATCGCTCAAGAGCCTGAACCGGAACCGGTTGATACACGCTCCGCAGCAGAGATGTTAGAAGACGAACTGCAGACCGCTGTGATCTATTTTGACCTCGATAAGGCTATTCCTATCCTCGAACCGGAAGATATCCTCATCCGAATTGCGGATATCCTCAAGCGTCATCCGGATCAGCAGATACACGTCAATGGTCATGCTTGCAAATTAGGCAAACCGGACTATAACAAACGCTTAGCGCTGCGTCGTGCCAAAGCCGTAGCAGCCCAACTGCGTGAACTCGGTGTCAAGGACGAGCAGATGATCATCGCCAGCTTAGGCGACAACGTACCGTTCCGCTACAAAGGCAAACACCAACTGAGCAAAGACCGCCGTGTGGAGATCGTGCCTGTGGGTCAAGAGAAGAAAGTTGAAGCTCCGGTTGTCGAAGAGAAACCCGCTGCTCCTGCTGCTCCTGCTGCTCGTCCGCAGAAGGCAGCGAAAGCACCGGAAGGACGTGTCACCGAGAAAGTCAAAGCTGGCTCACGCCTTGCGCAGATAGCAAGACGTCATTACGGCAATCCGGACTATTGGATCTATATCTACGAAGCCAATAGAGACAAACTGTCCAAACCGAGCGAACTGCCGGTCGGCATAGAGTTAGTAATCCCCTCACTCGAAGAGATTCAACAACAAGAAGCCAATAAATAAGAGAAAACGCTTATAGACGGCGAATAGCAACAAGGCGGTGTGTATAGCCGCCTTGTTCTGTGCTATAAATGCCGGTTTCATCGAGTTTTTCTACCTTCACGCGTCCCGAACAATGGATCACTCTCTCACGATCAATAACGATACCGACGTGCGTGATCTTAGCGGCAGATTGCTCTCCTTTATCGGAAGACTCATAGTGGTCAAAGAAAACCAAATCTCCTGCCTGCGCTCTCGAAAGTTTCACGACAGCGCGTCCTTGGGTAGCCTGCTCACTCGCGTTGCGAAGCAGACTCTTACCAAAGAGACTCATGACCGTCTGTACAAAGCCGGAGCAGTCCATGCCCATAGCATTCTTTCCGCCCCAGAGGTAAGGCACATTGAGGAAGAAACGAACAGCCGTCAACAGGTTCTGCTGGTTGAGTTCCCATGGCTTGACACACACCATGCTCGGGTCAATACGAAAACCAACGCCTAAGACCTCAAAACGTCCGTCTTTATAGTTCGTCAGGCGTGTACCTGCCGTCAAAGGAATGGTTTGACCATTGTTCTCACTCACGGCATATGCCATCGGCATAGCTACCAACGCAGCCGTCTTGAGCAAAGCTTTGTGATCCGTATATTCTTTCGATTTCATCGGAGAAATCATCTTCGCATCAACCCATCCTTCCTGTCCATCGGAGTCCAAACGGATATACGTCCAAAGAGGCTTCTGAACGACAATCGTAAAGATCTCATTGAAGAGCATCTGCGTGCTCATCTCTGCGCCTTCACGCGCCTCTACCCGCATCGGCACAACACTATGTAAAGCTATTCCTTTCACCTTTCGTCTTTCAACTTTCAACTTTCAACTTTCAACTAATCACCACACTTCCTGCGGATGATTATTATCCGTACGAGGATAGTCAATGGTATAATGCAAACCACGGCTCTCCTTGCGCTCGATAGCCTGACGGGTAATGAGATAACCCACGTTGATCATATTACGCAACTCGCAGATCTCCCTGTCCGCCTTGACACGTTT
>Ga0256405_10009143_pt1 | contig 13716 bp, 12 predicted proteins | sample RumenRJG_02DNA_FD_189096 | JGI IMG/M metagenome (GOLD analysis project Ga0256405, IMG submission 189096) | Bovine rumen microbial communities from Lethbridge, Alberta, Canada - RJG_02 | ecosystem: Host-associated > Mammals > Digestive system > Stomach > Rumen | place: Canada: Alberta...
CCGCACGGCCGCCCAGCACTAATGCCAGAGCGCCTAAGATAATACTCTTGCCGGCGCCCGTCTCACCTGTCAGCACGGAGAAACCATCCTCGAAACCGATGTCCAGATGACTGATCAGTGCGTAGTTTTGTATGTGTAAATGCTTCAGCATGATTACTTGTTGATTCGCTCATACGTATTCTGCCGGGTGGGGTCTATATCCATCAGCATCTCATACACCTCTTTCTTCTCCTTGTCCGTTCCTTTGCTGAATATATCCACGAGCTCGTCCGCCTTGGCGTCCAGAAACGTGTTGATGACGTACGTGGCCGGCCTTGCGCGGTACGCTTCTTTGAGGGTCGGCAGACCTTCTGCAATACGGGCGCGGCCGTTGGTCACGTTGCCGCTCATCTCGTCCAGCCCCAGCCTGTGGTAGTCGTAGTAGAAATTGCGGTATTTCTTGAACGCCTCGTCCAGCAGGTTGTTAATCAGTGCATAACGGTTGCGGTTGCTGTCAAAAGCCAGCCAGCCTTTCTGCTCAATATTGTCCATGCTGGCGGACTGGCAGGTGTTCACGATCTCCTCGCATTGCTGGAAGAACGGCGTACCGCCCATACGCTGGAAACTGTCCTGGTCGTGACCGATGATGAGGTAGCAGTAATAAGCTAACATCGCCGTCAGGTTGGTCGTGAACTGGTTCTGCTGATGCTCCAGACGGTCAAACTCCTGGTAACTGAAGTTGAACGCATTGTCCTTGAAATTCAGGAGCGGGGTGGTGTACGTGGTGCCATACACCGGACGGCGGCTCTGGAGCGTCATCTCGCAGGAATACAGGTTATCCGCTACGGTGTTGACCACGATCAGCATGCTGCACTCGATCCGCTCTTTCTCGGCGTAGGTCATGTTGGTCCAGCGGTTCTGGTTCATGTATTCCTCGATGGAGGTCTTGAGTGTCTCAAACACCTGTTTGTTTGACCCCTCGATCTTGTCGGAGTTCACAGTCACGGTGCATTTGAGCTCTTGCGCCTGTAAGGGCAGAAGAGCAAGGCTGAGAAGTCCGGCTACTATGAGTTTGATACGTTTCATTTGGATATAGATACTATGTTTCCGGTTTTCTCGCTGAAAACAATCACAGGCAGTTCCTTACCCGTGAAGAACTCTTTGGTCAACGGTACGTCAATACCGTATTGCGCCATGGGCACAGTGCGATGGGCTAGCGTCTCGTTCTTGTAACGCACGCTTACGATACCTTTGCCCGGCAGGTTATAGACGATCTGGGAGAGCTCGGGACCTTTCTTCTTTTTCTTCTCCTCCTTGGCGGGAGCATACGTCTGAGGCCGGATAGCAATACTGATCTTCACCGAGTCGGCCTCTACGTTCTCCGCCGAGGTAAAGCCGTTTTCGTCCGAGAAGAACAACACTTTCTCCGTCTCCCCCTCATTCATCCGCACTTTCTTATGCAGCGTGCGTTTGCTTCTTTTGCCGGTAAACAGCTCCGTCAACTGGCGTTCCTGTTTGTCCAGTTCCTCCAATACCAGCCGCATGGCTTCGCCGTCCGCCGGAGCATGCTCTACCTCGCCGTTGATGAGATACATGCGTGTCTCGCGCAGATGGAAGATTTGACGGGCTACGGCGTGGGCTTGTGCCAGCGGCGTAGCGGCTTTCAACACCTCTTCTGGCAGCGGAGCCACACCCGTTTCAGGGTGTTTGTGCGCGCCTCTCACTTTCGTCTGCTCGTTCGGACGGGACTGTGCTTCTTTCTTCTCTGCCGGCAGGTTATAACCCGTCAGCAGACCCCGCTCGTTGATCGTCAGCAGCATCGGAACGCCCGGTTCTGCTGCCACTTTGTGCGGACGGGTGTAGTCCGTAGCGGTAGAGGTGCCGACGCGTACGTCTTTGATAGAATAGGTCGTCTTGGTCGTTTTGATGGCATTCTCGGCGCCGATCATCTCTTCGGCGTACTGGGCGTAGATACCGGCTTCCTGTTTCTCCTCCGTATAGGTGAAATCTACATGGATAGCGGTCTTGGGAGAGTAATAGACTACTGCGGCCTCGCCTTGTTCCACCACTTGTGCACCTGCTGTGCAAAACATCCCTGCTCCTATGAGCAGCAAAAAGAACTTTTTCATATATCCGAAATATTCATTATTCATTATTCATTATTCCAAATCTTCCACGCCGCTTTGGCCTGTCCTGTAAGCATCTCCATTCCGTTGCGGATGGTAGCCCCTTGCGCCTTGCCTTTATGCAGGAAGACGGTCTCCTCGGGGTTATATACACAGTCAAACAACAAATGCCGTGCCGTAATCCATTGGTACGGAATATCGGGGCAGGTGTTTTCTTCGGGGGCCATGCCCAGAGGCGTGCAGTTGATGATGACGGTATAGTCGTGCATCACCTCTTCCGTTAACTGGTTGTATCCCAACACACCTTCTTTCGGTGTGCGGCTTACGAGAGTGGGGGAGACTCCTAATTTCGACAGTCCGTAACATACGGCTTTGGAAGCACCGCCCGTACCGAGTACCAGTGCTTTCCTGTCGCTCTTGCGGAGCAGAGGCCGGATAGAGTTCATGAAACCGATACAGTCGGTGTTGTAGCCGACCTTGTTATGTACCACATTTACCGCTCCCACTGCCCGGGCGGTCTCGTCCAGACGATCCAGATAAGGAATAATCACTTGCTTGTACGGCATGGTTACGTTCATTCCGTCCAGCGTGTCCAGCAATTCTTTTATCCGCTCCTCCGTTAGTTCTTTCAACGGATAGAGCGAGTATTCCGCATCAATCTTTTCTGTTGCAAATTTCTCATTGAAATATTTCGCCGAGAAGGAGTGCAACAGAGGAAAACCTATTATACCGTAGTGACGCATAATTTTCTTTTTTTTATGGTTGCCCGGTGGGTCTTGGAGGTGAATGTCTTACCTCCTTCTCCCCGTTGCAACGCATCGTAAATCTTATCTATTTCGGCAAATCCGCATTCGCGAATATCTTCGTACAGCTTTACTATTCCCGCTTCGCGCGTTTCTTTGCCTTCTAATATATCTACATAACCCTGTATGTATTCGGCCGTTTGGGCCATGTGTTCTATCTCCGTGTCGGAGTAGGTGCGTAGCTGCTCACGGATGGCGTTGCGGGTGATTGTGGTGTCCGTGTTGGTGCTGTCAGTCACCCATCCCAAATGCCGTTTGTCCTTCAAATAATGTTCAATATATCTGCGGGTGGTGCAGAGCAGCGGACGTACTAACGGCACTCCGTTCTCCACTACCGGATTGCTGCTCATCGGACGCATTCCGGCTAATCCCCGGATGCCTGTTCCGCGTCTGAGGTTCAGTAGGATCGTCTCCGCCTGGTCGTTCTGGTGGTGGGCTACCGCAACCGCCTGACACCCCTTTGCCCGGGCTGTCTCGTCAAACCATCTGTACCGTAACTCCCGCGCCGCCATCTCTATACTTATATGGTTCGCACGCGCGTAGGCGCAAGTATCAAAATGCCGTACTTCCAAAGGCACATTCATCTGGGCGCACAACTCTCTCACAAACGTCTCGTCCCGGTCGCTCTCCTCGCCCCGCAGATGGAAATTGCAGTGGGCGGCGATACACGTATATCCGGCGCGGACCAGTACGTCTAACAGCGACACGCTGTCCGCCCCGCCGCTCACGGCTACCAGCACCGGCTTGTCTTTGTCCAACAATCCACGCTGCCGAATATATGTCGATACACGTCTAAGCAACTATAAAATATTCATTATTAATTATTCATTAGTCCGCGGTAACGGGCTCTCTTAGGTTCGCAGGCCTCTTCGCCCAGACGCATCTTCTTGTTCTCCTCGTACTCTGAGTAACTGCCTTCAAACCAGAACACTTTGCCGTCGCCCTCGTACGCCAGAATGTGGGTACAGATACGGTTCAGGAACCATCGGTCGTGGGAAATCACTACGGCGCAGCCGGCGAAGTTCTCCAGACCTTCCTCCAGCGCACGGAGCGTATTGACATCAATATCGTTGGTCGGCTCGTCGAGTAACAGCACGTTAGCTTCGCTTTTGAGAGTCAGTGCCAGGTGCAGACGGTTACGCTCACCGCCGGAGAGCACGCCGCATTTCTTCTCTTGGTCGGCACCGGTGAAGTTGAAACGGCTCAGATATGCCCGTGCGTTGATCTCCTTGCCGCCTACGCGTATGAACTCCGTACCGCCGCTGATGGTCTCAAACACGCTCTTGTTCGGGTCGATATCTGTGTGTTGCTGATCGACATAACCGATCTTCACGGTCTCGCCTACGCTGAACGTACCTTTGTCGGCTTTCTCGGAACCGATGATCATGCGGAAGAGAGTGGTCTTGCCTGCACCGTTCGGACCGATGACGCCTACGATGCCGTTGGGCGGAAGCATGAAGTTGAGGTCCTCGAACAGCAGTCTGTCACCGAACGATTTGGCTACACCTTCAGCGTTAATGACTTTGTTGCCCAACCGCGGACCGTTCGGGATGAAGATCTCTAATTTCTCCTCCCGCTCTTTCTGTTCTTCGTTCAGCATCCGGTCGTATGACTCCAGACGGGCTTTCTGCTTGGCGTGACGCGCTTTCGGTGCCATGCGTATCCATTCCAACTCGCGCTCCAAAGTCTTGCGGCGTTTGGAAGCTTGTTTCTCCTCTTGCGCCATGCGGTTGGTCTTCTGTTCCAGCCAACTGGAGTAATTGCCTTTCCAGGGGATACCTTCGCCGCGGTCCAACTCAAGTATCCAACCTGCCACATTATCAAGGAAATAGCGGTCGTGTGTGATACAGATGACAGTTCCTGCGTACTGTTGCAGGTGCTGCTCCAGCCAGTCGATTGACTCGGCGTCCAAGTGGTTCGTCGGCTCGTCCAGCAGCAGCACGTCCGGCTGTTGCAGCAACAGACGGCAGAGCGCTACGCGTCTCCGTTCGCCTCCGGAGAGGGTGGTGACGTTGGCGTCATCGGGCGGGCAGCGGAGTGCATCCATCGCGCGGTCGAGTTTCTGGTCAATATTCCACGCGTCTGCGGCGTCCAGCTTGTCCTGCAACTCCGCCTGACGCGCCAGCAGTTTGTCGAAATCGGCGTCCGGCTCTCCGAAAGCCATGTTGATCTCGTCGTACTCCTTCAACATGTCCATCACCGGCTGTACGCCTTCCTGTACTACCTCACGCACGGTCTTGTTTGGATCCAGCTTCGGGTCCTGCTCCAGGTAGCCTACGCTGTAGCCGGGACTCCAGACCACCTCGCCCTGGTACTCTTTCTCGATACCGGCGATGATCTTGAGCAGCGTACTCTTACCCGCGCCGTTCAGACCGATGATACCGATCTTGGCGCCATAAAAGAAACTGAGGTATATATTCTTTAATACCTGTTTTTGCGGACCGAAACTCTTGTTCAGTCCCACCATGGAAAAAATTATCTTCTTGTCGTCTGCCATATAATTCGTAATTTGTAATTCGTAATTTGTAATTCGTAATTCGTAATTTGTAATTCGTAATTTTTAATTTTCCATTCCCTTTATGCTCAACTGTATTCTCCCGCGTGCGCGGTCAATATCTATCACGCGTACCCGCACGTGCTGGTGCAGTTTGACCACCTCCTGCGGGTTGCTTACCCGTCTGTCCGCCATCTCCGAGACGTGTATCAATCCGTCCTTGTGCACGCCTAAATCTACGAATGCGCCGAACGCACTGATATTCGTTACGATACCCGGCAGTACCATGCCTGCCTGCAGGTCGTCGATGGTGTGTACGTGTTCGTCGAAATGAAACTCTTCCGTCTCGCCGCGCGGGTCACGCCCCGGCTGTGCCAGCTCCTTCATGATATCCGTGAGGGTAGGGAGTCCCACTTCGGCTGTCACGTATTTGTTCAGATCGATCTGTGCCCGTTTCTGCTCGTCGGCAATCAGTTCCGCTACGGAGCATCCCTGGTCTTTCGCCATCTGTTCCACGAGGGCGTAACTCTCCGGGTGAACGGCACTGTTATCCAGCGGGTTCTTGCCTTTGAGACGTAGGAAACCTGCCGCTTGCTCAAACGTCTTGGCGCCTAACTTGGGCACTTTGAGCAACTCTTTGCGGCTCCCGAAAGCGCCGTGCTCTGCCCGGTAATCGACGATACTCTGCGCCAGGGTAGGTCCCAGGCCGGAGATATACGTCAGCAGGTGCTTGCTCGCGGTGTTCACATCTACGCCTACGTAGTTCACAACGCTCTCGACGGTCTGTTGCAGACTCTCGCGCAGTTCCGTCTGATCCACGTCATGCTGGTACTGGCCTACGCCGATGGATTTCGGCTCTATCTTCACCAGTTCTGCCAGCGGGTCTATCAGCCGTCTGCCGATACTCACAGCCCCGCGAACGGTCACGTCCTCCTCGGGAAACTCCTCCCTCGCAATCTTGCTGGCGCTATATACCGAAGCCCCGGCTTCACTCACCACATAAATAGGAATCGCACTTTTCTCCCTCCCTTGAGCGGGTGAAGAGCTCTGCTCGATCGGACTGCCGGTGGCTGTCCGTAGAACTTCCTGGGGTGGGGTTGTCACCGTCCGCACCATCTCTTCGCATTCCCGGCTGGCGGTACCGTTGCCGATGGCGATGGCCTCAATACGGTATTTCTGGATCAGTTCTTCCAGCCGCTTGGTGCTCTGCAGGTTGTGCAGGAAGATGACGTCATGCGTGACCAGGTCGCCCTGTTCGTTCAGCACCACGGTCTTGCAGCCCGTCCGGAAGCCCGGGTCAAGGGCTAAGACCCGTTTCCGGCCTAACGGTGCGCCGAGCAGCAACTGCCGCAGGTTGTCGGCGAACACACGGATAGCCTCTTGGTCGGCTTTCTCTTTGGAGAGCGCGGCAAACTCCGTCTCGATGGCGGGTTTGAGTAGTCGTTTGTAGCCGTCCTCCATGGCCAGTTCCACCTGGTAAGCGGTGTCGTTATGGGCTTTGAGCCACAGGTTGGCGAGCTTGTCCAAGGCTTTCTCGCTGTCCGGAGATATATCTACGCGCAGAAATCCTTCTGCTTCAGCACGCCGGATAGCTAACAGTTGATGACTCTTGATATGCTTGAGCGGACATGTAAAATTAAAATAATCCTTATAGTTGGCTTGCTCTGCCTCCCTCTCCTTGGGAGAGGGTCGGGGAGAGGTCTTTAGTATAGCCGTATAGCTGAACTCCCGCCGGATGGCGTTACGGCTCTTCTCGTCCTCGGCAATCCGTTGTGCGAGGATATCCCGTGCGCCTTGCAGCGACTCTTCATCCGGCAAACGCATCGGCCGTTGTTTGAGAATCTCTTCCGCCAGCGGCAGCAGCCCTTTCTCGATGGCTATATCCGCTCTCGTCTTTCGGTGCGGTTTGTAGGGCAGGTAGATATCCTCCAGCTCCGTTCCGTCCCAGCAATCCGCTATGCGTTGCCGTAATTTGTCATCCGTAATGCCTAACTCATCCAACCGTGCGTAGATCGTCTCTTTGCGTTTGGCGAGTTCCTGCAGCTTGCTGTATTGCGTCTGGATAGCTGCTATCTGTACCTCGTCCAGCGAACCCGTCCGCTCCTTGCGGTACCGCGCTATAAAGGGGATAGTAGCCCCTTCGTCCAGTAGTGCAATTGTGGCCTCCACTTGCCGTTGACCAATACCTGCCGAACCGCTGATAATATGTGCAAAATTACTCTCCAATTCGTAATTCGTAATTCGTAATTTTTAATTCTTAATTTTTAATTTTTCTCACGTATTCTGCGAATGTAAAAGCGTAAGGGTTCTTCTCGTCCGCCTCATGCCGCTCGGCGCTCACTTGTTGCCATACAGCCGGGTCTATCACCGGGAAGAACGTATCCGCGTCCTCCCAGCTATGATGGATATGGGTGATATACAATTTGTCCGCTAACGGCATCATCTGCCGATAGACCATTCCTCCGCCTATTACGAACGCTTCCTCTTTATGAAACTCTCTGTTTTCAACTTCAAAACTTCTTTCAACTTCAGAACTTCTTTCAACATTCAACTCTAAACTTTCAACTAACTCCTTCAAGGAGTACACCGCCTCCGCGCCTTCAAACGTCTTGCCCGGTACGTCCGTCAATACGATATTCCGTCGGTTGGGCAGCGGGTGTTTGGGTAGCGAGAAGAACGTCCGTTCGCCCATCACCACCGTCTTGCCGCTCGTGATCTCCTTGAAATGTCTCAGGTCCGCCGGCAGATGGCACAACAGATCGCCTTTCTTGCCGATGGCGTAATTCTCCGCTACTGCTACTATAATTGAAATCATAATTCGTAATTCTTAATTTTTAATTTTTAATTTTTAATTTCGAATTAGACGGACACTTGTCCGGCAATGTGCGGGTGTGGGTCATAGCCTTCCAACCGGAAATCTTCGTATTGGAAGCCGAACAGGTCCTTCACCTCGGGGTTGATCATCATTTTCGGCAGCGGCCGCGGTTCGCGTGTCAGCTGCAGTTTCACCTGCTCCAGATGGTTCAGATATATATGCGCGTCGCCGAGGGTGTGTACGAAATCACCGCATTGCAGTCCCGTCACCTGCGCCATCATCTGCAGCAGCAGTGCATAACTGGCGATATTGAACGGCACGCCGAGGAAGATATCCGCGCTCCGTTGGTAGAGCTGCAGACTCAGTTTGCCGTCCGCTACATAGAACTGGAAGAGACAGTGGCAAGGCGGCAGCGCCATCTTCTCCACCTCCGCTACGTTCCACGCGCTCACCATCATCCTACGGCTGTCAGGGTTTTCCTTAATCATCTTCACAATATTCGCTATCTGGTCTATCGTACCGCCGTTATAGTCAGGCCACGACCGCCACTGATGGCCGTACACCGGACCCAAATCGCCGTTCTCGTCCGCCCATTCGTTCCAGATACGTACCCCGTGGTCCTGCAGGTACTTGACATTCGTGTCGCCCTGGAGAAACCACAGCAGCTCGTAGATGATGGACTTCAGGTGCAGTTTCTTGGTGGTCAGGAGCGGAAAGCCCTCTGCCATGTTAAAACGCATCTGGTGCCCGAAAACAGAAATAGTTCCGGTTCCTGTCCTGTCGTGCTTGACGGTTCCTTCCTCCAGCACCCGCTTGCATAAATCCAAATATTGTTTCATAAATGTCAAATCTCAAATGTCAACTATCAACTGTCAACTATCAACTGTCAACTGTCAACTCTCAGTACAACTTATACGTTGTTTTCAACACTTTGAACTCCGTCCGGCGGTTGATCTGGTTGCAGACCTCTTGCTGGTCGGCTTTGAGGCCTGAGATAAACGCCTCGTCCAGCGTTTGCTCCACCGGGATGAACGGATATTTCTTGTTTATCGCTTTGTCCGCTATCACGGGTTTGGCCTTGCCGTAACCTACCGGTGTCAGCCTTTCTTTCTCGATACCGTGTTTGATAAGGAAGTCGCAGCAGCTCTGCGCGCGTTTCTGCGAGAGCTCGTTGTTGAACTCCTCATTACCTTTCATATCCGTGTGCGCGGACAGCTCGATGGTGATATTCGGGTTGTCGTTCAGCAGTTTCACCAGTTTCATCAGCTCCTCCTCCGAGGCTTTGGTCAGTTCCCACCGGCCGAACTCATAGAAGATATTGTCCATCTTCACCGGCCGGCTGATCGGGCTGAGTGCAAAATCCATGGTGTAGGTCTTGCTGTCTTTGAGACCGTTGGTGTTCCATTGCTCTTTGGCATTGAGGTGGCCTCGTGCCGTAGCGAGCATGACGTACCGCACGTCTTTCGCCAGCTTGATCTTGTAAGTTCCGTCGCGGCGGGCGTTGACTTTGCTGTTTGTGCCGTCCGAGCCTACGATACGCAGTTTGGCATCCGAGAGCGGGTTGCCTTCCTCGTCACGCACCGTTCCCTCGGCGATGAACTCCATCTCCGGCAGGGTGAAGCTGTATATCTTGTCGTACCCTTTCTTGTCGTTTCTGTTGGACGAGAAGAAACCGTCCTGGCTGTTGCCGGCAAAGGTGATTCCGAAATCGTCACCGGTGCCGTTGAACGGCGTGCCCATGTTATAGAGCAGCCACACGGTGCTGTCCTTGACGGTCGTGTCGCGGAGGGCTTTGTAGATATCCAGTCCGCCGTAACCCGGGTGACCGTTGGAGGCGAAATAGAGGGTACCGTCCTCATGGAGATACGGGTACATCTCATCGGCGGTGGTGTTGATACCGGGGCCCAACGGGGTAGGGGCGGTCCATGTGTCGCCGTCCAGCTCCGCCATCCATATATCTTTGCCGCCCATGCCTCCCGGCGCGTCGCTCACGAAATAAAGCGTGTCGCCCGTGGCGTTCAGAGCGGGGTGACCTACGGTAATCGAGCTGTCGGCAAACAGCTTCACCTCCTGCGCTTCTCCCCACTCGCCGCTGGCACGTTCGCTCTTGTAGATCTTGGCGCCTAAGTCCTGACCGTTGATGGGCTTGGAGTAGGTGAAATACATCGTCCTGCCGTCGCGGCTGAAACAGCATACACCTATCTCCGCGCTGCCGGCTTGTTTGCCGCCGCCCGTGGAGTCGTTCTCCTGTTTGTCCTCTGCCTGCTCGCCGTACAGTCCTTCCGCCAACTCGATATCTTCCCACTCGCCCGCGGCGTTCTTCCGCGTCTGGTAGAGTTGGAACAACTGCTGGCCGGTTACGTTACTCGGCCTTTTGAGTTTCTTGCTGCCGCCTTTGGGTTTCTCCTGGCGGTTGGAGGTGAACATCAGCGCATCGCTATTCGAACCGATGAACATCGGCGCGAAGTTGCTTGTGCGCTTCTGGTTGAACTGCTTCGCCTCGGAAACCTTGTACCGCGTGCCTTCTTTCTTCCACTCCTCCACTTTCATGCAGGCGTACTTGCCCGCCTTGGCTACGTAGTCATCCGGATGCGCCTCCAGATACAGGTCATAACTCTTGGCCGCGTCTTTGTACTTACCCTGGTATTGCAGTACCTGGCCGGCGTGCAGGAAGATAGTCGAGTCCTGCAAGTGGTATTTGCACCGCAACGCACTCTGGTACGCGTTCGCCGCACGGGGGTTGTTCAGTATCCGGTAGCACTCCGCCTGACGGTACGCTACGTAACCCTTCAGCGCTCTGTCTTTTTTCATCGACAAGCGGCTGTAGCAGGATTTATATATATCGCCGGCGGCGTAATACTCGCCGATAGCGAACTTCTTGTCCGCCCGTTTGATGCGCTGTTTGATACTACAACCCGGCAGTAACATCAGTAATATCGTCGCAAATATAATATATAAAATTTCCTTCCTCAATTTCTCTATTAATTGATTATTGTATTTTTTTTCTCCTCCCCATGTGGGGAGGTCGGGTGGGGTTTACAACTCGTGTACCACCAGTCCGCTTCTCAGTTTCGGTTCGAACCAGGTCGTCTTCGGCGGCATGATATTTCCGCTGTCGGCTATGTCGATGATCTGTTGCATGGTCACAGGGTAGAGTGCCAGCGCCATCTTCATCTCGCCGCTATCGACACGCCGTTGCAACTCGCCCAGACCACGGATACCGCCTACGAAATCGATGCGTTTGTCGCTCCGCAGGTCTTTGATGCCGAGGATCTTGTCGAGTATCAGGTTGCTGGAGATCGTTACGTCTAACACCCCTATCGGGTCGCTGTCGTCATAACGGCCCGGCTTGGCAGTCAGCGAATACCACCGGCCACCCATATACAGCGAGAAGTTATGCAACCCCTTCGGCTTCACGGCAGAGAAATCATCTCCCTCCCTTCGGGGGAGGGTCGGGGAGAGGTCAAAATCCTTTTTCAATGCCTCCAGAAACTGCTCTTCGCTCAGCCCGTTCAGGTCTTTCACCACGCGGTTATAGTCGATGATGTTCAGCTCGTCGTCCGGGAAACAAACCGCCATAAAGAACTCGTACTCGGGTCTTTCCCCCTCTCCTTGGGAGAGGGTTGGGGAGAGGTCTTTCTTCTCTTCTCCCACTCTTGCCGCTGCTGCGCTGCGGTGGTGTCCGTCGGCGATATACATAGCCGGTATCTGCGCAAAGATCTCCGTGATGCGGTCAATGGTAGCACGGTCGTTGATTACCCAGAACGTATGGCGGAAGCCCTCCGGCGCACCGATGAAGTCGTACTCCGGCTCGCCTTGGGTCACCTCTTGGATGATAGCCCGCAGGTCCTCACGGTGCGGATAGGCGAAGAACACAGGCTCCATGTTCGCGTTCAGCGCACGGACGTGCTTCATACGGTCCTCCTCTTTGTCTTTGCGGGTCAGCTCGTGCTTCTTGATACGGCCCTCCAGATAGTCATCCACCCACGCGCCTACTACCAACCCGTACTGCGTCTTTTCTTTTCCGCCGGATAAAGGGTTGTCTGCAAGGATAGTTTGGGAATACACATAGTATTTCTCCTCTTTGTCCTGCACGAGCCAGCCTTTCTCCTTGAACAGTTTGAACTGCTCCACGGCGGCGTCATATACACGCGGGTCATGCTCGTCCGTACCCGGCGCGAAGTTGATCTCCGGCTTGATGATGTGGTACAGGCTCTTCTCGTTACCCGCAGCCTCTGCACGCGCCTCCTCCGAGTTCAGCACGTCGTACGGCCTGCTGTTCACTTGCTCCACCAGTTCTTTCGGCGGACGTATTCCTCTGAATGGTTTTATCTTCATATTAATTTACAATTTATAATGTACAATTTACAAAGGGCTTTGGGAGTTTGGTACAATGTTTTAAGATCCGTACGGACTCTTTGGTTTGTACAAAACCTACTAGGACGCTTTGTGAATTGTTAATTGTTAATTGTGAATTATTTGGAAGGCATCGCCTTCGAAGCTTCGCTTCCTCCCATCGAGCACGTTCCGTTGAACTGTGCACCCGGCTCTACGATCAAGGTCTTGGTCTGTACGTCGCCCTGGATCTTCCCGCTGGCACGGAGAGACAGCTGCTGGTGGCATTTGATCTTGCCCTCCAGAAGACCCATGATCTCTGCGTTGGCGCAGATGACTGTACCTTTTATTTTGCCGGCTTCGCCGATCACTACTTTGCCGCTACAGTTCAGCTCGCCTTCGATTAACCCGTCAATACGGTAATCGCTGTCGGCGGTGATGTTTCCTACGATTTTGCTTCCTGTGGTCAATGCGTTGAACATCATTCCGCTTTGTTGTTTGTCTGCCATAATTCTATTGGGTTTAAAGTTTATCATTTGCATTGTAACATGGTGAATTGCACAAATTGCGTGCAAAGGTACAAAATTTTTTCCACATACGCAAGCGCGCACGCATTTTTCCTCATTTTTTGTGTTTTTGTATCATCAAATTTTGTGTTTTGTATCATCCAATTTTCTGTATTTTGCATTTTTCTGCACTTTCAACCCCTCCAAAATTTGCATTTCTCGTTTTTTTGTTGTATCTTTGTACCCGGTTTCAGAAACATCCCGCCCCATTTCTCCTCCCCTTGTGCGGGTGAAGAGCTCTGCTCGATCGGACGCCCAGTGGTCGTCCGTAGAACAAAGCGGGTGGGGTTATCCTCCCCCTTTGAGAGGGGACCGGGGGGAGTTCCCGCCTCCCATCGGACCTGTATCGTATCCTACCGCACCCTATATATACATAGTATATATCCCGTGATTTTGAAAACAAACCATTAAAACCTACAACTATGAACTCTAAAATCAACCCTGTTTTGTACAAAATGTACCTCCGCCTCTATGACACCTTGGGCGCGGAGATGGTTCACCGTCGCCGCCGTACCTCCTCCAACTGCATCGAGGTCATCTTCCACGACACCCTTGCCAAATACCTGCACGGCCGTCTCAATACCCTCAAGGAGGCGGA
>Ga0256405_10009146_pt1 | contig 13715 bp, 16 predicted proteins | sample RumenRJG_02DNA_FD_189096 | JGI IMG/M metagenome (GOLD analysis project Ga0256405, IMG submission 189096) | Bovine rumen microbial communities from Lethbridge, Alberta, Canada - RJG_02 | ecosystem: Host-associated > Mammals > Digestive system > Stomach > Rumen | place: Canada: Alberta...
GAATGTATATACAGCTACCACAAAGTTCTTGATAATCAAAAATCGTATTTTAAAGAGCAAATGCAGTGTTAAACCGCATTGTTATCAGCATTTGGAGCTAAAATCCAAATGCAAAAGTTGAGTTAATTATGATTTTTTTGCAATAATAATTGAGGTGTTGTTTCCACCAAAGGCAAAGGAGTTTGACATCATATATTTTTTATCAGACTTAACTTTACCCTGAATAAGGTTGCACTCATCAAGTTCAGGATCTTTTCTGTCAAGTGTAAAGTTCTGCTCTGGAAGATTGAGGTTATATTCAAGAATTTGGCAGAGAATTACTGCTTCTAAAATACCTGCAGCACCTAATGTGTGACCTGTCAAATACTTGGTTGAGCTACATGGAGTATCTTTACCAAAAAGTTTTGATACAGCTTTGCATTCCATTGAGTCGTTAAGTCTGGTGCCGGTGCCATGCATGTTGATATAGCCAATATCGTCAGTACTGATCCCCGCATCTTTTAGAGCCATTTTCATACCTTCAATGGCACCTGTACCTTCAGGTTCAGGTGATGAAATATGATATGCATCTGACGATTCACCTGTGCCGGCAATAAAGAGATTTGACTCTTCCTTTGTCAGGATCATAAGACCTGCTGCTTCACCGATATTGATGCCTGAGCGGTTTTCGTTGAATGGAATACATCTGTTTTCAGATAAAACTCCCATTGCATTAAAACCGTTTACAGGAATGGTGCATAAGGTGTCGACACCGCCTACGATTGCAGCATCTGCAAGACCTGATTCAATCAGTCTCTTACCGCTGATGATGGCTCTAGCTGATGATGAGCAGGCTGTTGAGATGGTATAGCATGGACCTTTTAAAGACAGATAGTCAGCTAAAAAAGCTGAAGTGTCACCAAATTCCTGTTTGGTGTACATATAAAGATCATGCTTTTGATGATCTTTAAGGTATGACTTAAGTTCGGTTTCAACCTCTTCTAAGCCTGATGTTGAAGTACCAAGCACAACTGCAATTCTGTCAGTTGCGTATTTTTCTTTAAGGTTACTTATGACATCTAAAAGAGAATTGGCACAGTAGGCTAATACTCTGTTGTTATAAGAGTCATGCTTTTTATACGATGACAGATCTATAGAATTTAATTCTTCATCTTTACTGATACAGCCAAAGTATGAACTCTTGCCGTTTAAAAGCAAATCATATCGTTTTTTTAGCAGCAGAGCATCCCTGTCTGACAGGTTGTTATTGATAACGTTTTTGTCAGAACCTAAAGCTGATACTGAAGAGTAGGCATTAATATAAATCATAAGTATTTAATGTTAATTGTGTAGTTGTATGAATAATTGCTTATTTTATAGGCAAGGTTTAATCCATGCTTGAACTTATATTCAATTTTGTAAATTTCTTTTGAATTATCTGTAAGGATCAGTCTATATCCGGTACTGTCTGCCTTGTCATTCTCATTTAAAAGCTTTTGACAGACTGTATATCCTTCTGGAAGCATTTTTCTGATGTAGTCAATATCAGCCTGGCTGAGAATAATATCAAGCAGGATCTGATTTACCGGAGGCAGTGCAGATACCGGGATCTTGCTGTCTACCTTAAGTCCTTTATCATCATATACAACACTAAAAAGCTCAATATATGAAGTGGTAAGCCCTGAGAACTTTAAAGCATCCTTATCAAAATCAGAAATAACTATAAGAGAGTTTTTCTTTCCGTCATATGATGATGTTAAAAGCTGCTTTAAATGCGCTTTTTCAAATGTAGGTTTTACAATAAGAACTTCATGATCTTTATCAAGATATGCTTTAAGTTCTTCATTTGAAACATTCATTGAGCATGAGGTTAGAAAAACCATAAAAATCACTGTTAGTGCTTTTATAATGTTTAATCTGAATTGTGATAACAATGTATACCTCATGAATAAAAATAATGCTGTAAAATATTCATTATTATAATTCATCACAAAGAATGATAAAAGCCGGAATTTTTTGATTTCAGCATCATGTTACAGCTCAGATTTACACTCATTTTTATTAAAAAAGTAGGGAATAAATATTGAAAGAATAAATGATGCAAAAAGACCTGAAGTTAAAGTTATGCCAAAGCCCTTAACCGCAGCAGTGGAGCTGAAGATTAAAATTCCTAGAGATAAAAGTGTAGTAATAAAAGCTGTAAATATAGACAAAAGAGCAAGCGATCTGTTTTCTTTGTCAGAATTTGTAAAGAATACAGAATAGTTTACTCCGATACCTAAAACCAGTATCAGTGAAAGAAGGTTAAAGATGTTAATGCTGTATCCTGAAAGTAAAAGCACAGATCCTGAGAACAATACAGCAATCAGGTTCATCAGTGCACCTGTAAGCCCCTTTTTGATACCAAGTCTTAATACAGAGCTTAATATAATTACGGCAATAAATGATAAAAGCACAAGACACAGATAATGTCTGAAGGTTCTGAATGTGTCTGTAATTTCCCGATGGCGTTCAGATAAGAAAACATTGTCAAAGCTCAACAGTTTTAACTCTAAAAGCTTTCTGTTTTTTATCTCATCAAGAAGTATCAGAACAGCATAGTTGTCATCAGTCTTTACAACAAAATCCTGATAGGAAATACCAAGATTTGAATTTAAAAATTCATCAAAACCAGTTTCTCTGTATGAGTATTCGCTAATATTAAGTCCGATGTTTTTTCTTTCATACAGGTTCTTTAAAGCTTCAAAATTCTTTTTAATGAGTAAAAAGTCATGTCTTTGTGTCTCAACGCTGTTATAAGGCAGAGCTTTAAAAGAGGTGATGACATTATCATTTTTTGCTTCATTAAGACATGTCTTAATAGTGTCATATGTCTTTAAAAGATTTTGAAGATCATCATCCTGAACCACAATAAAAGACATTGAATTGTTCTGTTTTGTAATTTCAGAGATTTTTGAATCCTCATTTTTAAGATCATATGGGAGATCCTGAAGTGTTTTAGGATCATCTCCTGTCTTATAGAAAAATAAACCGGCAAATGAGACAGATATAAAGAATGCCAATAGTAAATACCTCACATTTTCCTTTGTAATGAAAGAAAGAAATCTTTCAATGTTTGTAAAATTAAGATGTTTTGGCTCTTTTAAAGAAAAAGCAATATAAGGTTCAATAGTGATTACAAAAAGGCATGCCATAGTTAGGGCACCGGAACTGAAAAGAGCAATCTGCCTTAATGAATCTACCGGTGTCAAAAGAATAATAAGGTAGGCACACAAATCAGTTATGCATGCAAATAAAAGAGGCTTTAAAAGTGTTTTTATGGTGTCTATAGGACTCTTTTTAAGTTCAGTCATTCTTCTGCTTAAGTAATATATGGTGTAGTCACAGACAATACCGATTACACAAAGACACATACCTAGCAGAATCAGACTTATTTTCTGATAGAAAATAAGTGTTAAGGCAAGGCCTCCTGTTAAAGCAGCTCCTACAGAGAGTAGAGACAGCAGTACAGGGGATAATGATCTAAATACATAGTAGATAAAGGCAAATACCAGTATGACAGTAAGACTGCCAAGAACAGTTATATCAGCTGAAGCTTTTGAAGATGCGTAGTCAGAATAAAAGCAGGTACCTCTTTTTAGAATAACCGTGTCTTTGTATTCATTTTCAACTTCACTTACTATTCTGTTAACATCTGTTACAAACTGATGACCTGTTCTGATATCAAAGCCTGATGATTTTAGCTTTAAATTTATAAAGTACCAGGTCTCATTTTTGTATGAACAGGAAAGAAAACCGTTTTTTACAGTAAAAGGTGAACCTTTAGATAATGAAGATGCTATCTGTCTTGTAAGGAGCAGAGGATCTGATGTAAGTTCGGCGTGGCCTGTTCCAGATAGAGCAGAATAAACCTTTGAAAGAACCTTGTTTTCATATTTGCCTTTATTTAGTCTGTCTCTTAGATCATCATCAATTAAGGCAAGTTTATTCTCATAAAGAAAGTTGTTAAATTGAGCCTTATATGAATCATCAATTCTTCCTGTTACAGATAATACAAGGTCAATTGTTTTTATTTTATTGTAAAAACTTTCTGCACTTTTGCCATCATTACTGTCTTTGATTAAAAAGACAGCCTGTGAGTCAATTCTTCTTAAAAACTCATCAGATATGTTTTTATCTAAAGCAGATCTGTTCTCATCAGGAAGCAGCGACAGCACAGAGCCTTCAAATTGAGTATGAGGAAGTTTATATACAATAACTGCAGATAAAACTGCAAGTAATATCAGATATAAAAATGCAGAGAGTTTATGTAATGTCATTATTCTAATAGCTTTTTTTCTCTGTCAGTCAATACAGATTTATCTGTACTGTGGTTTGAAAGACAGATGGTGGTAACATCTTCACTAATAGACACTAAAGTGATTCTGTTAATAAATTTTTCTGCACAGATTTCAATTGATTTAAAGATTTTTGACATCATTTCATCAAGCGGGATAAGTTCAATGACAAAATCCTTATCTGCTTTTTTGATATTTATCTTAAAGTCTCTGGTGCTTGAAAGATCTTTTGAGAAAATCTGCATCAGACTTTTGGTAAATTCAAATACCTGTGGATTATCATCACGTGTAATGACGTGTTCTTCATCATCCATGATTTCCTGAATTTTTCTGTCTGTAACTACAGTTGTGTTTTCAAAAGGTTCAGACTGTTCAATGATGATGCCTTTATCTTTTAATATCATCATAAATCCTGAGCTTTCTAAAGTAGTATCAGCAGCTTTAAGATATTTTGTTTGTAAAAATTCTGCTTTAACAAAATCAGTATCACTGATACTGTTTAAAAGCTCAGCGCTTGTGATACTGTTTTCTGCATGAACAGAACAAATCAGAGCATTTACAAAAAATGACAGACTGATTAAAAGAACATTTAAAAGTCTATTTTTCATATGGATTTCTTTACTGATTTACTTTGTTGGCCGCTTCTAATGCTTTTTTAAAGCATTCTGGATTTTCATAAAGAAGCTCTTTGGTGTCTGACTTAACAATTACCTGATGGGTATAGCCGTAAGCACACAGTTTATTGGTCGCCTCAGAATAGACCTCATAATGAATGCAGATCTTGCCTTCATATTCAGACAGCATTGCAACAACCTTTACCTTCTTATCTAGCACTGATACAAAATTTCTATATTTGCAGTTGCATTCAGTGATAGGGAAGATCAGGTTCTCTTTTTGCATCACATCATAGCCAAAATTTATATTGTCAAATAAAGCTTCTCGAGCTATTTCAATAAATTTGATGTAGTTGCCATGCCAGACAACGCCCATTGAATCTGTATCGTGAAATGAAACTGGAATAATGGTTTCATGCTTTAAAATGTGTTTAGGTGTTTTATACATAGTTCTACTCAGTTATTCTGTTAATTCTACTGCTCAAAGAAATTGAAGAAGTTAAACCACTGATAAGGATAGCGTACAGCGTAATACTCAAGTCTTGCGGCATATTCATCAACATATTTCTTAAGATCTTCTGAACGATTTTTTCTATTTAGTTTCAGCTCTTCTGTAAAGTTCTCTAAAACCAGATCATATTTTTTTGTAGCTTCATTTTTAAGTCCGAAAAGGATTTGAACTCTGCATTTTAAAATTGAACACAGAACAAAAGGTCCTTCAGGAAACTTGCATTCTTTTGATAAAAACAGGGATTTCACAGTTCTGTAATCGGCGTTTCTACCTTTTTCTACAGGTATTCTGTCTCCAACAATTGCTACAATCTCTCCTTTATCTATTTTCTCTTTTAGCATGATTGCTGTATCTGCACCAATTGAATTTGTGGCAATTAGATTAAGGTTTGATTCAGGAGCCAGTTCTTTCATAACTGAATTAAAGTTTTTTGCATTCTTTGTAAATACAATTGCATTAACTGAAAATTCAGGAAATTCTTTACTTAATGCTCTTAAAGCTTCAACATTGCCAAGATGAGAGCATAAAAAGATTCTGCCTTTTTCTTCTTTTTTTAATAGAAGCTCTTTTGAATTTCCTATGAAATTAACATCATTTGCAATACATAGTTTTCCCCTCCATGATGCAAACTTATCAAGGATCATTTCACCAAATGACAGGAAGTGATGATATGAGCTTAGCTTCTGATATTGTTTAAAGAAGTTAATATCGTAGTTTTTATCGATTAAATTAAAGGATGAATCTTTATTAGAAGAATTAGCAAGAAGCTCATTTTTAATTCTGTCCTGATGCTCTTTTACTAATGACAGAAAATACTTTGAGTTGTTTCTTGGACCTTTTGAAACCAGATAATAAAAAAAGATCACAAAATACAGAATCGATTTAAATAAAAAACGACCGCCTAAAGCATACAGAAAAAGCATAATGCGTATGCCAACAACAGCGCCACCAGATTCTTTCTGCTGTGCCCAGTGAGTGTTATTTTCCATTAAATAACCTGCCAATCATTTTTAAAAGTCTATAAGGCAGTGACAGTATCATTAAGGTACAAAGCTTTGTGTGCATTAAAGAAATCTTTAAATTATCGATGCCTCTGAAGTTTGACATACCGCCTTCAGGATATGAAACCCTGGTATTAAAAAATCTGATGTGTGTACCAGCCCATTTCAGTCTTACAAGAATTTCAATATCAAAGTTCATTCTTGATCTGATATTGTATTTTTTTATGATTTTATCTGTTATTTTAGCTGGATATGCTCTAAAGCCTATCATTGCATCAGTAATTTCATTTGACAGCGTTTCTACATGTACAAAGAAGTTGGTTATCTTTCTGCCAATAACTCTGGCTCTTGGAGCTGATGCATCGTATAGTGGAGCTCCTGAGATTACAGATTCAGTGTTTTCTTTTACAAGATTTATGATTAAAGGAACATCATGAGTATTGTGCTGTCCGTCAGAATCCATCTGAATTACATGGGTATATCCATTTTGAGCAGCATAATCAACAGCAGTAGCAACAGCATAGCCTTTGCCACAGTTTACATCATGATGCAGAACTTTAACCTTGATTGCAGGATTAACCTCTTCAACAGTAAGGTCTATTAAAGCTCTGTCTTCAGCTGTGTTGCCGTCATCAACCACAACAGCAGGAATCTTATATTCAGAAAGCTTTATTAAGAGATCTTTTAAAGATCTTGCATGGCGATAGCATGGAATAATAAAGCAGAATCTGAGATTTTCTTGATTATTCATAAAACTTAATCTTTCCTGAAGAAGCCTGAGTATTCTTATCAGTTAAAGTATAGGTAAACTGAACATTGCCTTTGTCTCTGTTAAGCTTTAATAAAAGCTCAACCTTATCATCAGGCAGCATTGGTGAAGTAAATTTGATCATTGGTGAATTTCCGGAAAGCTCAATTAAGAAAATTTCCTTAACAAAAGATTGAACCCAGTCAATCTGAATAAATGCAGGCACCAGATGCTGAACATCAAAGTGTCCTTCAAAATACTTAAGATCGCCGTTTACTGTAAAACTAACAGATGCATTATTATCATCAATTTTTGTAATTGAATACTCATTCATTCTTATCATAAAAAGAGCTGCTCCATTACGTTTTTTACTTTCTTTCCCATTTCATTTACAGGAATAGCTTCTACAAATCTGAAGTATTTAGGCATTGCATTTGGGATCAGAACCTGAGAAAGTCTGAACTTTAACTCTTTTATAAATTCAAGCTTTGCCTCTTTATCTTCATTAAATTTGTTTATAAGAGAAGTATCTGCTGCAATAACAGCACCAATGCTGGTACGGCTTCCTTTACTTACTGTAAGAGCATAGGCATCTTTAACTTCACTGTGTTTTAATAGCTCGTTTTCAATCTGCACAAGACTTACTCTTTTTTCATCAATCTTAACGATTCTGTCGGTTCTTCCAAGAAGCTTTACACCATTTTCTGTAAGTTCAAGATTATCTGAGAGCTTGAATTTCTTGTCTATAAATGTAGAGTATAAGGTAAACTCGCCATCTGATGACTTAGAGATTTTTACACCTTCAGCAAGAGTAAAAAGCGGTGATGAACCGTCATTGAATCTGAATCCAATAACGTTGGTTTCTGTACTGCCGTAGATCTCAGTTACAGTTTTACCAGTCCAGGAGTTAAATCTTGCAGCTGTATTATCTTCAAGTTTTGATCCGGCTGACACACATGCTTTTACATCAGGTGCTTTAATATTCTCTGAGATTCGTGACAGGAATGCTGGTGATGATATCAGTACCATAGGATTTTTAACAGAACACAGCTCTTCAGTATAGTGAAGCATTGAACTGTAAAATGGTACTTTGTGTAGCAGTGGGAAGAATACTCTGAATGTAAGTCCATAGGTATGTGTACAAGGAACTGTTGCACATACAATAAGGTTTTCTATTAAATCTTTATTGTCATTAAGACACTGAGAGTATAAAAAATCAAGTGCTTCAGATTCAACCTGCATATTGTTTAAGGTTTTTATAATGCTTTTGCTTTTACCTGTTGAACCTGATGTGTAAAAGATAATTGTCTGTGAATCTGACAGTGGCTTGGTTAAAGCTGCATCCTTGTTAACCTTTGGGATCATATTAAGAGGTTTTAAAGGATTAACTTTTAATAGCTCCTTTAAATCAACAACAGTTTTTGAATTTAAGGCTTCTTCATTTAGGTTGTCAGTTAAGCTGTCTGTAAGCAGAATATCATATTCACTGTTGTCTAAATGGAATGCTCTTAAATCAGCAGCTCCTGATAAAACAGGGGATTTTTTAGCATAAAGGGCAGCAATAAAACCTACAAGAAATAAAAACTCATCTTCACATACAATTGCAACCTTGTTACCATTCTGCATTGATAGATAAACACTTAAGGTTTTAGCAGAAATCTGCAGATCATATAGATGATATACACAGTCATGACCATAGCCGATAATATCCTTAGGACTTCTGCTGCCAAAGATTACATCGTGAAGTTTGTAGATTAAATTGTTCATAGTCAGTGTCTTAATTTATTTTGCTTTTCGTGCTTTTTTCTTACAGTAATTCTTACTAAAAATTCTATTAAAAACAATAGTCCCATCAGTATATAGGATATAAAGCCGTTATATAAAGCCCACATACTTACGTCCATAAACACGGTATAGCAGCTTGTAGCTCCATTGATTATGAAAAACATACACCATACCATTGTAACTTTTCTGGTGTAATTTACAGCAAAATCATCAAGTGTCTTTTCTTTTAATAAAGCAAGTTTTGTGATGATTGACTGTTTTGTAAATAAAGACAGAAAGAAAACTGTAAAAAATGATAAATTTACAAAAAGAGGGTAGTATAAAACCAGTTTTAACTCTTTAGTAAGCATTGAAGCTGTGCACAGAAGCACAGCAATAAAAGTAATGAATAAAGACAGATAATAAAAATTAGATTTTTTACTTTCTTTATCACTGTTATCTGTATTATCAGTGCGTTTGTTAAATGAATTTCCTAAAAGAGCCTTTAAAATAAAGATTACAGCAATAAAAGGAAGTACATAATATAATCTTTCAGTACTAGCACCTATATAAATTAATACAGGATAGAGTATTGAAACAAGCAGAAATAATATAAATAACAGTGCTTTAATCATATTCTGTATAAAAAATGACAGTTATTCCCATATAGAAAATAACTGTCCTGTCTTATTAGTTCTTGTCGTTTACTAGACCGTAAACAACTTCAACTACATCAGCAACAGTTCTTACAGACTTAAACTGTTCTGGCTGAATTTTTTTGCCTATTTCCTTCTGGAGCTTAACCACGAGATCAACAGCATCGATACTGTCAAGCTCAAGCTCTTCATAAAGCTTGCTTTCAGGTTTGATTTCTTCTGGTTCAATTTCAAAAAGCTCAGCTAACATTTCCTGAACTTTTTTGAGGATTTCTTCCTTATTCATAATTACTCCAATTAGCTGTTTGCCTTAACGAAATCTGCAATGGTCTTAACAGAGAAGAAATGCTTTTTCATCTCTTCATTATCAGCAGACATGGTTAAACCATATTTCTGCTTGATTGCCATACCAAGCTCTAAAGCATCAATTGAATCAAGACCAAGACCGTCGACAAAAAGAGGTGCCTCGGTTTCAATGTCATTGACAGTAAGATCTTCTAAATTTAAAGCATCAATAATAAGCTGCTTAATCTCATCATATAGTTCGTTCATATGGACTATCCTGTATGTAAAAGTTAAGAATAAACTGTTTGTGCACTAATCTTTGCACATATTTTAAGAAATTTTTGTAAGCTCTTCTTTATAAAAATTCTGAAGATGCTTTGCCATTCTTCTTGATAAGGCTGATGCAGGAATATCTCCCTGGCTTTCTACAAATTCTTTAGTGTTAAAAATTTCTTTTACTTCAATTTCATAATCAATTGTTGAATAGTAGACAAGGTAGAAAGGACCATTCTTCCTTAAAGCTCTGCCTTTCATCTTTAGAATAATAGGTCTGATATTAAAGTTGCCTTTAAGAGCCAGAGAAGTAAAACCATGCAAAAATTTTATGTTATTTTTATCTACAGTTCTAGTTCCTTCAGGAAATATTAAGAGGTTATCACCAGATTGAAGCATCTTAGAACTCATATCCATCACATCAATACAGTCTTTACTGTTTGAGATGTAGTTATTGCATTCAATGATGCCCTTAACAAAAAAGTTTCTGGTCAGAGTGTTTTTAACAACTACTGAAGTGTTTTTTACTGCAGATGTGATCAGTACATAATCAAGAAGGCTTGGATGATTGGCAATAAATATCACGCCTTTATCATTATTGATTACATCAAGGTTGTTAAATCTGATTCTGAATATACCAAGAACAGTTCCTGATATAAGATAGAGCTTAAAAGAGTTTGATGTAAAAGCTCTTGAATATAAGGTTCTTTTTCGTCTGTCCTTGATAAAAATCTTTATAAAGGTAAACACAACAGAGGACAAAAAGAGAGCACCAAGTCCGAATACCATAAAAAGAAATCCGGCAGCAAAAACTCTGTATGACCCAATAACAACCTTAAGCACTAAAGTTAATCCTCCAGTTGTTTAAATTGCCTTTTAATAAAAAGGAACTTAAAGAAGGAGATTTGTCTTCCATGAACTTAACAAAGTGCTTTAAAAATACAACAGACTGATACTGATTTACTAATGATGATTCAGAATCTTCGCATTCATCAGTATTATTTGTTTCAACTGATACACTATTGCCTTTCTGTACAACAAGGCCAACTGCTTTTGGATAGTTAGGCATTGTTCTATCTGCATAGGCTTTAAAGAACTCTGGAATATTTACATCATAATCAACTAAAAGAACTTTCTTATAGCCTGAGTTCAGCATGATATATGCTTCAGTTAATGCCTGCATAAAGGTATCAACGCCAGCCGCAATAGAAGTTGACGGGATCTTCTTTTTAGAAAGAATTGTAAAATTGCCTACACCGCAGTTGTGAACTGACATTGAAAAGTCGGTAGGTGAGCAGTCAAGATTATTGCTTATGGCATTTAAAAGTTTGTCGTTATGCTCAAGCTCGCCCGATCTGCTTGAATATATTACAGCATCAATCTCATTGTTTGAAATAAGCTCCATACCGGTGTCAACGCCAAGTCTGCAGCCTGAACTTAAACGTCTTGCTGTCATCATTGGAACGTGTTTTGGTTTTGGATTGACAGCATTTATGTCTGCTTCTTCATTTGATTTTGCAAATGCTTCAAATTCTTCCTTGGTTGAAAGACCAAAGACTCTGACTGCATAATCTGAAATATCAAAACTGAATTTCATGTTTAAGCCTTTTTACAGATAAACATAGAATTTGAAATACCAAGACCGTCAACAATGGTTTCTACTTCTAAACCTGATTCCTTAATCAGATCTGTAAGCATATTAGTTGAGAAGAATCTTGAGTAGCCGTTTGCAACAGATGTAAAGTACAGAGAACCTGCGTTAATAGAGTAGGCTGATGCCTCAAACTGCTGTCTGTCAGCAATTGGCTCTAAAATACAGATTTTTGCGTTTTCTTTGAGAACTTTTCTGATTGAAGTCAGAATATGAATTACATGCTCTTTTGCAAAACAGTCTAAGAACTGGCTTAACCACCAAACATCTGCCTCACCAGGAAGCTTGTTGTCTAAAAGAATATCAACAGCCATAAAATCGATTCTGTCTTCTAAATGGTGTTCTTTAATATTCTGATTAGCCATTTCAATCTGGCTTGGAAGATCTAAAATCTTTACTCTGGTATCTTTTAATTCATTACAGCATTCGATTGCAAATTTGCCGGTATTGCCGCCAACGTCGTATACAAGCTTTGGATTAATCTTTTCACCAATTACTCTTAAAGCTGGTTTAAAAGAAGTCTGTGAATATAAATGATCCCACTTAAACCATGCATCTTTTGCAAGAGGTGGTAAATCTTTTAAGTGAGGATATACAGTTTCCCAGCTTTCATTAAAAAGCTTGAGACCTTCTGCAGTTCCCGCTTTTAAGGACTCATCAAGTCTGCCCATTGCGTCATAGCAGATATGCTTGATAAAGCTTAAATTGATTCTGGTCATTTCATCTTTTTCAAGGAAAAGACCAATTTTTGTGATTTTATAGGCACCGTCATCTGATACGGTCACAATACGGCCTGAGCAAGCCATATCAAGAAGAACACCTAATGCATATTCATTTAAATCAGTTTTACTGCATAATTCACTGATTGTCAGACCGTCTTTTGACTTTGATAGTACATCTAAAACCTTATGTTCAATTAGGCAGAAAACAGCCTGAAAGAGAACTGGACCGTTAATTACTTTCTGTGCTTCTGAAATTGCATCTAAAGCTGAAATATCTAGTTCTTTATAGAAGTTTGGCATATTTTTTAAGTCAGTGAAAAAGAAAGACTAAATTTTGAATTTATTTATATGAAAACATAAATAAAATAAGATTCAGTCTTTCAAAGTAAAAATGATTCGTTAATTAATTCTTAGTTGTTCAGCATCTTACCATACAAGTCAACTAGAATTGAGGTTGTTTGGGTTTCATCATGTGAATTTAGCTTGTCTCTATAAACAACGTTGCCAACACGCTCATAGTTATTTGATTCTGGGTAGTAAATATATAAGTTACTGTTGAACTTATATGCGGTAGGGCCTTTTGCTTTTACCTGATATGAAACAATGTGAGAGCAGTCAGACTTTGGATTAAGCTGTGACTTGGTGTTGTAGAAATCAGTCTTGTAGCCTAACTGATTAAATGCCTTTGCGATCATTGGCTCTAAAGCAGGAAGAGATCCTCTTCCATCAACATGTTTTACACAAACCTTACTGATAGGTGAAGTAAGATTTGACTTTGCGCCTCTAACACTTGTATTAGAACAGCCTGAAGATGCAAGAATAATGCATGAAACAGCTGCAATTGCTAATTTTTTCATATTTAACTCCCTAATTATCTGAGCAAAAAAATGTTATTTGAATATTATGCTGATTGCAATTGAATTGTAAGAATTTTAAGCTTTATATCAAAAAAATTAATAGCTATTGTTTGAAATATAATTCATTATTTGTTATTCAACAATTTATTGAATTAACATCTTACATTAAATTTTTTATTAACAATTTTTTATCATACCTAGGATCTTAAGAAATTTATTCTATGATCCGCATAAATTAAAGGATATGCAACTGTTACCAGTTGCGATCCGTTGCTGAATTTAATCAGCATAAAAAGTTCTTTAAAAATTTGATATAT
>Ga0256405_10009147_pt1 | contig 13713 bp, 5 predicted proteins | sample RumenRJG_02DNA_FD_189096 | JGI IMG/M metagenome (GOLD analysis project Ga0256405, IMG submission 189096) | Bovine rumen microbial communities from Lethbridge, Alberta, Canada - RJG_02 | ecosystem: Host-associated > Mammals > Digestive system > Stomach > Rumen | place: Canada: Alberta | collected...
AGGCGGAATCATTTATGAGCGAACTTGCCAAGGCTCCGGAGCACGTTCAATCATACTTCGATCACCCGACATTAACCGCATACGAAGAGATTAAGCAATCAGGAAAACTTTAATTGCCGGAGTAATAGTATAGGTAACGTGGTAGTCTTTACCTGCCGGCAGCCCAGTGTAAGAATCCTTAATTACCAGAATTCCGCTCCCCTGTGCGTTGGGATCCTCAACCAGCTTGTATCTGCCAAGCGTGATTTCCACACTGGCATCTTGAGGAGCAGCGCCATTTTCCCACTTCTTTTCAACCTCAACGGTGATTTTTTTCGGTACATTTGTCACTTTATCGATATCTTCATTATCTTTCATCGGCTTTGCAGTGGTATCTTTTACCACAGTTACCGAAAAGATCTCCTCCGGATTCTTGGCCTGATATCCTTCAGGGAAGGTAGTTTCTTTGATATAGTAGGAGCCGGGCGGAATGGCATAGAAATTGACATTTCCATTCTTATCGGATGTTGCAGTTACCGGAACATTTCCAATGGTATAAGGCTGTGTACATTCTGCATCCTTATATAAAGTGAATACTGCCCCTTCCAGCTTTAAAGATGGCTCCACCTCACTTACTTTATCAAAAGTAATATTTCCCGCCTCTTTATCAGTTGTAAGCGGAAGGTTGAATTCGATTTTGCAGTTGGAGTCACAGCCGCCGCGTTCGATCCAATATACCTTCATCTCATGAAGCTTATTGGGATCGTATTCTTTTCCTGCCTTGCGGAACATTTCTTCGATCGTGGTGCCGGTGCCGGCTATATGATCAGCACTTGTTCCTTTGGCTGCAATTGCTGCATCCACCTTCACTTCACCGGTTGTGAAATTAATCGAACCGTTGAGCGGCTGATGAACGCCACCGATGTCCAATACAAGGACATCATCAATGAATACCCAAAGATCGTCGTCTCCTGAAAACTCGAATTCGATATCGTTTCCGTAGGAATCCTTTCCTCCTTCCGGCAGTCGGAAATGCGTGTCCAGAGACATGCCGTTGTGGTGATTCATCCTGTAATGCTGACCATTTGATTTTTTTTGGTCGTTTTCGGAAACATTCGGATTGAGATAAAGCCGGTTATTGTCATAAAGTCCCTTCATGTCCGCATAGGAATCAAAGGGGAAGAAACCTACCGCTTTATCATTCTTTGCCCATTGTTTATCCGATCCGCTGTTCTGCTCCAATGTTCCGTCATAAACGGTAAAATTGCCCGTATACTTATTAAACTCGGCATAATGTTTATTGCTGTCATAGGAATACTTGTCACCAATTTTCTCAAACAAGTGGTTCGCGGTATATGATTTCGTATCATTGGCCGTCTCGTTAAACAGGTAGTTCAAACTGTCATTTGTCGTGTTGCCGTCCTGATCGACCGCTAACACAGGATAGCCATCGGTGCCCAAATTATTCTGAACTACACCCTGAAGAGCCCGAATTTTGCTGCCAAGTCCGGTAAAGTCATTGATTCTCGGATCTGTCTCATTGCTGTCCGCCCCCCAGCCCAGGAACCAGAATTTCTTACCCTGATTCACGCTGGAGTTATAGTGATTATTAACCTTGTTCCCGTCCTTATCAAGGTCGCCTGTTGTACCCGGTGTAGAAATGTAATCATAGTCGAAGAGCTTCAGTTCGATTCCTTCGGCATTGTTATCAACGGTACTGATCGTCCCCGGGGTACTGGAACTCATGTTAAACGGTTTGCAAAGCGTAAACAATTCATTTGGATCGTTATTCCCGGATCCCCAGATTCCAAAGCCGTTATTTCCGCCATACAGATTGATTGCATTTTGCAACCCTTCGTCTATACAAAGTCTGACATGGTCATTGTCTCCTGGCGTCACGTCAGCATAAAGGATCGTCGGGTCGTCTGACAGTGAGAACCCCTGTCCTTCCTCATAATGCAGGTATTGTCCATTGTTGGCTTTGAGCTTGAACTGATTATCAGATCCCTTGATGAACTCAAATGTCCATTTGATGGAATCTACATTTTCACAGAAATATACTTCTTCATTTACCGTTTCCCCAAGATAATTAATATTTGTCTGGCGCGATGTGAAACGTTTGTCGTCTCTTATCGTTGACTCAAGAGCAAATCCGCTTGTCTTTGCGCTGTTTGCAACGATCAGTGCAAACGTCTTTCCATCCACCGTACTTGCAAAATTAGCGTCGGTGACTTTGATGACAAACACTTCGCCTGTGCTCATGGTAACCGTCAGGGTTTCTTCGCTCACAAACGGCTGTATACTGATCAGAGCCCAGTCGCCGGCTTCTGCCGTCTGTGCGTTGATTTCCGCGATCTGTTCTTCGGTCAGTTCCGCACTGTATTTCACTTCCAGTCCGTTCGCTTCTTTCAGTGCAGCGACTGTACTATCTTCTTCAACCTTCCCGACCCAAACAAGTTCCGGGCTGGAGAATTCCACGTTCTCCACATCCGCAACGAAGGCTCTGGTTGCTTCGCTGACCGGAATATTATTGAGTTGGATCGTCTGTTTATAAGCCGTGCTTATGCCAGTGTTCGCAGCTTCGTTCTCACTGCCTGCCGACACAGGCGTTCCTTCAGCCCCCAGTGCTTCTTCTGTCTCCCCGATTGCTGTCTCTGCATCGGCTTTGAGGCTCTCTCCGTCAACGTCATGATTCAGAGCAACATCGTCACTGCCTGCGTCACGGTTCGCAATGCCGAGCACTTCAAAGAGATGCTCCAGAGAGATAAATCCGCCACCGGGAAGACTGAATTCATATACTTTCCCATCAATCTCATAGGAGAAGTCCACCGTATAGACGACTGAATAGACGGAGAACTCATTAGTTGTAAACAGAAGGCTGTCGCATGCGCTGTTCGCCGCCCGATCTTTGAGTTCCATCAGTGCGTCGCCGTCCTTGGCAAAGTGAATAACCTGAGGAACTGCCTTGGTATCTTCCGGTGCATCCAGCAGCCGGATCCTCACAGCGACGGGCGCCGACGGTTCGATTTCCTGTTCATCTGCCAAGATCTTGATATCGAACATACGAATATAATCCGACGTTACCTTCTTCGGAGACTTTTTTGTTTCTTCCGGTGCTTCGGTTACGTTTGTCTCAGTGATACTGTCTTCCGCTTCTGCGTTTTCAGGGAGCATCTCATCGGAAGAATCTTTCTCAACCTTCACACCATCTTCCGCAGGTGCCGTCACGCCGGCCTTTTTCATGGACTTATGATAGTAGTCCTGATATGCCTCATTCTCCGGCAGGATTTCTTCGACCTTCAGTTCGGCATCGTCTGGGATCCGGGCATCGTCGCCGTAAGTCACCGTGATTTCCCAGGTGTCGCCCCTGGCGTCGATGACGGTCTTACGGATCTGGCCGTCGGTCACGCGGATCGTGAAGCTGTCGCCGTTGTTCATGGTGACGGTCAGGCTCTCTTCGCTCAGGAAAGGACGCACGCTGATCAGTGCCCAGTCGCCGGCTTCCACCGTCTGCGCATTGATCTCCGCAATCTGCTCTTCTGTCAGATTCGCACTGTATTCAATTTCCAGTTCATTGGCGTCTTTCAGTCCGCCAACGGTAGCCGCTTCATTGACCTTCCCGACCCACGCCAGTTCCGGACTGGAGAATTCGACCGTCTCGATGTCCTCGACAAAAGCTCTGGTCTCTTCGCTGACGGGGATCCTGTTCAGGTTAATGGCCTGCTCATAGGCCGCAGCCGCGTCCACTTTGCCGTTTTCGTCATCGTCGGCTGCTTCCGGCTCTGCTGCCCAGGCAGCTTCGATCTCTTCAACGGCTGTCTCCGCGCTTTCTTCCTCGACCGCTCCATCCGTGATGTTGTTGATGTCGTCTGCGTCACCGACACGGATCCCCAGCGCTTCGATAAGATGTTCCAGGCTGATGAATCCGCCGCCGGGGATGCTGAACTCAAAGGTCTGTCCGTTGATCTCGTAATGGAAGTCCACCGTGTACACGACACCGTAGACCGAGAAGCTTCCGGTCTCAAAACTGACATCCGTTCCGACCGCTTCCGCGCTCAGGACCTCGGTCTGTTCGCCGAAGTGGATGACCTGCGCCGCCGCGTTTTCGGTCTCTTCCGGGAGGTTCATCATCTCGATCTTCACGGAGACGGGAGCCTTCGGCTCGATCTTCTCTCCGTCCTTCTGAATCTCGATGTCGAAGAAGCGCGCAAAGGACACCGCGCGGCTCTTCACGCCGAGCTCTGTCACGGAATCATTCAGGTACTGTGCATAAACCTCCGTCTCCGGCAGAATCTCTTCCACTTTCAGCTCCGCGCCGTCGGGGATCTGAGCTTCCGGTCCGTAGTTCAGTGAGATTTTGAAGGTCTTACCATCGAAGGCGGTATAATTGGTCTCGATGGAATAGCTCAGAACGAAGTCTGCGAAATCATCCGTTCTGAAGCTGAAGCCGGAGACATTCTGCAGTCCGTTCTCGTTCTCTTCTCCCGTCACTTCGAGACTCTCGGTGAGGTTGACGGTCTCGTCTTCCCGGATCTGGTAGAGCTGAAAGTCTTTGCCGACCACCGTGTCTTCGGGCAGCGTGACCGAGACCTTGAAGCCGTCGTACCCCGTGACATCCACGTTCTCCAGGGCAATGCTGAACGCCTGATAGGCGCCCTGCGTTTCTTCCGCTCTCTGCACAGCCGCGATGGCGCTCCCACCCTGCTCTTCGGTCAGGAGCTCTGCCTTCACTTCGCTGGATGCAGGCAGATAGAGGTCATTCACCGTGCTGACGGCGACGTTCTCCGCTTCAACGCTGGTCTCGCCTTCGGCACTCACATCAATGCTGAAGGCCGCGCCGTCCTGCATGGTGATGACGATCTGCGCGTCGCCATCCTTCAGGACGCGGACGCTGCGGTCTTCCGTCACGACGGCGACTTCTTCATTGGTGCTGGTGACAGACGCGATCTTGGAGAGGAAGGTCTCCAGTTCTTCTTCGCTGACGATGCCGAGGCCCTTGACGATCTCGCTGAGGGGCATGTCTTCCGCACCGGGCATGGAGGAGTTAAAGAGTTTTCCGTTTACTCCGTATTCAAAATCCACGGTATAGACGATGGCATAGATGGTGAAAGCTTCCGCGTCGAAGACGACTTCCGTGTTGTCGGCCTCGGTGCCTTCGGCCTGCTCGATGAGCTCCGCGGTCTGCTGCATGATGTCCACATGGACGACGTTCGTCTTCTCTTCCGCGTGCTCCGTCGCCGCCGGGGTCATGACCACGCGGATGGGGATAACCGGCTCGATTTCATGTCCGTCCGCGTCAAAGAATGTGATGTCGACGGCCTGGACCTCCAGGACCTCGCCTTCCACCGCGTCCGCAACGGTGTCTTTCAATCTGTTTCCGTTCACGGGCGTGACGGCGATCCTTGTATTCTCCGGGAATGCTCCTTCCGGTGCTTCAACACTGACCTTGATGCCGCCGGCTGTTCTCTCCCAGCTCTGTGCGGGCATGAGAACTGCAGGCATGGGAATGTCTTCTGTGTCTGTGGTTTCTTTGGCTTCGGTCAGCTCGGTGTTCTCTTTATCCCCGGATTCTTCTGCGTCGGTTTTCTCTTCGTCGATGGATTCTGCCGTGTCAGTATCTTCCGCCGGTTCCGCGGCAATCTCGTCCGCGGCAACGATCTCATCTGCCTCTTCCGGCTCTCCGTCGTCCAGCTCATAGGCCGTAAAGCACTCCGGTCCGTGGGCGTGCTGCACGACCTCCGGCAGGCCGCAGATCAGCCAGGAGTATCCGTTCTCATCCACATAGATGCTTCCATCCTCATTCTTCTGATAGCAGTCGTCGGTATGCACATGCAGACGGATCTCCGGCTTGTCGCAGACCAGCACATATTCAGTCGTATAGCATGCATCGGTATGGGTATGCGCTCCATCTCCCTCTTCCATGCCGCAGCTGAGTACTTCGGAATAGCAGTCCGGTGTGTGGACATGCCCGGGATCCGCCACATTGCCTTCCTCGTCGAAAGTCGTTTCCCGCTCTTCTTCCTCGCAGGTAAGCATGAGGGCACGGCAGTCTGAACCGTGTACATGGCCGACACTCTCAGCCAGGCCACAGACCTGCACAGGAACTTCCGTATAGCAGGCATCACCGTGTGTATGTGCCTCCAGCTCCGGCAGCGTGCAGACAAGATTATGATTCTCATCGAAACAGTCATCATTGTGGGTATGCACAACCAGTCCGGCGCCCTCTGTCGCAAGAGGACAGTCCAAAACCTGTCTGATATAGGTCTTTGCTACCGCTTTCTTATGGAAAACCGCAAAGGTGCCCATCGATACGATCAAGGACAGACACAGGATCAGCGCGATCAGACGATCATGCTCCCTTCTGTTCCTTTCAATCCGCTTCAAAAGAGATTCCATTTTACTACCTGCATTCCTTTCTGAAGATTCCGAATCAACAGTTAGAGGCAGCCATTTTGACACACTATTGTAACTTTAACTATACCATTTTATCGGAAATATTTCAACTAATTTCTGTATATTTTTAGACAAATTAAGATTTCCTGTATATTATCAGATGCAGCGTCAAGAAAGGAATCAATAACCGCAGAAAAATGCGGTCTTCACCACGGAATATTGAAGCTGTCTCCAAAAACTCAGTTCTGTCCGAAATGCAAGCCTTGATCAGAATCTTCTTGATTTTTACCGGGAAGCATGCTATCATATCGCGGCTGTGCTTCTCGCTTCCACTCGGGAGTACGGCAAAATCCGTGAGTTCGAAACCATCCTCACGTAAAACAAAACTAAGGAGAAAACTGCATATGAAAAACAAGACTACGCTGTTCATGACGCAGGCCGCCATGATCGCCGCGATTTATGTCGCGCTGACCTACGTTTTCGCTCCCATTTCGTTCAGTGAAATTCAGGTCCGCATCGCGGAGGCGCTGACGATTCTTCCGGTGTTTACACCGGCGGCGGTTCCGGGTCTCTTTATCGGCTGCCTCATCGGCAACACCGTGGGCGGCGCCCTGCTCCCGGATATCATCTGTGGAAGCCTCGCCACCCTGATCGGTGCCTTCTTCACCTGGAAGCTGCGCAGCGCCCATCCTTTCCTGGCCCCTGTTCCGCCGATTCTGGCCAACACCCTGGTTGTGCCCTTCGTCCTTAAATATGCCTACATGGTGGATCTGCCGATTCTTCTCATGATGCTGACGGTCTGCATCGGTGAGATTCTCTCCTGCGGTGTTCTGGGCCTCATCCTCTATTATGCCCTTCGTCCCCACAGGGAGCGCATCTTCGGAACTCCCGAAACGGTCGGAGAGTCGGTCTGAAAACAGCTGAAATAAGTGAAAATCGCCTGAACCGAATCAAGCCGGTTCAGGCGATCTTTTTCGTATCATTATTCTGCGGCGGAGCCGCTTGGACGCGTTTACGGTCTCAGCTCAACGTACAGAGCTCTGTACTGCATGGCCGACTGATCCCAGGAGACATCCTTCTTCATATCCCGGACCACCATTTCGTCCCAGCGCTCCCGCTCGGTGAAGTAGAGGGTCTTGGCCCGGTTGATGGCATCCAGCAGCAGACCGGATTCGTAGCGGTCGAAGGTAAAGCCGTTTCCGCTGTCGGTGTACTGGTTGTAGGGTTCGACCGTGTCTTTCAGGCCGCCGGTCTCGCGCACGATGGGCACCGTGCCGTAGCGCATGGCGATCAGCTGGGTCAGGCCGCAGGGCTCAAACAGGGAGGGCACCAGAAGCGCGTCGGCACCGCCGTAGATCTGGTGGGCTCTGCCCTCATCGTACATGATGTTGGCGCAGACGCTGCCCTTATAGCTGTTTTCATAATAGCGGAAGGCATCCTCATACCAGGGCTCACCGGTGCCGAGCACCACCACCTGGGTGTTGCCGTCGATGAGCTCGGGCAGGATCGCGTTGACGAGGTCCAGGCCCTTCTGGTTCGTCAGGCGCGAGATCAGGCCGATCACAAACTTGTTCTCATCCCGCTCGAGGCCGAGCTTTTCCTGCAGATCGCGCTTGATCTGCTTTTTCTTTTCCACCGCGTCGGCGGCGCCATAGCCTACCGGCAGAAGTTTATCCGTCGAGCTGTCCCACAGCTCCACGTCGATGCCGTTGACGATGCCGCGCAGCTTTCCGCTGTGATGCCGCAGATGCGCGTCCAGATTTTCTCCGTAGAAAGCGGTCTGGATCTCACCGGCATAGGTGTTGCTCACGGTGGTGATCATGTCGGCATAGGCCAGGCCCGCCTTCATGAGGTTGGCGTCGTTGTAGCCCTGCTTCAGCACATCGATGTTGAAGAGGTGATCCGGCAGGCCGGACCAGTACTTCACGGCGGGGATGCTGTAGATGCCCTGGAAGCGGAGGTTGTGGATGGTGAGCATGGTCTTCGCGCCGCCCACCCGGGTACCCGCGAACAGTGTCTTGAGATACACCGGAACCAGCGCCGCCTGCCAGTCATGGCAGTGGATGATGTCCGGAATCCAGTCAAGGTAGTTCAGGGCCGCCAGCGCCGCCTTCGAGAAGAAGCAGTACTTGGGGATATCATCCACCAGGTTGGTATAGGGATTTCCGGCGCTGAAGAACTCCTCGTTGTCGATGAAGTCATAGACCACGCCGTCCATGATATATTCCATGATCCCCACATAGAAGCTTCTGCCGTCGGCAAAGAGATCCATCATGAACTCGCCGCGGTAGACCATCTTCTCCTGATACTTCCAGGGGATGCACTTATAGCGCGGCAGGATTACCCGGACGTCGCAGTTCTGTTTGATAAGAGCTCTCGGGAGGGCATACATCACGTCGCCGAGGCCGCCCGTCTTCACGAAAGGATAGCACTCGGAGCCGATGAAGGCGACACTGCGCCGCGGCTCAGGAAGGGACTCGGTCTGCGTTTCCGGCGCCGGGGCTTCAGGCTGTACCTCCACGGCCTCGGCCGGAGCGGCTTCCGCAGCAGGTACTTCCTCGACCGTTTCCGCGACCGCGGGCGCCGCTTCTTCAACCGACGCTGCAGCCGGTGTTTCAACCGGAGCCGTCTCTACAGCGGGGGCTTCCACAGCGGCAGCCTCGGGCGCCTTCACGCTCTCTTCAGCGGCGGGTTTCTTTGCGGCAGGCTTCCTCGCCGTTGGTTTCTTTGTCGCCGGCTTCTTCGCAGCAGCTTTTTTAGCCGCCGGCTTCTTTGCCGCGGTTTTTTCCTCTGCAGGCTTCTCTGTCACGGTGTCAGCCGGCTTCGCCGCCGCCGCGGCGGTCTTCTTCTCCGCGGGCTTTTTTGTCGCGGGCTTCTTGGCTGCCGGCTTCTTTGCGGCAGACTTCTTCTCTTCAGCCGGTTCCGCCGCGGCGGCGGCCTGTGTCTCGTCCTTCACGGGCGTGGATTTCCTTGTTGCCATAAAGCATCCTCCTAAACGTTGATCTGATTCCTTCTGTTTTGAATTATAATGGCTATCGAGTGGAAAAGCAAGCCGAAAATCGAAGAAACGACTGCTCCCCCGCCGGAGGCGGGGGAGTAAGCGGTTCTTCTGCGATTCGTGGCGCCCGTGCAGCCATTTGTACTACTCCCCCGCCGGAGGCGGGGGAGGACCTGTTTCTTATTCGGTTAAGCGTGGTGACCGTGCAGCGGGTAGTGGATATGCAGCAGCTCGTGCGCACGGCCCTTGAGCAGCTCGTCATAGACATACTCCAGCGCCGGGTTCTGCTGCGGGATCTTGAGCTCGCAGGCCTCGTCAGCCTTGAAGATCGCTTCGACACGCTCTCTCTTGCGGGCGTTGGAGGCGGGGGGCTGTCCGCCGCCGCCGATGCAGCCGTTCGGGCAGGCCATGACCTCGATGAAGTCGAAGTACTCTTCGCCGCTCTCCACCTTCTCGATCAGGCGATCGGCATTGGCCAGGCCGTTCGCCACGGCGATCTTCAGCGTCAGATCGCCCGCCGTGACCGTGAAGGCCTTGATGCCCTCCAGACCCCGGACGCCGCATTCGGCAATCGTCTTCAGGGTGTCGGGCGAGGCGTCGTCCAGCACCCGGCGGATGACGGCCTCGGTCACGCCGCCCGTGACGCCGAAGATGACGCCGGCGCCGGTGTAGTCGCCCAGGGGATCGTCCGGCTCGGAGTCGGGCAGGTTCTTAAAGTCGATGCCGGCGGCCTTGATGAGGCGGATGAGTTCGTCCGTCGTCAGGACCAGGTCGATCAGGCGCTTGCCGTCCTTCACCAGTTCCGGACGCTGGGCCTCAAACTTCTTCGCCGTGCAGGGCATGATGGCGACAGAGTAGACGTCCTCATCCTTGAATTGCTGACGGATCAGCGCGCCGAGCATCTCCATGGGGCTGCCGGCGGTGGACACCTGCGGCATGAGATTCGGATGCGCCTTCTCCACATGCTGGATCCAGCCGGGGCAGCAGGAGGTGAACATCGGCAGCTTCGCGCCGGACTTGACCTTCTCGAGGAACTCCGCGCTCTCCTCCATGATGGTGAGGTCGGCGGAGAGGTTGGTGTCATAGACCACATCCACGCCGAGTCTGCGCAGGGCGGTGACGAGCTTTCCGGTGACGGGCTCATTGGCGGGCATACCGAACTCTTCCGCCATGCCGACACGCACGCTGGGTGCGTACTGGACCACGACGCGCTTGTTCGGATCGTTCAGCATCGCCCACATCTCGGGGATCTGGCGGTTGATGGTGATGGCGCCGGTGGGGCAGACCGCCGCGCACTGGCCGCAGCCGACACAGCCGGTCTCGATCAGCATCTTGCCGAAGCCCGGGGCCACGACGGCTTTCTTGCCGCGCTTGGTGAAGTCGATGGCGCCCACGTTCTGGATCTCGGAGCACATGCGGACGCAGAGGCCGCAGAGGATGCACTTGGTCGGGTCTCTCGTGATGCAGGGGGACGAGACGTCGAGCGGCAGCTTGGGATAGGTGTTCTCGGCAAAACGCGGCTCCACGACGTTATAGCGGTGGGCGTATTCCTGAAGCTTGCAGCGGCCGCTCTGTTCGCAGGTAAGGCAGTCGGCCCGATGGCTGCTCATGAGCAGCTGAAGCGTGGTATGGCGGCTCTCCAGAACCTTCTTTGTATGGGTGTTGACGATCATGCCGTTGCGCGGCTGCATGGAGCAGGCCGCGTCCATCGTGCCGCGGTCGTTTTCGACCAGGCACAGGCGGCAGCCGCCGTAGATGGACAGGTTCTCGCAGTAGCACAGGGACGGGATGTCGATCCCGTTGTTTCTGGCGACCTCGAGCACGTTGCGCTCGTTGGTAAACGGACATTCGATGCCGTCGATGATCATTTTCTTTTCAGCCATGGCTTATCCCTCCTTGATGGCGCCGACCGGGCAGTTGGCCTTGCAGGTGCCGCACTTGATGCACTTGGTGGTGTCGATCACGTGCTGGTGGCGTACCGTGCCGGTGATGGCGTTGACCGGGCAGTTGCGGGCGCACTTGGTGCAGCCGATGCACTTGTCGGTGATGACATACTGCGCCAGCTCCTTGCAGGTGCCGCAGTGGCAGCGCTTGTCACGGATATGCTCGATGTATTCCTCTTCAAAGTTCTGCAGGGTGGAGAGCACCGGGTTCGGCGCCGTCTTGCCCAGGCCGCAGAGGGAGGAGGTCTGGATCATTTTGCCCAGGCCCTTGAGCTCGTCGATGTCGCTCATGCGTCCGTTGCCGTGGGTGATCCGGGTCAGGATCTCGTTCATGCGGGTGGTACCTTCACGGCAGGGCGTGCACTTGCCGCAGGACTCTTCGCAGATAAAGTTCATGAAGAACTGCGCGATGTTGACCATGCAGCTGTCCTCGTCCATGACGACCAGACCGCCGGAGCCGATGATCGCGCCCACCTTCTTGAGCGAGTCGAAGTCCATGGGCAGATCCAGATGCTCTTCGGTCAGGCAGCCGCCGGAGGGACCGCCGATCTGTACGGCCTTGAACTTCTTGCCGTTCTTGATGCCGCCGCCGATGTCATAGACGACCTCGCGGAGCGTGGTGCCCATCGGGACCTCGATGAGGCCGGTGTTCACGACGTTGCCCGTCAGGGCGAAGGCCTTCGTGCCGGGGCTGCCCTCGGTGCCGACGGAGCGGAACCAGGCTGCGCCCTTCTTGATGATGTCGGGGACGTTGGCAAAGGTCTCGACGTTGTTCAGGCAGGTCGGCTTCCCAAACAGGCCCTTGTCGACGCTGCGCGGGGGCTTGGTGCGCGGCATGCCGCGGTTGCCCTCGATGGAGGCCGTCATCGCCGAGCCCTCGCCGCAGACGAACGCGCCGGCGCCCTTATTGATGTGCATGTGGAAGCTCTTGCCGCTGCCGAGGATGTTGTCGCCGAGAATGCCCAGCTCCTCCGCCTGCTCGATCGCGATGCTCAGACGGGAGACCGCCAGCGGATACTCCGCGCGGACATAGATATAGCCCTCGGTGGAGTCGGTCGCGACACCCGCGATGATCATGCCCTCGAGGATCTTATGCGGGTCGCCTTCCATGCAGGAGCGGTCCATGAACGCGCCCGGGTCGCCCTCGTCGCCGTTGCAGACGATGTACTTCACGGGCTCTTCCTTGTGCGCGGCCACCTGGGCCCACTTCTTTCCGGTGGGGAAGCCGGCGCCGCCGCGGCCGCGGAGGCCCGAGTCGGTGACTTCCTGGATGACCTCGTCGCCGGTCAGCTCAAAGAGGCACTTGGTCAGCGCGCTGTAGCCGCCGATGGAGAGGTACTCCTCAATGCTCTCGGCATCGATGTGTCCGCAGTGCTCCAGCACGCGGCGGGTCTGTTTTTTATAGAAGGGGATGTCCTCCTGACGCTTGTAGAGTTCTCCGTTCTGGTGATAGCCCAGGCGCTCGATGAACTCTCCGCCGATGAGGGTCGTCTCCACGATCTCCTTTACGTCGTCGGTATGAACTTTGGTATAGAGCCAGCCTTCGGGCTCGATGCGGACCAGCGGTCCCATCTCGCAGAAGCCGTGGCAGCCGGACTTTTTGATTCCGGTCGCCTCTCCGGGACATTCCGAGAGGTTCAGCGCGACCTCAAAGGCCGCCCCGTGCAGGGCCATCTGGTTTTTCAGTTCCTCATAGACCTTCAGGTTGCCGCCGGCCGCGCAGCCTGTGCCGCAGCAGACCAGGACCTTGCGCTTTTCGTTTTCCCGTGCCCTGACACACTTTTCCTGTAAAGCCTTGAACTCCTCCAGGCTGTTCAGTCTTCCACGCATCTCCTCAGGCCTCCTCTCTCAGCTGGTTGACCAGCGCTCTCGCCTTCTCCGGCGTCATCGCCGCGTGGACGGTATCGTTCACCATGACGACAGGGCTCAGGCCGCAGGCGCCCAGGCAGGAGACGATCTCCAGCGTGAACAGGCCGTCGTCGGAAGTGGGCTTGTGCTCGTCGGTTCCGGTCGCGTCGTACAGCGCCTGCAGAATGGTGCTGCTCTTGCGCACATGGCAGGCCGTACCGCGGCAGACCTTCATCACGTACTTACCCTTCGCGTCCAGAGAGAAATTCCCGTAGAAGGTCGCCACCCCGTAGAGTTTCGACTCGCTCATGCCGACCTTGGCGGCAATGTATTCCAGCGCCTCCTGAGGAAGATACCGGTACTTCTCCTGAACATCCTGCATGATGGCAATGATCTTTGACTTGTCGCTGTCATATTTCTCCAGCACGGAGTCTATGAATTTCAGCTCAGCGTGTTCCAAAGCATTTTCACCCTTTCTCATTATTCTGATGTTTTGACAACATCGGGTATCTGTCCACATATTACTATGAAAGATATAAAAAGACAAGACTA
>Ga0256405_10009148_pt1 | contig 13712 bp, 12 predicted proteins | sample RumenRJG_02DNA_FD_189096 | JGI IMG/M metagenome (GOLD analysis project Ga0256405, IMG submission 189096) | Bovine rumen microbial communities from Lethbridge, Alberta, Canada - RJG_02 | ecosystem: Host-associated > Mammals > Digestive system > Stomach > Rumen | place: Canada: Alberta...
TCTAATGTATGATCTGTCTGTTCGCAAGAGAGAACAGACAGATATGCGCGAGTGGCTCAGGGGTGGAGCGTCGCCTTGCCAAGGCGAAGGTCGCGGGTTCGAATCCCGTCTCGCGCTCTCTTTTTTTTGCCCGGAAATCCAGCAACCATGCGGGTTTCCGGGCTTTACTACGCCTGAAAAATGTGTGTCACCTGTGTGTCACTGAGCATTTGCAAAGTAGATAAAACCGGATCAGGAGGTCTTTCTGAAGGGGGTAATCTTCCGATCAGATGCAAGGCCAAAGCCTTTAAGTGCTTCTACCGTCCTCTGACGATCCTCTTCTTCAGCGTCAACATCAACGATGTAGCCCCAAGTAGTCTGGACGTCACTGTGTCCGAGGAACTTGCGTACCAGTTCAATATCGTGGGTATTGCGATAAAGCTGGGTAGCAACCGTCCTGCGGATGTCATGTGCTGACTTGACAGGTTCGATGCCAGCCTTCAGACAAAACTTGCGAAGCCGATTGTCGATGGCACGGATGTGAATACGTTCCCCTTTTTCACCGAGGAAGAGATAATCTTCATCCTGAAAGCCGTAGCGTTCATTGATTGCCAAGACTCGCTGAATGATGTCAATTCCTGCATCTCCCAGAGGCAGGATCCTGTTGCCTGTTTCACTCTTCTTCTTGGTGTGATTGACAACGATAATGCCATTCTTGCCTTTCTGCTCCATCCTCTGAATATGGATTGTTCCATCCGTCCAGTCGATGTCTGAGAGACGAAGTGCAACCAGTTCCCCGACACGAAGCCCTAGAAGGAACAGCAGTGCAACCGCTAATGCGGTAGTGCTGTGAGGGCTGGCTTTCAATTCCCGATCGATCATGATCTTCATGAGTTCTACTTCATCGGAGAGGTACACCCGATCCTTGCTCAGTCTGGGGGTAGATGCAGCACAGCCTGCTTTGTTGATGTCAACCAGAGGCATGGGATCATCGGGGATCAGCTTGTGACGAAGAGCATAGTGGAATGTTCCTCGCAGGATACCCTTGATTGCATCCACTTCCTTTGGCTTCAGATCATGCTTCTTGATGAGAGAATGGATATGATCCTCAATCATGAAATTGTTGATCTCATCAATCCTCTTTTTCGCCAACGCCGATGGAGCAAAGAACCTATCCCATCGTTGCTGTTCACGCTCAATCGTCCTATAGTTCAGACCTTCATGCTCTTCCCGATGCTTATGCCAAGAATAGAAAATCTCCTGTAAAGTACCTGGGCCAATGTAAAGATTATATAGTTTTGTATATAAACCCGGTTTAGTTTTACAACGGACGTCCTTCCGCTTGGTCTTTCCATCACCGTCCTTTACTTCTACTGTAGTCCTCCAATATTCGTCATCTTTAGTCCTCCGCTCCCCTTCTGGTTTTGGAGGCGTGATGGCTGTTTTGTGAATAGATTTAATCAGATGTTCCTGCATATCCTCAATCAAGGATTCAAACCCACTATCCATGGTATCATAATCTGGGTCATTTGCCATCATTTTCAAAGAACGGATCTTCTTAGCTAGTTTGGTCTGCTTATCTGTCAATTGGGTGCACGGTGTTACACTTTTTGGAATAAACATTTTTACCTCCTGAAAAAAGAGCAATTACTCCGGGTTTCAAGAGGTGTAGAAAAAATGTCTGGTATCGGAACACGATTCTGTTGTTTAAAAAGCTGCATGGAATAAAAGCACCAACTGCTGGGTGTAAGACGATTGGCTATTCTTACTTTCTTCTGAATAGGTTTAGTCTTTCGAGTTGTGTATTCTCACATAGGCTTAGTGATGGAGATTGTTTGAGAAGTGGATATTCAGACCGGTAATACTATTATTGAACATCAGATTATTATTAATTACCACGGCAGAGGTATCCTCGAGGAGTTGATTAAGTTGCTATACCTTATAAACTGGTATATTTACATGTAATTATCCTTGCTTCTCTTGATTCAAAGTAGGTCTAAATGTATGAAAAATATACCAACCGGGTAAAGATGTGCCCGAGCTACTTTATGGGGTATGGTGGATGAAACATAAATGAAGATGCGTGGTTGCAATGACACATAATGTATATAAATATATTATGTGTGCACTTTATGCCTTTATTACTGAGCCGATGCTTTAATATCATTTTGGGGAGAGTAGGAAGGATGACGTGATCTAAGGTAAACCGTGAAGAAGTATGTACGACCATATATACAACGGAGCCAATCTGGGTGTGATACCCGACAATACTGGATGAGATCAGCAAACGATCTTAGGTTTTCGCCTTCAATAAAGTCGATTATTTCACCTATTACGTCCGAGATATCTCGTTCATTTGCAATAAAGCGGCTGTAATCACAGTTGAAACAAATAACGTCCTCAGAGGGGTACTGTATCTTATTAGGAGAATTGCGGTGGGTGAGATACAATGCCATGCTCACGGGATCCAAAACCCTTTCTTGCCCTACACTTCCTATGGAAGTAGTAATCTCTTGAATTTGTTCGCGGCTCTTCACACTTGGAAATATCATCAGGATATGGTAGTGTGCCTTTTTCAGAGAACCATCCTTATTTAGATCCCGGTCATGCAGTGGCGATATCATTATTTTTATGTGTAGAGATTCCAGTACTTGAAGCCAGTTTTCAGCGGCGGATTCGGGGTATAATATACTCGCATAACAGCGGGATTTCTTTTTACTTCCTGTTTCATCCATCAGTATTCCTCCTGTTGTCCTTTAACACAAAACACAATGTGCGTTGTCGTAGTGGACGCACACAGCGCCCTTCGGGCGTTCCGTCCGCTTATGTCGGCGTCTTCGCCGCCGCCATGCGTCCGGATCTTAATAGTTGCTCTGTAACGTCCATATTCCCGCATATAGGCCGGTAAAACGATTCAGCGGAGGATTTTGTCAGTTTATAATAATTGTCAATTTGGGGCGTTCTGGGCTAGTATGGCGCGTATGTTATCCTTCCAGCCTTCCTCGTTCGCAATTAAAGGGAATTTCACATCCTGCAGCGGGTAGCCGTCCGCTAATAATATGCCTTCTCCCGGCTGGTATAATCTGTCGGGTATGTTTTTGCTTTCACCCGGAAACAACATAGCTTGCTGCTCTTTACTCAACCTTCCCAAGTTCAGACTGATCATGTAATTATCTCTGGAACCCTCTGGGAAGATGGACGCTGATGCGCGTTGACAGACTGTCCAGAGTCCATACCCTCCTCCTGTCCCCCTCCCGAGCATGAGGATTTCGGATACAGCAGACAGAATTTCCGCAGCCTTCTTCGTTTTTTCCTGTTTGTCCTTCCCCTGATAGTACAGGACGCAGGCCGGATACTCGTCAAATACAAGCAGGTGCCGGTGATCTGCCTCTCCTGAAGAACGGGTATTGGTAAATGCTTTATAGTAATCCAGGGTGCCCTGGTAACAGTCATTCCCGGCATAGTACCGGGGGTAATCGCGAAGAAATGAGAAATCTTCGCTGTTTTTGAAGTCACATATCCACAGGTCTATTTCCGGGTATGCCTGAATCAGGCGACCAATCATGTAGAGTAGCGCCTTTGATTTACCACTTCCCGAACTGCCCACGATAAGTGCATGTGGATGGCTTTCCAGCGGTATGAGAACCGGCATCCGGACGTTGTAATCTTCATATTGGGTAAGATTATAGCCGTATGGAATACCGCTGCTAAAAGCAGTTGTCGGAAAGTCATCCCAGCTTTCTGTGATGACGGTTGCAGCGGCAACAGGATGGCATTCCTCAAATCGCTGTTTCCGATACTGTTCCTTGAGCTGAAGAAGTTCTTCCCTTCCCTTCTCATTTCTTGCATAGGTGACCGCGAGGTATGGTTCCTGCAGTCGTGTGCAGGTTAGAGCGGCGTAATCAGGGTAGTACAGATAGAACTGGGAAAAGGAATGACGCAGTACTTTCTCCGCGATTGCTTGCGCCAAAGCAGCGCAGTCCTTTTTATCGCGGGTGAAAACATAAAAATGATACTGTATCAGGGTATCTGTCATGGAAGCATCCATGAAATACCATGATTCAAAGCATGATGATAGTCCTTTGAATGCTTCCTCAACAAGTTCAGGCACAATCCTCGTACCATTGCTTCCGATTAGTACCGGAAAAACCTCATGCTGCGCCTGTCCGGGGAATAGTCTCAGCAGAAAATCCCGCATGCCATCCGGCATCAGGGAAACAAAAACGGCAGCGCAAAACAAGGCATAGCCAATACTACGTAACAGGTCGCCCATAAAGAACATGATGATTCCGATAGTAGTTGCAGTGACAGCAGTTACGGTGGCAACAAAGAGCACAGGATTGCTCTTTGAAAGAGACCGCATTCTGTGTATACAGTTTTTCGGCACATTCTTGATTGTGTTCATCTCAATCTCCTTTACCGAAGTGAAGGGGAGATTGATTACCAACCTCCCCTTCATAGAAACTGAATATCCGATTACTACTTGTTCTGCACAACGCGAACCCCGTCTGCGGAAATGCTGTCTTCAGGTGAAGCAATTCCCTCACCCCTGCGCATGTACTGCCTGATAACAGCATTGTCAAATGTGAGCATGACCCTCTGGTTTTTCGACTGTGCAGCCTCGAAATCTTCTTGTAATATCACAGGCGTTGTCTGTCGTACCAGTACGCTGACCTGATCCAGTGTTGTCATATTGACGACGGTGTACACATACCCTTCCAGAGAATCAGTCCGGGTACCATTAGAATAGGCATAACGGGGGCGGGGGGATTCCTTGAGCGCATAGGAATCACCCGGCAAAACTGACTTGAGTGGAACAGGGCGGTTAAGCAAAATACTAGACATTTTTCAAATCCTCACTTTCAAAATGCTTGTTTGTGGGTTGCTTTTTCAGTTTCAGCATACTATGTGATTTTCGATTGTCGACAAAAGTGCTTTGCGCAGTGAGCTGGTACACGAGCAATAGAAAAAGAAAGGTTGAAAGTGAGGGAATGACATGAAAGACAGCTATATTCGTATTGTTGATGCTATGCGGCACTCCGCTGTTATGGGTGTATCTTTACCGTTTGCAGATGTTCAAAGACAGATGGATTCTTTTTTTCGGCATACGGCTGATTACTGGTCGGTACTTTGTCAGTATAACCAGCTTAAGCTGTTGAGTCATCATAGATTCAATAGCGAAATACCAGATTACTCAAGCTGGACAGGCGTGGAAATCTGGGGATATGCCATCTGTGACAGCCTCTACAGGCATTATTGCAGGACAGAGAAACATAGTTCGGAGGAAGCCTTTCATGCCGATTATTGGGATAAGATTCTCGAGAGACAGGCAGCCGGTGCCAGCCTGAGGATTCCGATGAGTATGAAAGAGGCTGCGGTCAGCCTCGCCGTTTACGAGAAGACTGTTTTTCGGGAACGCATGTATTATATGACGCGACTACAATTGAAGAAACGCCGCGATGTTCACTTACAGATGCGTCAGATACTCCGTAGTAATCTGGAACCAGCCCGGCTGCCGCTTGAGGAAGCGGTAGATTCAGTCATATCCGGATATGCAACAGAACAGATCCTGCGTTGCTTGCAGGGGAATTCAGACAGAGATGCAATGGAACTGTGCCTGTTTTTGGGACTAAAGATAATCCCATCTTTGTCCGGAGGAAGGATCGAGGATGACAAGCGGCGCGGGACCTGTCGCTTATTCGAATCCGGATGCAAGTGTTCCAAAAGTAAGGCACAGGCCGGAATTGATGACATTCTTTCAGGCTTCGCATATCGCGATTTCAGTAGTCGAAAAGAGATGATTCAGTACTGGAAAGACTGGCTGTCCGAATGGGATGCTGCGGATAAAATGCTTGAGGAACAGCTGAAAGATCTGGGATGATTCCTGCCGACGTTGAAGTCGGCCAAGTTGGGTGTTTTCAGAAATTGCATGTAGGATTCTGTGCTAGAAATCGGAAGGAATGCCTTGCTGCATTCCCTTATATTAATCCCGCTCCAACAGCCGGCTCCCTCGTGATCCCTGTGTCTGTGGTTGCGATCACAATTATATTCAGCCGGGGATCTTCACCGGAATTGTCTGAAGCATCTCATGCCCTTCTCCTCATGTGCTGGATCTCATGCAGGAGGTGTGACTGTCTTATCGAGGAAAGACCACATCATCGGCTTCTACCGTCATAAGCTCATCACCATGCCGCATGTCATCTGAATCTGGAGTTCCTTTGTGAGTGGGTATACTGCATTTACGTACTAACAATTTCCGTCGTTTGGATTTCTTCGCCCGTGCTTTCATTCGCAGTATGAGTCGCGATCACTCTAAGGTGCAAGGATACGCATTTTTTATGGATAAAAAATACTATCAGGCGCCGGAGGCGTCCTTGCACCCGGCTCGCGCTCCTCATTGTACTGGTCATGAAGCAATAGGGCTTCGAAGAACAATCCAAAAGGAGGAAAAAAACAATGTTAGTATCCGTAAATGCAGTATCTGTCCCCACTTCCGCAGAGGATCAGATGATCCAGATTCATGCAAATGACATCGAGGCAATCATTCTCAGTGATGACCTCTTTGAGACAGCAGAAGCCGATGAGTTGGTTTTTCAGTTCGATAAGACTTCTGCGTCACACCGCAAGTACCTGTACAAACTGATGAGATCCAACCGTGCCACGAAGGAGAAAGGATCCCTCGGTGAGATGCTTCAGGCACTTCCGGGTCAGATTATTTCCCTCTCAGAGGCATTCATTGCCCGCTGACCGCAACCACAGACACAGGGCTCCCTTCGGGGAGCCTTTCTTTTTGCGCGGGAGAAGCGCCTGCGGCGCTGATAAGAATCGCTTCGCAGAAGAGAAAAGAAAAAGTTGGAAAAAAAGAAACATCATCCGGACTTCTGACGAAGGCTGCCGTCCTATGCATGCCGGGCGCTTTAGTTGCAGATTACCGTTTTGTCCAGAACCCCGCAAGGACAGGCGTTGTCCATGCTGGATCCTTGCGTGAACCTGTCCAAAGCGGTCAACATCTGCCAAAGCACCCTGAAAACACATGCATAGGAGGACAGCCATGAATGTCATCAGAAGCCCGGATGAAGCAGTTAAAGGGAAAACAATTAATTGAAGAACGTAATCAGAGAGAGGAGAAAGAAGAAATGAAAAGAAATGATATCGTTAATGCGCTTGTCGTACGGGGGTACAAGGCGGAAGCAAGAGAAACTATCAAAAACGGTGTCGTTTTTGAAGGAATCGTTGTAAGGAGTGACGAGCCGATCGCACCGGTCATCTACACTCAGGGTCTGATAGACGAGGCCGAGCGACGCGGTACGCCGCTTTCCGAGGTTGTGGAACAGGTCATTCGGATCTATGAGACAAACAAAAATATTGATTTTGACGTGGACGATTTCTTTGACAGGGAATTTGTCCTTTCGCATATCCGGATTGGATTGCAGAGAGATTCCTGTCAGGATCTGGTTCGTAAGAGTAGCCATTATGAGGGTATTGAGGAATACCTGTTTATCAAAGGGGAACCAGGATATTACGTTAAACTGCATACCGGACACTTGGAAAAAGCGGGCGTGCAGGAAGAAGAAGCATGGAGCAGCGCTGAGCGGAACACCTTTGCAGAAACGAAGATCCGCAGCATGGCGCAGGTCATGTCCGGCATGACAGGACATGGATATGATCCGGAAGAAGATGCTGATCCTGCCATATACGTGATAACAAACAGTGATGCCTGTTATGGCGCAAGCGCGGTTTTGGATGTAGAAGCCATTCGAGTTTTTTTCAGGCCGAAGAACATCAATAAGGTCATTGTCCTTCCGTCATCTGTACATGAGATGCTGTTGGTTCCTGCCAATTTTGCTCCGGGTATGGATGAACTGAATGCGATGGTGAGAGAGATTAATGCTACTCAGGTAGCTCCGGAAGAGCGCCTGACAGACCGCGCTTACGTTTTGAATCTGTAATCACACAGGCTGTGCTATCGGCCATACGGGCGAAACATATGGAGGCTGACTATGAAAAACAAAGATATCATCAGAGAAACTGCTATTCTGGTAGGAGTGGTTACGGCAGAAGAAGCCGAAGAACTTGAAAATAAGGGTATGGAGATTCCTTTCCATACTGTGGCAGGCTGGAAACAGAAGGGGTATTCTGTTAAAGACGATGAGGCAGGAACTGAGGTAAAGCTCTGGAAGAAGAAGGACGGCGACAACGGTTTTTATCTTGCAAAGGCGTACCTCTATGGACGAAGCCAGGTTGAGGAAATATCTGATTAAATAAAAAGAAAACCCGGCTTGACATGGTGTCCCCCGGCAGAGTGGTGAAGGGCAGCTGCGGCAGCCGCGCTATGGGATGCCATGACAAAGATGGCATCAGGCGGGGCTGCCCGCCCAGTTGTACCACTCCGCCTTCCCCATGTAAAGTCGGGTTTCGGGATGAGTTACAGGAGAATGGATTCATGTACGATAACAATCAACTGTCATGTGTGGCGATAAGAATAGTTGACGGGACTCCGCTTGAAAGCAGAGAGGCTATGAATTCTCCGGAAGCGGCTGTCCGCGTCGTCTGCGGTTATTTGCAGAATATGGACAGGGAGTATTTCTGCGTGATAAACATTTGCAGTGACGGAAAGCCGATTAATATGAATGTTGTCTCTGTGGGTACGCTCAACTATGCTGTCATACATCCGAGAGAAGTATTCAAGACTGCGATCCTGAGTAACGCGGCGGCAGTGATTCTGCTTCATAATCATCCGTCCGGATGTTTGAATCCCTCGGTGGAAGATCTGGAAATAACGCGCCGACTGCAGGAGGCAGGAACGCTGATCGGAATACCGGTTGTGGATCATATCATTTCGGGAAGGTACGGAGAATACCTTTCGATGAAGGAACAGGGGATCATTTCCGAAAACGAATTTGCAAAAAATATGGTTGCTGAATGTGGAACAGAATACTGTAAAGAGACAAGCCTATAAAGGCTGATCTGATTCTGATGGAACATACTGGGCGATGTCCTGTATCTGGCAGTTGAGGATACGGCAAAGATCATTGATGGTGGTGGTATTCAGTGGTTTGTTCATCCGAAGCTTCTGAACCGTTGCGCTAGAGATATGGTGCTTGTTTATCAGCGTATATGTCGATTCTGAAGATTGTTCTAAGGTTGCCCAGAATGGACTGAATTCAATCATAACCATGCCCCATTAAAAGTGATAATGAGAGAATAGAGCATGGTTGAATTGTTGACTATGGTTGCAATAGTGACTATAATTTGATTACAAAATGCGCTTTCAATCGTCTATGTATTCTGCGATGTCCGGAAGGCCACAATGTAATATGGAACACAGCTGATTCAGGGTATGGGTGCTCACATTTGAATTCTTTCGCAGCCTTGATAGCTGTCCGGCTGAGACACCATACTCTTTAATCAGCTGATACTGTGTTACACCCTTTTTCTTCATCGTTTGCCACAATGGCGTGTAAACTATCAAGAGAAATCACCCTCTTGAAGCATAGCCATAGACGGACTATAATCATATTAGCCATATCTGGATAATGCTTTATCTATGATTACTGGTGAAAAACTGGCGAACCGTATAGTGTTGACGAAACGAATGTAATGTTTAATACTTTGAATTGTTGGAAAATGCAGCTGATATAAATCTCAGTGGTTGCTGAAGAATTGAAAAGCTATAGAAACGGATAAAAGTTTTAGAAACGGATAGATTGATTATTATTGTATATAGGGGATATAATGGGGATATTCTGAGCTATGTGTAGGTCGGTATAGATTGTATGATCAGAACCGGAGGGAACAGGACAGCTCGACAGTTTTGGAAGGACTGTATGCAAGAAGAGTGAATGAAAATTCACTTACGAATAAGCAAAGTCTCAAAATCTAGATAATGAGACTAAAGGAATCGTTTAAGCCGCTTATTTGCTGAAGATTTTGGCTATAGACAAAGTTAAACTTAGGCTCCAAAAGAATCAGTGAATATTGAGCGTATATCATATGTATAAGGAAGTGGAGGACTCAACAATGAAGTACACAAGAAAAATCAGATTAGTTTTATTGCTGCTGACAATCGCTTTTGCAACGTTTGGAGCGGTAACTGTCAACGCAGCCCCAAACTACAACAGCACCAACACTATCAACCTTAAACTGAAAAAGAAGAAGTCAGCAAAGCTGAAAGGACTGACCAAGGAGCAGAAGAAAAAGAAATGGACTTTCAAGTCCTCAGACACATCCATTGTGAAGGTGAAACGCAGTGGCAAGTACGGTTACAAGCTGACTGCCAACAAGAAGAAAGACGGCTACGCAGTCATCAGAGCTACCCAATCCAAAACAGCCATTTATCTTCTGGTAAAAGTAGGCAAAGGCAGCACATCCACCAACGGCACCACTAGAGCATGGGCATCATACGGTAGATCTCATTACAGACAGGGTACTTCGGCTTACAACACATGGAATAAGGTAGTCAACCCGAATAGTGGTGGCAACGGAGGCAACACCACCAGCGGTAGCAGCGGTGGCAGCAGTGGCAGCGGTAGCAGTGGAAGCACTGAAACAACTGACTGGTATGCAACCCACCCGCAGTACACCAACGTCCTTGCTGTCTACGGAGCTAGAGACAACAAGATGGTTCCCACCCCAGCAACCTCTGTAGTGGGTAAAGACCAGAACGGTTACGGCTACGACAGCAACGGCATCATCGGAACCGACAGAGACGGCAAGAAGATTAAGGGTATCATCCCACCCATCACATTCACCATTGAAACCGTACCATGGTTTGACCAGTACCTTAAATCCTTTGACAACGGTTACTACACCGGCAACGGCGGACCCAACTACATCGGCAAGAACGTATTATTCAATGCATACGGTCTCAGCACTGCAACAGAAGGGTTTGTTAAAATCACAACCTCAGCCCCCATTGACAATGCTACTATGAAAACGCTTCATGGGGTAAAAATCACACAGGGCTTCATCGACGGTAACTGGAAAGGTCAGTCGGCTCAGGTTGGGGCAAACTACACAGATCTAACTTCCGCTCTTGGAGCACAGCCCTCTGGTTGCAGTGGCTTAACCAACATGAAGCTGAACGGAAGTTATTATGCAACCATTGGTTCTGTATCAGCCTATGGCACCTACAGATACAGCGTAACCATCGACGGTGTCACCAAGTCCGTAGACTTCAAGATTGTAGACCATGCAACTGAATTCATGAACTGGTTCTACCACAGATATACTTCAATACCTCAGGCGCAGGTAGATGCTATCAAGAGTCAGAGTACTTTCCCTGATGCAGTAGCAGAAGCTGTAGCAAGAATAAGTATCCTGTGTGGACCTATTAGTCAACCGAAACTTCACGCTTATACCTATGCAAATAATAAGAATATCCTTAGTGGTATTCCTAGCTTTATGGCAGAGCACGTACTCCCAAAGGGAACCTTTGATTCCCCAGGATGCTCCCTTGCACAGGCATATAGTAACTCCGCTTCGAGAATACTTCAGCAGAACATCAACATCTCTCCAGGGTATTGGAATGTAGTAGAAGTAGCGGGTAATGGTCACACCTTTGGTTACACAGCAATCTGGTATGATGGTGCATATCGTATCTACCCATACTTCTACGGCTAATGACATAATAGGGTATTAAACAGAAGCGAACTAACAAGGGTACTATCCCACACTAAGGGGTAGTACCCTTTATAGACAATTTTCCAATCTCCCTCTGATTTTGGTATAATAAAAATATAAAAAGTCTAATAAAGTAAGGAGGTACTGTATGTATACTGCGGAACAGCTTAGTAAGCTCTCTTCAATAGAAATACAAAAAATAGTTGACTCCATGCCAAAACTTCAAAGACCTAATAAAGAGGCGCTTGATAAACTGAATGTTGGAGTTTATGATAAAGATGGCCATTTAACTGATGAAAAAGAAGGGTCTCCGACATCCCAGTATATGTAAAATAACCTTACAACGCTATCTGGTACAACGGTGACTACACCTGCTACCCATACTTCTACGGCTAATGACATAATAGGGTACTACCTCACACTAAGGGGTAGTACTTTTTTATACAGACCCCCAATTTAACAAAATTTGAATAGACCCACATGATTTTTACTTCCGTAATAAAGGTTTTATTACGGTTATCCGCTATGTGTTTTTATAAGAGTAATTGAATCTATTTTTATTACTACGAGATTTTTCTATTAAGTATATAAATCACTTGTTAGTAAATTAAGGAGAGAGTTATGGCTAAGACGGGTATATCTACATTAAGCAGAATTGGCATTAACAGCGGTACAGATATTAAAGGCAATAAAGTTGCCACTCCCATTGAAAAGTTTGTTCAAGACTGGCTTCAAGAACTAAAGACTGGTGTAAATGAGAAGGGTAATACTGAGAAGTTTTGGTCAAGCCTAATATCTATAATTCAAGAAACATACAAAGACTCTGGAAACCTTTATATTCAGAACTTTAATAAAACTACTGGTGTACATTATGAGTATCCAATAAGGGATAACATAGCAGGAAAGTTTTATTATGCAGATGGTTATATAGAGCAGAGTAGGGTATTAATAGAACAGAAAAACAGTTCAATCAATCTTGATACAAGTCTGGTACAATCCGACGGTTCTTATAAAACAGCCTATGAACAAGCGAGGACTTATAATGAGGCTTTTTCAGCTAACAAGAAGTGCTATTGGATAATAACTTGTAATTTCAATGAAATAAGAATTTATGATGAGAATAATAAGCGTCCAGAGCCAACAAAAGTGATTAGGCTTGCAGAGCTTAGTGAAAGACTTGAGGAACTCAAGTTTATCCTTTTGCCTACGGAAGAACAGGAAAGAACTATTGAAAGAGAAGAGCTTACTTGTAAGGTTGGTCTTATCGTAGGTGAGTTAAGACAAAAGTTATATACTAAATATGAAGAAACACTGAAAGGGTGTTGGTCTTGGGATGACCTAAATAAACTGTGTGTTCGACTTATTTTTTGCGCTTTCGCAGATAGGTTCAAAATCTTTGGTTTGGGTAAGTTCTCAGAATTTCTGGATTCATATAAAGATGCAAAGCGTAGCGGTAGTCTACATACAAGTCTTGGTAAGCTGTTTGAAACTCTGGATACTCCAAAAGAAGAACGTGATCTAAATCTTGAGGACGAGTATACTGGTTTTCCATATGTTAATGGCGGTCTTTTTAAAGACCATATCAAGATTCCAAAATTTGACTATCAGATGGTAAAATACATAGTTGAAGATCTGTGTGAAAAACCTAAGTGGGAACATATTGAACCTGCCATTTTTGGATCAATATTTGAGGGTACTCTAAGTAAAGAATATAGAAGAGAACAAGGCATACACTATACTTCTATTGAGAATATAGAGAGAGTTATTGAACCTCTTTTCTTGGATGAACTATGGAATAAATATACTGTCATAACAAGGAAAGAAAACATTCAGGAAAGAATAGATGCACTCATAGAATTAAGAAAGCATATTGGTAGTCTTGTTTTCCTTGACCCAGCCTGTGGTAGCGGTAACTTCTTAACTGTAACTTACAGTAAACTAAGGGAATTAGAGCTTGAAATTATCAAATCTATTGAATCTTCACTTAAATATAACTTTCCCAACCAGTGAGACTATATAAAAGCCTATAGTTTTCACCGGAATGAGTTTTTTGACAACTCAAACGGTTGGATCAACCGCCGAAACACCTGTGATTCCACGGTTTTGGCCCA
>Ga0256405_10009149_pt1 | contig 13709 bp, 20 predicted proteins | sample RumenRJG_02DNA_FD_189096 | JGI IMG/M metagenome (GOLD analysis project Ga0256405, IMG submission 189096) | Bovine rumen microbial communities from Lethbridge, Alberta, Canada - RJG_02 | ecosystem: Host-associated > Mammals > Digestive system > Stomach > Rumen | place: Canada: Alberta...
TACGCGATCGCTTCCTCAATACTGCCGATCGCGTCGTCGATGGAGTCGCAGGCGTCCGAAAGACTGTCTGCGGCTTCTTCCATCCTGGAATAACGCTCGGTGTCCTCCAGGTTTTCCGGAATGTTATCCAGCGCGTCCTGCTCTTCGTCGGCGGCATGGTCGACAATGAGCTTCGCCTGGCGAAGCATGTCGACCGCCGTCCGAAGGTGTTCCCTGCGCCGGTTGTTCACGCCGTCTTCTCCCAGAGACTCGGATACACGAAGCTGAGCCTGATGTTTTCCTTATCCTCCGCCTGGACGCTGAAGGACATCGCGCGCTGGATCAGCTGACCGAGCTGCGGCTGCTTCCGGCTGCACTCAACGGTCATCATCACCAGACTGATGTGGACGGTCATATCATTCTCGTCCACTTCCACGTTGAACTGCTCCGCCTCCTGCTCGTTGATTAAAACGTCAAAGGCGTCGCAATACTGCTTCAGAAAATCCACACGCTCCTGCACAGGCTGAAACAGCGGCGCGAACTTCTTGTTCGCGTCCTCCAGAACCATCTCAACAACACCGAAGCTCGAAAACTTCATGCTCACTCTTCCACCTTTCTGGTCATACCGTAAAATGTGAGATTGAAAACGACCGTGCCGTCCAGCTGCGTATACATTTCGTAGTTGGAGGCGAGCGCACACGCCCTTGCGAACAGATCCGTGTCCGTCACACTCAGGCTCTTGCCCGTGACGGTGATGGTACCGACGCTCGGGAAGTCATCATGAGGAACGGCAGTCATCTTGAGCGCCTTGCCGCGAAGAACGGACCTTAAGACCTGATGACAGGTCTCAAATTCCGCCATCCGCTTCGGATCCTCAATCGAAATCCCGCTCTCATCTTCCATGATCGCCTGCATTACCTTTTTCATCAGATCGTCCAATGCCTTTTCCGCATCGCTCTTTGCCGCGGCTTCACGGTCGTTCCATTTGTCGCTCAATTGACCACCCATCCTTTCATTTCTCATGCATCTTTTCCAAAACGTCGTATCTATCTTCAAGCTCGGGAGGCGTATGCGCCTTGCCGAGTTTTTTCAGTTTATCGCCGTCGACTTCGTACAGGAAATACCAGTCGCGGCTGTTCTCCTTGCTGGTCATGATGAAGATCAGCTTCCCGCTGCGGTTATAATAGCTGACCCAGCCCTTTTCTCCTTTTGGATACTTCAGCTCAGCCATTCTGCATGGCCTTGATCGCGGAGGCGCATTCGACGATCGTCATCGCGGCTTCTTCCAGCTCCTCATGTCTGGTCGTGTGGGAAATCGAAAGCCGGATGGAACACCTGGCTTCCTCCGGATCGACGCCCATCGCCGTGAGCACGTGGCTCGGCGCGTTTTCGTGCGCCGTGCAGGCGGAACCGGCGGAGCAGCAGACATTTCTCATATTCAGCATGATCAGCATGGTTTCCGCATCAATGCCAGGGAAGGCGATGTTCAGCGTCTTCGGCGAGATGTTGTTCGGGTTGCCGTGTACGACCATCTCAAGCCCGGCCGCTTTCGCATGCGCCGTCAGGGATTCCCGGAGGAACTTGTGCTCCGCTTCCATCTGTAGGAAGTGGCGCTGCCGCTCCTTCTGCGACAGCTCACATGCCTCGCCGAAGCCGACAATACCGGCGACGTTTTCCGTGCCGCCGCGAAGCCCGAATTCCTGAGCGGAGCCGCCGGAGATCAGCGGGTTCAGGAGGGATGTATCCCGGATGAACAGCGCCCCCATCCCCTTCGGGCCGTGGATCTTATGGGATGAGATCGTCATGAAATCGCAGGGGAAGACTTTCTCAGTGTCCAGCTCTTCCACACCGGCGGCCTGAACGGCGTCAATGTGGAACAAAATCCCGTTATCCTTACAGTAATGTCCAATGTTGATGGTGTCATTGACAACACCGGTTTCATTGTTGACCGCCATCACGGAGACAAGCCCTGTGTCAGACGTCAGGGCGTCGTACACTTCCGGCATGCCGATCATTCCGGGATTCCCCGTTGTCCTCGGTTGAATCAGACGGCAGTCAAACCCGGCATTGAACAGACACATATCCTTTGCCGCGTTCAGCACGCTGTCGTGTTCCACGGCGGAGACAAGGATCGTTGTTTCCCCACGGTGTATCAGTTCCTGTTTCAGACCTTTGATTACCAGGTTGTTTCCCTCGCTGCCGCCGGAGGTGAAGACCACCTGATCCGGTCTGCAGTGGAAGAAATCCGCAACCTGCTGCCTCGCGCGGTCGACCGCCTCCTTTGCGGTTTTCCCATAGGCGTGACGGGAACCAGGGTTCCCAAACTCAAAGGTCATATACGGCATCATCGCCTGAAGAACACGAGGATCCATCGGCGTTGTTGCCGCATGATCGAGATAGATCAGTATACATCAGCTCCTTCTTATTCTCTCTTATTCAATTCTAAAGGCAAGGACGGTAGACCAGGTGATATGCTCGGTCTCGCCTCTGGAAATGCATTCCTGAAGCGTTCTCGAAACCAGCTGAGAACTCTTGCCGTCGTAGATGTTGTAGGAGAGGTGGAGAACCACGTTCTGGTTAAACTGTTTCCGGAAGTGGTTCTGGAGCTTCATGAGAAACTCCGCGTTCATGTCCGTCCACTGCTTGTTGGTGAGGCGGATTTTCGGATTGACACTTCCGAGAGAAAAGAACGCGGACGACGACGGGAATTTCCCATGCTTTGCCATCAGAACCATCTTAGCCTTGATTTCCCCGTAAGTGTTTCCGCCTGCGTACTGCTCCCACTTGGGATCGCCGCCCATGAACTCACGGACTACGGCGTTGCAGTCGATCTTCCTGTCCTCAAAATCCCAGCGAAGCTTTTGTTCCAGCTCGCTGTCGCGGGTAAGATTGCTGAACTTCTCTTCCTGCGCACGCCTCTTATCGTATCCGCGCTGGTAGTCAGAGGTCCTGACGGCGTCTACGAAGGCGTGACAGTACCAGAAAACAAGCGCAATCGCGGCAATTGGAATCCAAAACATAGGCACCACTCCAAGTCACTTTTTCTTATTGTATCATACTTCGCGGAGCGGCGCAAGCTCGTCGGTCACACGGCGAACTGCTCCGTCTCCATGATGGAAGAATTCAGGTAGTTGTGGGAAACACTGCCGAGATTCAGATTCCGGTAGGCTTCCTCGATTTCTTCGCCCGTAATACCGATGTAGTCCAGCGTGATGCTGACGGACGAATGCCCGAGCATCTTGCTGAGCAGCATCAGTTTGCGCGGATCGTTGTTCGACATCACCATCTGGTGATAGCAGAAGGTTTTCCGCAGTGTGTGCGTGGAAACCTTTGCGGACAGCGAGAGATCATCCGCGATTCCGTACAGGATTTTGTTGATCGCCCGGACGGTGATCGGCTGGTTCAGATCCTTTCCGTTGTTGCTGTTGCTGCGGAAGAGATAATCCGAAAGCCTGACGCCCGGCGTGTGCTCCAGGTACAGCGTCACCGCCTCAATCACCGCCGTGTTGATGGTGATGTAACGGTTCTTCCTGCGTTTCCTGGTGTTCTTTGTCTTCTTCTCCAGGATCGGGAAGCTGTCCTTGAACGTCAGGTTGTCGTTGATGAGGTTGGAAAACCTCAAAAGCCTGAGATCGCTTGCCCGAAGCCCGAAGTTGATGCCGACGATGAAGAGCATGTTGTCCCGCCACCGCTTGTTCTGGATCAGGTACTCCGAGATCCGCATGATGTCGTCCATACTCTTAATCGGTTCCGAGGTATGTTCCGCCGCCAGCTCCTGCTCCACCCGCTCGTCTGCGGGGGCGATCAGCGTCGGCGAAAGCCTGCGGTTCTGTTTCAGCACTTCCACATTGATCGTCGGGAATGCTACCAAATCGCCCATCCGGATCTCTCCTTTCCAAAAATCAACTGTCGAGCAGTTCGCTCAGTTCTTCGTCGGTAAACAGTTCCTTGCCGTCGTCGTTCGGCGGCGTGGAAATCCTTGGTTTCTTAGGCGTCGGCGGATCGTATCTGACTTCGTAGCTGGCTCGCCACGGGTCGGAATAACCGTTGCTTGTTGTGGCCGTATTCCATCGAACGTACGGATTGTACGTTGTGCGGGATGGATTGGTTGTCGCACTCCATACGTTGGAGAATGTCGTATAATTCAATGCTTGTTAAACACCACCTGATCGCCATAGCCGAGCTTCCAGCATCCGCTGTCTGTCAGCGCGCATTCCGTGCAGTTCCCGCCGCAGAATACCGCATCGCTGCGGGCAGTTGTCGAACCGTCACGATACCTGACGTGCGCCTCCGGGAGGTTGTATGGATTGACCATCTCCATCCCCTTCCATGCACTGAAAATCATGTGCAGGTTCGGAGGAATTACCCCGCCGTGGCTGAGATAATTGTTCACGATCCCGTACTTCTTGGTGAAGCAGAGGATCTCGCACTGCGGATTGCGTCTGGCGACGTCAACCATGTGCGTGAAGTAATTGCCGTTCGGCATGTCGCCGGACACGTGGAATCTGAAAAATCGAGACATCATTACTGACGCCTCGACTTCTCTCCAGTATGTAGTTGGATCGCTGCGGAGGAGCTCATAGTTGCTCTGATAAGCGTTTCGCACCGTCGGGCGAAGACGCTCAAGCTTCCTCGCGTAGCACTCACTGTAGCACGCACAGTCCCTGCGGCATGTCACGCCGGCAGGCAGAGACACACTCGGGATCGATCCCATCTTGGAATTCCCAGGACTGACCTTCAAAGTTCCTATAAATACCCCTCCATTCTCATAATCCGTACACGCGGAGGAAAACATTTCTGGGTTCGGGAATGTTTTCCGAAGCGTGCATGCATCGGGAGAGCGCAGACATTATCTGGTTGTGTGTACTGCTATGCTGCTTAATGATTAATTCCTTGCGGAGCAAGGAATTATTTTCTCCCTCCCGTCTTGCCATTGTTCCTCGTTCGCTGACAGCAAACGACGCCGGGTACCCAGCACATCTACATTATGGGTTCAGCGGTCCAAATGCCTCAATGTCTCTATAGTATCGCCAAGCTTCATCCACTCATATGCCTCCTCTGCATAGTCACAGTGGTAACAATGATTGGAAAATGCGATATTGCAATATCCACAAGTGCCGAACGGGCAAAACGGCTCACGTTCACCGCCCCGCAAGCCGCCCGCTACAAACTCTGTAAAAGACTCCATATGTCAAACTAAACTTTTATTCTCCCAGTTTCATCAGTTTGTACGGCACCTCATCCTCCCCGCCGTCTGTTGCGTAACGTGCGGGGAAGAATCGGTGTTGCAAGAACTAAAGGCAGCCCCGCAACGGACGGCCCTTCTCAAGAACACATCCTCACGGCCTACTGTGTTCTTTCTTAAACTTAAATTTGATTATCCGAGCAGTACGATCGGATAATCCCAGTCGTCTGCGTAGTCAAAGACCTCGTCGATCTCTTCCCTGTCGGTTATAAAAGCATAATGAAGTTCATGGAACCCATTCCCCTCATCATCCATCGAGATGAGAATCTTGTGATCTCCAAATCCTTCTGCGATCACCTTATCACACGCATCCCGAAGCTGCTTTACTGTCAGATGATTCATAAAAACCTCCGATCAATCTCTTCTTTTATTTCTTAAATGGACACCACGCCGGCCTGTTTTCGCCTATTATAAATTCATTTGAATAGTTTCTCGTATACGGCCAGTCTTCGTCATCAGGATCTTCAATACCGATCACAGATGCGAGAAAACATTCTCCAAACTCATAGTCGCAGAATCCACAGTCGGCGCAGTTGCCTTGTTCAGGTATATCAATCAGCATAAAAACTTAATTTAATAATTCCTTGATTTATCTTCCTGCTTATCGCTGCTGAGATATGCGTAATTGACACGCGCCACAAACTCAGCATGTCTGAAAAGAACCACTGCTTTCCCGGCGTCGTCCCTCACAAAGACACAGCGTGTTCTGTGTGGCTTCTGCGGTGAGGTGTAATACAGAAGATCGCCGAATTTGTACGGCTTCACGTTCTATTTATCCATTTCAGGAAGTCTTCCCGCCCGCAGAAGAGCGAGTAGATCACATAATCCGCACATTCCTTTACCGCGCTCTGCTCCGCAGGGCAAAGCGCATTTTTATTCCAGTCACCGTCTACGTCTTTCCCATAGAACAGGAGGTTCTCAAAGTAGTGTTCGAGATTGCTCACGTGTCAGTCCTTCTCAAACGCGGTCGCATCACTTTCCATAATCTCTGTCTTCAGCAGGTCATATTCCCCAGACCCGACGCCAGCCCAGAATTTATCTTCAGCTTCTTCCTTACTGTCAGCCTCAACTTCAAACCAGCCGACGTTGGTTTCGACATATTTGATATCAAAAACCATGATTCAGCCCTCACCAAAACATTGTTTTATTCAGTCGAACCAGCAGTACATGCCGGTCTTTTCGACGCTGACTTCGTCAGGATATTTGAAGAGGGAAAAGAAATCCTGCACATCAGAAAGGTCATAGTCGCTTCCGCACTCCACGCCTTCCAGAGACACACGGTAATCGTCGCGCTCCGGAGAAACCACATATCCATGCGCCCAAAAATTCTGATGATCGTTCAGAAACTTTGAGATTTCTTTCGTGGTCGGCGCTTCATTCTGCTGTTCATCCGGATCGGCAAGCCCCAAATCCAGAAGCTTGTTAAGATCCTCCGCATTGAGATAATCAAAGCGACGAATGCCGCCCATGTACTTTTCGCTGTTGTAATTCTCACCGAACACGATCTGATCACGCTGATCTGCAAACCTGCGGTTCATGTAGAACATTTACTTTACCTCCAGATGCTGGATTTCCCAGCTGTAGATTGTTGCAAGGCCGAAAGGCAGACAGAAACCGAGATGAATATCGTTTTCGGATTCCCAGGTGTAGTCGTCCTCCCACGGATCCCCACAGTTGTCGTCGCGATAGCAGGCTCTGATTCCTTCGGCGCCCTTATGCATGGCGGCGCGGGCTTCCTCCAGATGATCTTCGGAGAACACCTGAATCTCGCTGCCCTCGTCGTCCTCGTTCGACCAGGTAGTGTGCAGAACATAAACAAACATCGCTTAGCCTCCCATATTCCTAAACTGTTCACGTTCTTCCTCGGTTATCGGCCGAGACCGAAAGTGATCATCCGCATCCTCAATGTACAGAGGATAATCCGGGAACTTCTCAAGGATTTCACGCGGACTCAGGAACATATCCGGCGCATGGAAAAGCCTGCGTCCGACATACTCCGGCTTGCGGAAGTCATCGTTGCATCCGAGAAAGGCATCCTGTCTGCCGCACACAGAGCAGTTGCTTGTCCAGTGCCAGCTGAGCATCTCCGGACGGTAGGGATTGCGCAAAACCGTGATCGACTTCACGTACTCGTGCTTGTGATCGGCGCGCTTTGATGCTTTGGATGCCTGGGATTTCTTTTTCTTGTACCGCGGGATCTCAACTTCGTCCATTGGATCACTCCTTCTTTTGTTTCGACCCTCTGTTTCGGGCAGAGATTCGATTTGAATCCTTACAGAGAAACTACATACGTAGTGAAAGTATTCCGAAGGATCAGAATTTGTTTTTGTTCAATAACTATAAAAGCAAAGCAGCTTTTGGAGCAGAGAATGTATTGTCGTAATGGTTCTGGAAAACCTGGCGTATATCGTCTCTGCAAAGATGGCGCCTTTCGCAATGGTGCGATAAAGCATGAACGTCAAACGAATCTCGGAACGTTTCGCGCACTATTTTCAAGTTGAAGTCGCAGAAAAGTGCGACGAAGGATTGGAAAAATTATCCGGTCTCGCGCAGACCTTTCGGACCGCATCCGACCTGTTAATCTTTTCAAAAAAGGCCGTGATCGCTCACGGTCAGCGGAAGCACTCCGCCGGGTGTCTGTAAGAGTTCGCTTCAAAACCACTGCCCGAAACAGAGGGCCGAAGCCCTCCGCGAAAGAGAGTGTATTATGAAATATCGCCCGAGATGAACGCCATCATGAGGTCGTCAAAGGTATCATTGACGTCGCACTTCGGGAGATAATCCACCTGAATGTTGATCAGCGCCGCGTCGATGTCGGCGGAAACCTGATCCGCCTCCGTAATCATCCGGCGCATCACATCCTTGGAAGCCTCACGGTCGAAGGCCTCCTCCTTGGTGAGCTCGATTTCGTAGTAGTACGGCGTCTGATCGCCGTTGATGTTGAAGCGGTAATCCCGCCCCTGTACCTTGGACTTGGAGGCGTGGTGCTCCAGCATGGACTTGATGCCGCCGTATACCATCTGGCGGAACTTGTTCGTTTCGATGGCGGCATCGATATCAAAGCCGGCGGAAGCTTTCGCCTTTCCGATCGCAGCGGACAGGTTCTGGCGCTCCGTCACGAGCCAGTCCATGAGCCGGATCACATCGTCGTTCGGGAAGAACGGCGTGTCCGGCTCAAGGATTTCCTCGATATCCTCCGCATCCGGGTTGGCCGCACTGCGGAGGTGCTTTCTTGTGACCCGGAGCGCGTGGTCGGAGTTGCACAGGCTCCGTACGGCTTGCGACATCATTTTGTCCAGAAATTTCTGGTAACGGAAGGATTCTTTCAGATTCATGTAATTCTCCTTATGCTGCATTCTTGAGAAGGTACTTGTTGTTCACAACCTTCATGGAGAGTTCGGCGCCGATTGTCGGACTGTATACCGTCTCCGTCGGACGGACCACAATCCCCTCTTTCTTCCCGCCGTTCGGGTAATTCCCGTCGGCGCGTTCCAGAAGCGCCTCAACGCTGGGGTATTTGGAAGGAAGATCCTCGCCGATTTCCTCGATCGGGACGTTCATCAGATCAAGCTCGTCACAGACCATCAGCATCTTGGCAAGGCCGACACGGCGGCCGTTCTCCCGAACCGTGAAGACGTACCACTCTGGCTTCTGAAGCTTCAGGCGGTTCTGCTGGATTCCCGGGGCACAGAACTCACCCTGGATCGTCAGGGTGTCCAGGCCGCTCTCCCTGACATACGACTCCATCTTCTCGCGAAGTCCCATGGCGTTCACGAAACGGTAGAAGGCGCTGGAGTCGTCGTTTTTGTACTCGTAGTTGTGCCCGGTCACATGGAAACCGTTCTCGTCGATGGAGACGGAGTGAGACGAGCCGTCCATCTTCGTGGAGATGTAGTAATCACGGCCTGCAAACTCCTGAATCAACCCAGGCTCTGCCTGGACACGAGTCTCGTCGGTGTGCGGCACATCGTACGGGAGCGTTCCGATCACATTGCCACCGGTGGTGGCGCGTTCCTCGATTTCATATTTCCGGACGCCGAGAATCTCCGTGACGTCATCGCCGGGCTCCCAGCATTCACCGGCAAGCTCCGGGAAAGCGGTGATCGGGAGCAGAAGTCCCTGGGGAATCTGACCACGGAACTTCTTGGTGCGAAGCAGGAAGCCCTCGCCCATGATGTCGGTCTTCTTATAGCTGTTGGATCTGAGGAACTCAAATTCCTCACGAATCGGGAGGAAACTGTCGATCTCAAAGTAGACGCCGAGATCCATCGGCTTGAAATCCCCTTTGTTCACGACGCACTGCCAGCCCAAGACGTGAGCCAGCTCAATCCGATCGGCCCCTTCGATCGGTTCTACATTCCAGACACACTGGATGCTTGCAAGTTTACGCAATAGGTTCTCCTTTCAATGATGTTCATTCATGTAGCCGGAGTCGAGAAACATCCGGCGAAGTGTGATGATATCGGTTGGAATCTGCGACAGGATTTCCCGCTTATCCATATCCGGATCATCATTCGCGGCGAGAAGCTGTTCCCGGTATTCCTTCAGCCAGCCGTAGAAGAAATTCCCACGGGCAGACTGTAGGCCGGCGAGCTTATCCTTGCTGACATAACCATTCTTAATGGTCTCATAGGCAATACCGCGCATGAATTTCCAGAACCGGTAGTAGGCAAGCTTCAGCTTGACCATGTACCCGTTCGCGCCTTCAATCACAAAGCCCTCGATCTCACGGCCTTTGTACTGATAGTCGTCCGCCGTCACCTGATTGTGCCAGTCAAAGAATTCCTGCCAGGATTCCAGCGTGTACGCCAACTCCTTATGCGGGATAGAGAGCCGATCGGCAACCGCCGTCATCTCATCGAACGGCATCTTCCGGAACGGAATCTCGTTATAAACGATATCCAGCAGAACGGCTTTGGATTTCACAGGGTACTCAATGATATGAGGGTCACGCACCATGTCAATGCACTCGAAGACGAACGACACGTTGTGTTCTTTTGAATAAGTCTTGATGCCTTCCATGGTTTCCTCGCCGAGGTTGTCATACAGATCCTCATGCAGCCACTGTGAAAAGTCTCCTTCAGGCGAAGACTTGGTTGTGATCAGAAGGTCGTCCGTCTCTTCGTTGTAGGCGACGATGCCGAGGAACCCGTTTTCCTTTACATAAGCGTGAGCCGGGAAAGCCAGTTTGGACTGGAGATTCTCAAGCTTTGTCTCATCCCTCTCGCCGATGTTAAAGAACTTGTCATAGGCACGGGCAACGATTTTGGCCTTCGGAATGTTGATGTAAAGCCCGCGCGCCTTGGTCGTCATCTCGTCCCATTCCTTGCGGTAAAAAGCAGATTTGGTGAAGTTGAAGGACGAAATGTTGTCGTACTTCTTCTCCTGGATGAACTTGCTTTTCCGCATTTCCAGAATGATATCCGGGATAGACAGGCGCTGCTGTCCAGCCTGATATTTATACTGGAACATCTCTTCCGCAGGACGGAAGATATCGTTCTTAATCTCATGTTCACGAATTCCGTACGGAGAGATCGTGACCGCACGGAGACAGCCGCCGAATTCCACGCGTCCTTCCAGATTGTAAACACGATCGTTCGCTTTCACTGGAAGGGACTTCGTATTGCGGTGGCCATGGATCTGGTAGCAGTTGTCTCTGGTATTCCTGACCCAGGCTTCTTCCACGGCCTCGTGGTCGTTATATTTCCCTACGCCGTGAATCAGCTGCTTGGTGGCGAGCATCGTCGGGTTCACAGGGAGGTTGGAAACACCGGCGTGGTTGACGAAGAATTCCTTGCCACGGTAATCAAACCATGCGCACTGGCCGAGACGTCTGTAGAATTTGCGGATCAGCTTTTTATCCAGCCCATGAGATTCCAACTCTGTCTTTGTGACAAGTTCAAATTCCTTGGACGGCGTTACTTCTCCGTTCGCCCACTTCCAGAGCCAGAGTTCGTGATTACCCTCAAGAAACAGGACGTTGTCATCGTCCGTCATTTTGGTCAGCCGTTCCAGCACTTCATAGTTTTCAATCCCACGGTCGGTATAATCCCCGGTGAAGATAAAGAAATCGTTGGTCGGTTCACCGCCGAACGATATCTCATCCATGAATTTCCCGAGGACAGTATCACAACCGTGGATATCACCGATCACATGGATACGATCGTAATCGGACAGGTCGATCTTATGGAAGAAAACCCGATCCAGCTCGTCCGGTTTGATTACCGTGATTCCGGAGGGGATTTTCTGGGTTGCGAAACGGGCATACATCTTATCGATCGCAAATTCCGGCACACGTTTGAATGCCGGACGGCCTGCATTCCTCTGTTTGCAGGCCTCAATCGGGATGTCGGTCATGTCGACGCAGAAAATCCGGTAGCGATACTGGTCGCAGAGCGCTTTGTAGCGGTTCATCTCTGAGGCCTTGGAGTTTGTCGCATCGATTACGGTGAATTCACCGTTCTGCATGCGTGTTTCCAGCAGCTGGAACAGGATTTTCCAGACAAGCGTATCGTTCGTCTGATCGATTGCTGTTTCACCGCTTACCGTAAGAGACGGAGAAGCGCACAGCATCCGGATGTCGTCGGCACAAAGGGTGTATCGCTGGAGGCAGTTCGCCTCAATCCATGAGGACTTCCCGCAACCGGGAGCACCTCGTAACAGAAGTAGTGTTCTCATTCAGTTTCCTTTCATTTTTAAAGTTGCGGCACTATGCTGAGCGTTATAGAGACATAGCGCCGCAACGCAACGCGAATGTGGTGGCCTTCGGATTCCACCATGGTGGAGTAGAGGGGAATTGAACCCCTGTCCAAACCTTATACTCAAACAGATCATTCTTACACAATAGGAAGCCTTGGGTTCAGAGCTTGCCATCTCTATGCTTTTTAATCCTGTAACCAATCAGGAAGGGATGCGACCAGTCGCATCATCCACCACCTGTTTTTGAAAGAAACAGGAAACTCTTTTGGCCGACCTATCGTATAACCAACGGACTTACCGGCCGGCTGGTGTCCGATGGTTGTCCGTTTCTGCTTAAGCCGCTACGCCGTAGGCGAGAGCAGCGAAAGCCGGATGAAGAGAAACAATAACAGTATCGTTATTTGATTTGTAGTTGCCCCGTGAGGTGGTAGCTTACCTGTGTGATCTGTTCTTTCTAAAGCCTGTCGAAACCAGTACTACCCCATATAAGTGTGCCGGGTGGCAGCGATACCCGGCACATATAAAGTGATATCTCTACAGGCGAACTTCTTTGTCGCCGATGGAGATCTTTTCGCACTGAAACCCCTGATTGTTATTGTTCCGGTAGAAGTACATCATCGACCAGCGGCCGTCTTCACCGATCACAGGAGGCTCAAAGCGCTTTATCATGTTTCGCATCACATCATCCGGGATTACCCGACGCCTGGACGCATTGTTCTTCAGGCACAATTCCGGATCTGCCTGAATGTAAATCAGGATATGCTGGAAATCCGGGAACCAGTTCAGAATCTGCGTGCGGTCAACCATCGTCGGAGAATTTGTATCGAAGATCACGCTGACACCGGACTGCTCCGCCATATGGAGCGCGCGGAAGAGCGCCATCCAGATTTCAAACTCATCGTAGTGATGGCACTCGTCGCCGTTGTAAAGCCCGTAGAACTGATCCGGATTGATGTAGCGGAGGTTATTCGTCTTCGCAAATTCCTTCGCAAATGTGGTCTTCCCGCTTCCGGAAATCCCGCACATCATATACAGTTTCGGTTTACTCATTCGCCTCGTTCCGGCGCTGAAGCCTGCACCAGTTAATCAATCCGATGACCGCCATGATCAGGTAAATACTCTTCTTGGTGAGATAAACCGGATCAAAGTGCTGGATAAACATGGCGACAGCCACAACGTCTGTAATCAACCAGAGCACATACTGCTCACGGTAACGGAGCATTTCAAGAATGGTTGCGATGATTCCGATGGCGACCGTGGCGGCGTCAAGCCATGCTACATTCCCGCCGACACGAACCAGAATCGCATGATAAATCATAGTAGAACCGATCACGATCAGGGCGACTGCAAAATCCTGCCACGCATTCAGTTTCTTTGCCTTCGTCTTTTCCTGCTCCATCTCGTCACGATGGCGAGCCCATATGATCCAAGAGATGATATTGATTGGGAAGTACAGGAACATTTCCAGACACATTGTGCCCCAGATATGCCAGTAGGCCAGGTAAATGGTGTATACCACCGTGTTTACCAGTCCAAAAGCAAAGTTTGAAATCTCCGCCTTGGCACAGAAGAAGATGCAGACGACACCGCATACCGCACTGATGAAGTTCAGGATTGTAAGCCACGGCGGATTGGAACTGGAAGCCGGGTCAATAAACGCCGACACCATTACCGACGCCGCAATCACAACCATGATGGCGGCCATTAACCATTCGTACCACTTCAGGCTCTTAAAAGACTTCTTCAGGTTATTCATACGATCCATTTGCTCATTTCCTCCATGCTA
>Ga0256405_10009153_pt1 | contig 13702 bp, 10 predicted proteins | sample RumenRJG_02DNA_FD_189096 | JGI IMG/M metagenome (GOLD analysis project Ga0256405, IMG submission 189096) | Bovine rumen microbial communities from Lethbridge, Alberta, Canada - RJG_02 | ecosystem: Host-associated > Mammals > Digestive system > Stomach > Rumen | place: Canada: Alberta...
ATGCTTTTTACTTAATTCGTGTCAATATATTAAACGATTTGAATTTTTACTAATTTAATTACAACCTTCAGAACGCTTTGGCTTATTTATCAGCTTCTAAAATTAAGTTGTAGCTTCATGCGTAACTACTACGCTGTTGATATTGCAAAAAATTCTTTTCAGGTAATGACTGTTAATCAAAAAACAGGCAAGAAGACAAACAAAAAGATCCCTCGTTGAAAGTTTGTTGAGCATATCCTGAAGTTAGGAAAAGGATTGATATTCATGGAGTCATGCTCATCAAGTCAGTATTGGGCAAGATTGTTTGAACAGAACGGATTTACCGTAAAGCTGATAGCTGCACAGCATTTAAAAGCATTCTTACGCAACAAGAGAGTAAAAAATGATGAACGAGATGCTGAAGCGATATATACCTGTGGAATACAGCCAGATACCAAGTTCGTACGTATTAAGACAGAAGAAGAACAGACCGTGGCATTACTGCATACCTTAAGAAAGGCATACGTAGCACAAAGAGTTGAAGTTGCCAATCGCATCAGAGGAATATTATCTGAATTTGGAATTATAGTTGCATGTGGTAAAGCAAGTTTCAATAACAATATTCAGGAGCTGTTTGAACAAAGTGAAAATATCAGCAACATTGACCTGAAAGCAGCTCTGAGCAAGCTGTTTGAAGATTACCACAATCTTGAAGCAAGAGAAAAAGATTTATCTGAAAAGATAAACAGATTGAATAAAGATAATGAGCTGGTACAGATAGCCTTAACCTGTCCTGGAGTAGGTGCGGTTACAGCAAGCGCACTTGTAGCAGAGGTAGGAGATGCCAAACAGTTTAAATCAGGAAGAGAGATGGCTGCATGGACAGGAGTTGTACCAAGTCAGCATTCAACTGGAGGCCATTCTACTTTAGGAGGAATTACCAAGACTGGTAATAAGTACCTGAGATATCTTCTCTCTCAATGTGCTAACGCTGTAATGTTAACAGCAGGCAAGCATATTGAGAAAGAAACTGATAACCAATTGGACAGACTGGTCATGAGACTGAGAGCTCAAGGCAAACCATCAAAAAAGATTATGATAGCTGTAGCTAATAAGATCCTGAGAATTCTGTGGTCAATGTTGACAGAAAGACAGGTATTTAAGAACACAGTTGACAGAACAGAACTTGTCTCAGAAGAACTAAAGCTATATTAAAGGATTTGTTATAAATTCAAGGAAGATGTAACAAAAAAGCTCCCACCAGGGAAATGCACAGAGAATGAAAAATTGGCGTAACAGGTAAAACCGGACTGTATCAAACCTGAGTTCCATACTGGTACTAGATACCGCAATTGTAATTAAGGAATACAGTCGCAAATACCATAGAGGCCAGAGTAGGCATACTCACCAAGAGGCCGGATATATAGCTGCATTTACCAGTTATGAAAAATTATTCATATTTCTGTTGCAAAGTTAAGTGGGTCCATATATATGGAAAAGAGATAATGTCATTGCTCTTGCCGATATTGCAGTTACCAATTTGCCTATCTTCTCAAAGATAAATTTATCAAGCATCTTTGGATCTTATTTGTCTTGCTAAGACTGCAATTTAAGTTATAACAATATTCATTTTTTTTTATAAATACATGCTTGTTTTCGATATAAATAGCTACTTTATTGATTTATAAGATTATATTTGATGTTTGTTCACTAATTAGCACATTTTATGAGCCATTATTTTGTATGAATACACATTTTATGAGCCAAGCACTTGGATAATATTCTTATTTTTTTGCAAAAATAAAGAAAGAGTTACACCTTTCAGATATCTAGACAAGTTCTCGATATTTAAGTTATGACATAGATCTTTTGTGCTTACACGAATATCATTTACCTAAGTAAGATTACGAACTCAATTCATGAATACAGCGTTTAGAAGTAGAAGCTAGCTTTGTAAATTTCACCTCAAAATAATCTATGCTTCAAACACTGTTTTATAAGGAAGATTAAATGATCATCGCATACATACATGGTTTCTGTTCAAGCTCTAAAGCTAAGAAAGCTCAAATCATGCAAGCTGAGCTTGAGAGAAATTACAAAGATATTAAGTTTGTTTCATTAGATTTTTCAGATAACTTTAAAGTTGCTATGGAAGAGCTAAATGAGCAAATACAGGCTCTTTTAAAAGAAGATCCTAAAGTATGTTTAGCTGCAAGCTCATTAGGTGGTTTTATGGCTATGCTGTTGAGCATCAAGTATGACTTAAAAGTAGCTCTGATAAATCCATGTCTGTATCCATGTAAATTTGTAAGAGACAACAATTACGTAGGTACTACCTTGAAGAACTTTGATACAGGACATGAGTTTAAGATTGAAGAGAGTGATCTTGAGTATCTTGAAAGTGAAGAAGCTCTGTTACCAAAATTCAATCTTAAAAATGCCAGCGTCTTCTTACAGGCAGGTGATGAAGTTTTAGATTATACCTATGCTTTAAAATTCTTTATGCGTGGTGGTGTAGGAGGCTTCTCTTTAAAGGATGGAGGCTCTCACGGCTATGACGATTTTGAAGATGAAGTAGATAAGATTGTTGAGTTCTTTAAAAAGGACTAACTATAAACACTGCTCTTTAAAGTTCTTTAACCATAAGAACTTTAAAAGATGCATTTGTGTAAAAAACGCGTTTTTTTACACAAGTTCTTACAATCTAAATTTATCCTAAGTCTTTTTGCGGATAATAAAATATAGAACTAAAACATAAGAACTGTTGATGCTTGTTAAAGGTATTTGTTTGTTAAAGCAGACTCTTATCTAAAGTAGGTGCTTATCAAAAGCAAAAGCTTACACATAACATGAGTGTAGCGATTAGTAACGAGCAAAATTTCATCAAATAACAGTTTTAGTAAAACAAGCAAAACTTGTTTTTAGAGAATTAAATCAAGGAGAGAGTATGCGTATCCTGGTAGTTGAAGACGATCCTTTAATTTCCAAGGCAATTGAGTCAGGGCTAAAATCTAGTGCCTATGCTGTTGACTGTATCGCTGACGGTAATCAGGCTCAGTATGCACCTAAAGATATTAGCTATGACTGCATTCTTTTAGATTTAGGTTTGCCAGGTATTGACGGTGTGCAACTGTTAAAGATGTGGCGAAGCGAGAATATCTCCACTCCTGTAATTATTATCACTGCACGTGACGGACTTGATGACAGAGTTTTAGGTCTTGATATCGGTGCTGACGATTACGTGGTTAAGCCCTTTGATCTTGTAGAACTGTTAGCAAGAATTAGAGCTGTAACTAGAAGATCAACCGTATCTAAAGATACTGTAATGATGTCAAATGGTGCTTTGACATTAGATCCTGTAACTCATGAAGTTAAGGTAAAAGATGAGAACGGTAATGAATCAGTTCAACCTTTAACTTCAAGAGAATATGCTCTTTTAGAAGCTCTGCTACGCCGTCCAGGCGCTGTTTTATCACGTGAAGCTATTGAGGATAAGATCTACGCTTTTGGTGAAGAAGTTGAATCAAATGCAGTTGAATTTATCATTCACAATCTAAGAAAGAAGGTTGGTGCTTCTAATATTAAAAACGTCAGAGGTGTGGGTTGGAAAGTCGTCAAAGGAAACTAGTCCGTTCCTTACGTTTTAAACTGTGCATCGTCTTAGCTTGTATAGGCATTCTCTATACAGGCTTTAGTTGCTATCGCTCCTACAACAAAGCCATGAATGAGATTGGCTTTTATGTTGATGAGGAGTTAGCTCAGATTGCAGGTGTTATCATCAACTACGACATGATGTTACCTAAGTCATGGGAAGGTCCTAATTTCAGACGTCGTCTGTTCCGTGACTTTAAAGGCAATCTGATGTTACGCCATGAGTTAGAACGTTCTTTCCTCCCAATTCCATCATTAAACGATCTCTTTGATAAGCATCAGGAGATCATCATTGCTCCTGTTTATGCTCAACCAGGTGAGACCTTCTATTTTCCTGTAGGTATTGATGACGGTCTGTATTCAGTTTTAATTAACGACAGACGTGTAAGAGCTTATGTAGCTACCAATAAAGCTGGTGTTAGATTCGTGGTAGCAAGACCTTTTGAGCTTATGGAAGCTCTGGTAAACCAGGCTTTAATCAGCTCATTATTTGAGTTCTTACTGTTAGTTGCAATCTACATTCCATGTGTGATCTTATTTGTAAATATCATGTTCTTACCTGTAAAGCGTTTGGCTAAAGAACTTGATATGCGTCGTGAGAGCGACTTAACTCCTGTAACTGGTCATACACTACCATCTGAGCTAGATGTCTTTATTGATTCTATTAACCGCCTCTTTAATAAGACCGCAGGTGCTCTGCAAAACGAACGCAGGTTTATCGCTGATGCTGCTCATGAAATGAGAACACCTCTTACAGCAATCTCACTGCAGGCTCAGGCTTTAAAAGAGGATATCCTTCCTCAGGATGAAGCTGACAAGGTTCATCAGTTAAAACTTGCAATCTCACGTCAAAGAAAATTAACTAATGATCTTTTAGCTTATGCTCGTTCTCAATGTGGTCGTGAACTTCACTACTCAAACTTTGATGTAAAGTCATTGTTTGTTGAAATTATTGATGACTTAGGTTCATTAGCAGATGATAATGATATTGATTTAGGTCTTGTAGGTAACTGTGCTATCTCTCTATATTCAGACAGATCAAGCGTGAAGACAGTGATCTCTAATCTTGTAAGTAATTCATTAAAGTACACACCAAAAGGTGGTCAGTGCGATTTAAGCTGTGTAAAACATGATCATGAAATTACTATCTTTGTAGAGGACACTGGTCCTGGTCTTTCTCAAGAAGATCTAACTAAAGTATTCAATGCTTTCTACAGAGTAGGTGGAGATACCGCTAAGATTGAAGGCACTGGTCTTGGTCTATCCATTGTAAAATCAGCCTGTGATGAGATTGGTGCTAAGATTGCCTTAGAGAACCGCAAAGAAGGTGGTTTAAGAGCTAAGGTTACCTTTAAATTAAGCTCTTGATATCTAGATAATACGGTGTTCAAAAAGAACTTATTTAAGATTTGAAAACTTCTTAATCCCAACAGCTCCTTTACAGAGTAAATTTATTTAGTATCAAAATAAAATGTGATTATCTTAAATTGGATAATTAGTATATTTGTAAAAACGTGACTTATTATTAGTTATTTAAATATAAAATAAAATCTAAAATATCAGCAGTTGTTTTTACTATTAAAATGAATAAAGTTAAATATAACTTAACTATTTGAATTAACATTAGATTATTTGTTTTCCAATATTTGTTGTAATCTCTCCTTCGGCGATGGCTTTCTAATGCGGTTTTACGTGCATTTATCTTAATCTTTTTTATAACTTCTGCTCTCTCTTTAAGAAATATGACTACCACCGGCGAAATTTATGTTTTAGCCCTCATTTACAAAGGCTTCGAATGTGGTACTATTGAATGGTCGCCAGACCTATGGCGAGTTACGACTTGCTGTTGTTAGAAGAATTAGAACGAACATTAATTGAATGGTCGCCAGACCTATGGCGAGTTACGACCGTTCCGTAAAAAGAACAACGGAAATATTGAGATTGAATGGTCGCCAGACCTATGGCGAGTTACGACAGTGCTAGGGTATCGTTTCTCCAATACTCTGCTATTGAAGTGCAGTCATGCAGTTGGTAGTTGCTAAGATAGGAGTAGTACCAAATGATATGGGGATTGTTGGGGGCTTTTGCATGCCTAATTGCTCTTCTTTTAGTTGTAGCATACGAATAGCAGTCTAGTTTTTTACTGTTCTGCTTTTGTGTTCTTGAAAAGTAGAAAACCTTCATTTTATTGAAGCTGAAGGTGTCTCTCTACTCAAAGTGAGACTTAATCGTTTGATGCAATAAGGAAAGAAGTGTGCTCTTTGGAATTCTAGGAACTATAGGCTGTCTTATAGCCTTATATCTTGTTGTAAAGTACGACAGGTAGTGACACATCTTTTTGATGTGTCATAGTTATCTTTGACCTATTCTTTATCTACGTCTTCTTGCTTTAGCTTATCTTGATAAGCAAAGAGTTCACTAAGATCAAGTTTGAACTTGCTGTTCTCTGCATTGCTTTTATCTGTTAACTGTTTCTTTTTAAGAAACATCACCATGTACCATGGAAGATAAACTACGTTACCTTCAGTTTCGACATTACCTGAGCATAGAACATATGCTTTGTTGAGATTCCACTCTTTTTCTTTTAGAACGTTATTAAGAGCATTGTGCTTTTTATAATCTTTGCCTGATTTGATCTCTAAAGGGATAACTTGTCTGTCATCCTCTAACAAAAAGTCTACTTCACCTCTTTTTAAAGAGTCATAGTAGTAAAGTGAGTATCCGTTTACTTTTAACTGCTGAGCTATTACGTTTTCTAAAATTCCTCCTAGGTTGATACCTATGTCACCTGTAAGAATTTCAAATTGTACGTTGCCTTGACAGGTTGCACACAAAAGACCTGTATCAGATAAGAAAAGCTTGAATACTGAGCGCTTTTCATTAAGTTTTAAAGGGAATGTGCAAGCATTAACGTTATAGCATGGTAGTGCAACACCAGCATCAGATAACCACACAAAACTATTCTCATAACGATTTAAGCGAGCGTTTTTATTGAGGTTAGTAAGCACAAAACGTCTGTTTTTAGCTTCAAGTTCACTTGGTAGCGCATCAAAGATGTCATGGATCTTGTCTTTACCTGTATAGGCGTATTTAGTAATGTCCATGCGGTATTGTTCAAGGATGTTCTTTTGAATATTAACAACTTTTGCAATGTCACTGTCCTCTAAATAAGAGCTGACAGCAGCAGGCATACCACCTACAACCAAATACGAGTTAAAGATCTTGCAAAAGCTTCTGTGCAGAACTTTATCTACAGGAGTCCTCTCTATAAAGTGTTTTTCTAATCTATCAATGATTGATTTATCAACACCTAAAGCTATTGCATACTCCTCAAGATCAAGAGGATACATAGTTACGTGCTCTTCAAAACCCACTGGAAGAGAAGGAACTTCTTTGGTTCTTACACCAAGCAATGATCCTGACTCTATATAGTCATACTTACCATCTTCAACTAAGGTTTTGATAGCAAGCCTAGCGTTAGGGCAATCCTGTATCTCATCTAAAAAGATAAGGGTATTGCCTTTAACCAATTCTTTACCACAGTAAGATGAGAGCTTTGAAATAATTGATGACACTGAAAGATCATCTTCAAAGATAAGCTTTTGCTCTGGATGCAGGGCAAAGTTTAATTCAACAAATACAGAGTAATTGTTTTTAGCAAAGTATCTTACCAAGGTGGTTTTACCAACCTGACGAGCTCCAGAAATACAAAGAGCAACTTTGTGCTTATTGTTTTTCCAGTCTAAAAGGTACTGATAGAGCTTTCTTTGTAACATGATAAGATCCTGAGCGCGGTAAAAAGTAAATACTGTTTGTAACAAATATTGAGTACTAATACAGATTATTTGTAACAATATTTACTATAAAATATCTTGTATTTGTAACAATATTATAGAATTTTATTAGCTAATTTGTAACAAATTTGTGTAACAAAATTGTAAAAACATAACTGAGCTATCAATTAGCAGTTAACTTACATAAAGTCATATACTTTAAATCTTGCTATCTGTTCAGAGGGGCTTTTAATAATCAGTAAAATCTCTTTCATTGAAGCTAATCAGTTTTAAACTTAAAACAACTTATTAGACATACCTCTCTTAGACTTACCTTTCTTAGCCACACCATTCTTAGATCTACCCTTCAGATCTACTTGCCCTCACATGCTTTTACTAACGAAAAATAGCGCTTTGTGCTATTATTACAGTATTCAAAACAACAACGAACCTATATAAAAATCAATTCAAAAGATTTATTTCAAAGCATAAAAAGATTCATATGTCAGACAATGTAAAAGATTATTCAGGCGCTTCCATTGAAGTATTAAAAGGTCTAGAACCAGTTAGAAGAAGACCTGGTATGTATACTGATACCCAAAATCCAAATCACTTGGGTATGGAAGTTATCGATAACAGTGTTGATGAGGCTGTAGCAGGTTTTGCTAATAAGATTGATGTCGTTTTATACGAGGATGAATCTTTAGAGGTAACCGATAACGGTCGTGGTATGCCTGTTGATTTACATCCTGAAGAAAAGATCCCTGCAATTGAACTTATCTTAACTAAGTTACACGCAGGTGGTAAGTTCAATTCAGATTCTTACAAATTCTCAGGCGGTCTGCACGGTGTAGGTGTATCCGTTGTAAATGCTTTATCAAAGAAGTTAATTGCAACCGTAAAAAGAGGTGGTATTGTTTATCAAATCACCTATGAAGGTGGCAATAAGACTCAGGAATTAACACAAATCGGTACCTGTGCTAAAAAGGATACCGGTACCTCTGTACACTTCTGGCCAGATGAGCCATATTTTGATGATCCAAAGTTTAACGTAGCTCTTTTAAAACACCTTCTAAAAGCTAAGGCTGTTTTATGTGAAGGTCTTACCATCAATTTTGAAGATAAGATTAGAAATACCACTGAGAGCTGGTCTTACAGTGGTAACTTACAAAACTACATGGTATCTCAAACTGAGGGCAGAACCATTGAACCTAATCCTCCATTCTACGGTCAGGTAAAAGGTGAGGATGAGGAATTAGAATGGGCTGTAGCATGGGAGTTAGAAGGCTCTGGTGCTCATACCATTGGTGAGTCATTTGTAAACTTAATTCCAACTGTTGAAGGTGGTACCCACGTCAACGGTTTTAGAGCAGGTTTAACTGATGCTATAAAAGAGTTCTGTGACTTACAGAATCTCTTACCACGTAATTTAAAGATCACCGCAGATGATGTATGGTCATACTGCTCATATGTATTATCTTTAAAGATGCGTGATCCTCAGTTTGCTGGACAAACTAAAGAGAAACTCTCTTCAAGACACATCGCATCAATTGTACAGGGCATTGTTTCAGATAGATTCTCTCTGTGGCTAAACTCAAATGTTAATACTGCAAAGATTATTGCTAATACCATTATTGAAGCTGCTAAAGACAGAGAGAGTACCGCTAAAGTTGTAGAGCGTAAAAAGACCTCACGTGGTCCTGCGCTCCCTGGTAAACTTACAGATTGCACCTCATCAGATCCTAGCCGTTGCGAGCTCTTTATCGTAGAGGGTGACTCTGCAGGTGGTTCTGCTCGTCAGGCAAGAGATTCAAGCTATCAGGCTATCCTGCCATTGCGCGGTAAGATTTTAAATACATGGGAGACTTCAGCTTCAAAAGCTATGGAGTCTGAAGAAATTCGTGCTATCTCAATTGCAATTGGTGTAGAACCTGATGCTGATACTCTAGATGGTCTTCGTTATGACAAGATCTGCATCTTAGCCGATGCTGATTGTGACGGTCTGCATATTGGTACTCTATTGTGCTGTCTGTTTGTAAAACACTTCACAAGACTGGTAAGAGAAGGTCACATCTATGTAGCTTGCCCTCCATTATTCAGAATTGATGCTGGCAAATACAAAGAGTATGCAATTGATGAAGCTGAGCTTGATGTAAAGCAAAAGCAATTCTTAAGAAAAGGTATTAAAAAGGACAATATTAAGATCCAGCGTTTCAAGGGATTAGGTGAGATGAATCCTGATCAGTTACGTGAGACAACACTAGCTCCTGAATCAAGACGCTTAAAGAAGTTAACCTTAACCTCTGATGCTGATGAGAATACCTTTGCAATTATGGATCTTTTGTTATCTCAAAAGAGAGCTGCTGACAGACGTCAGTGGATTGAGGATAACGGCGATAAAGCAGAGATGATTGACTAGCCTATGGCAGATAGCGACGACAAAACAGAACAACCGACTAGTAAAAAACTAGACGACGCCAGAAAGAAAGGTCAGGTGCCTCGTTCTAAAGAGGCAGGAACTTTCTTTGTTCTGTTAGCAGGCGTGCTATCCATCTGGGCATTCTCTTCCTTTTTAGGCAAGGGTATGCGCCAGATTATGTTAAACAGCTTTACGCTCACGCGTGATCAGATCTTTTCAGAAGACGAGAGCCGGCGTCTTTTTGTCGAAAATCTTTTAGATATTGCTATTCCCTTAATTGGTATTTCTTTTGTAGTTTTTGTCTGCGCAATTGCAGGCTCTATCTTTATTGGTGGCTACAATTTCTCTAAAGAAGCCCTACAACCAAAATTCAGTAAATTAAATCCAATTAAAGGTATTGGCAGGATCTTCTCATTAAACGCTATCGTAGAACTTATAAAAGGTATCTTTAAAGTAGCGTTCATCGGTTCATTCTGCTACTTTGCGCTTTCAGGTCGTATGGCTGAGGTTATGAGCCTCTCTTATATTGATCCTATAGGCTCTATCCGTCAGGCGATAAAACTCTTATTCCAGTTCATGGTGATCATTGTCTGCTCACTCTGTCCAATTGTGTTGCTCGATGTTCCATATCAAAAATGGAATTACATCAAACAATTGAGAATGAGTAAGCAAGAAATTAAAGATGAGTTTAAGGATACTGAAGGTAACCCTCAGATTAAGGGTAAAATCAAACAGCTTCAATATCAAATGGCAGCAAGACGCATGATGAAGAAGGTTCCAGAGGCCGATGTGGTTGTAACTAACCCTACCCATTATGCTGTTGCACTAAAATATGATCCTAATGGCACCACTGCACCATTAGTGGTTGCAAAAGGTGTAGATGAGATTGCCGAAAAAATTAAGGAAATTGCCAGAGAATCTGAAGTTCCTGTCTTTCCTCTGCCTCCTTTGGCCCGTTCTTTATACTATACAACCGATCTTGACTGTGAAATCCCACGTGGCTTATTTAAGGCTGTAGCTCAAGTTTTAGCTTGGGTAATGGGTATGAAATCCTTCAAAGAAGGAAAGAGCAAACAGCGACCACGTGATCTGGATATGAATTTGCCAATTCCAGATGAGCTAAAATTCTAAAAAATGAGTTTTTAGTTTCATATTGTGTAATAATCAGAATATGAACAGCGTTTTTTGCTCTGTTATAATGGCTTCACTGGGAGTTAATGAGGAAATTATTTTATGGTAACTAAAAATACCCCAAAGAAAGCTGCTACCAAAACTAGTAACAGCAAAGTAACTGCATCTACAACTAACTACAAGGCAAATGTAGAGAAGTTCAAAGAGTCAGTTTTAAATCATCTGCGTACCACAATCGGTACCTCTCCAGCAAAGGCTAGCAAATTAGCTTGGTGGCAGGCTGTAGTAGCAACTTGCAACGAGGATATCTTCGGTCGTCTAACCGATACCCAAGAAACTCATGCTAAGAATGACACCCGCGCTGTTCACTATTTATCAGCAGAATTCTTAATGGGCAGATTGACAATCAACAATCTGACCAACCTAGAGAAGTTCGACATTGCACGTGATGCATTAAAAGAACTTGGTCTAGATATCAATGAAGTTTGTGAAGAAGAGCCTGATATGGCTTTAGGTAACGGCGGTTTAGGTCGTCTAGCTGCTTGCTTCATGGACTCACTTGCAACTTGCAACTACCCATGTGTAGGTTATGGTATTCACTATGAGAACGGTCTGTTCCGTCAGGAAATTCGTGGCGGTAAGCAGGTTGAGCGTCCAGATTCATGGCGTGAGTACGGTTGCCCATGGGAAGTATGTCGTCCAGAATCAGTTCAGAACGTACCACTAGGTGGTTATGTTGATACCCAGACTGCACCTGATGGCACTGTAAGCTCAGTATGGCATCCATCTAGCATCATCAAAGGTGTGCCTTGGGATATCCCTGTAGTAGGCTACCGTGGTTCTTCAGTTGCAATTTTACGTCTGTGGGAGTCACGTTCTACAGAGCAGTTCAACTGGGACGTATTCAACGCAGGTGGTTACGTTGATGCTCAGGCTGAAAAGTCATTAGCTGAGACCGTTTCAAAGGTTCTATATCCTAACGATTCAACTGAAGCTGGTAAGGAATTACGTTTAACTCAGCAGTACTTCTTCTGCGCATGTTCATTACGTGATATCTTACGTCGTTACAATCGTTCACATCATCACGATTATTCAGAGTTTGCAAAGAAGATCGTTATCCAGTTAAACGATACTCATCCTACTATTGCAATCCCAGAGTTAATGAGATTGTTAATCGATGAGGAAGGCTTATCATTTGATGCTGCTTGGGACATCACTTCAAAGACCTTCAACTACACCAACCACACTCTATTACCTGAGGCATTAGAGAAGTGGCCTGTATACATCTTTGAGAAGTTATTACCACGTCACTTACAGATCATCTATGAGATCAACTACCGCTTCTTAAACGGTATCGTTGAGCACATGTGGCCAGGTAACAATGATATGAAGGCAAAACTTTCAATCATTGAAGAAGGTCCATGCCGTAAGGTTCGTATGGCTAACCTGTGCGTAATCACTTCAGGCAAGGTTAACGGTGTTGCTAAGATCCACTCTAAGTTAGTTAAAGAGGATCTGTTCCCTGAGTACAACATGTTATGGCCTACCAAGTTCTGCAACGTAACAAACGGTGTAACTCCACGTCGTTGGTTATTAGCATGCAACAAGGGCTTAGCAGAGTTATACAACGAGGTTAGCGGTAAGGATTGGCCTTTACACTTAGACTTATGCGATAAGTTAAAGGACTACGCTGATAAGAAAGACTACCAAGAGCGCTTCATGCAGATTAAGCATGACAACAAGGTTGTTTTAGCTAAGACCATTAAGGAATTAGTTGGCGTTGATGTTGATCCTAACGCAATGTTCGATGTTCAGGTAAAGCGTCTTCACGAGTATAAGAGACAGCACTTAAATCTTTTATACATCATGTCTCTATACAAGAGCTTATTAGAGAACCCTGATCAGGATATCGTACCTCAGGTATTTATCTTCGGTGCAAAGGCAGCTCCTGCATACACCTTAGCTAAAGACATCATTTACGCTATCAACGCTGTTGGTAACAAGATCAACAACGACTTACGTATCAAGGGCAAGTTAAAGGTAGTATTCTTACCTAACTACCGCGTAAGCTTAGCTGAGAAGATCATTCCAGCTGCTGATATCTCAGAGCAGATTTCAACTGCAGGTTATGAGGCTTCAGGTACTTCTAACATGAAGTTTGCAATGAACGGTGCTTTAACCTTAGGTACTATGGACGGTGCAAACATCGAAATCGTTGAGAAGGCTGGTATCGAGAACAACTTCATCTTCGGTTTATCAGTTGAAGAAGTTCAGGAATTAAAGGCTAAGGGCTACAATTCATGGGATTACTACAATGCAAACCATGAGTTAAAGTCAATCATCGATTGGTTAGATACTGACTACTTCACCCCAGGTGAGCCAGGTGCATTATCTTCAATCAAGAACTCACTGTTAAATTTAGGCGATCCATTCTTAGTATTAGCAGACTTTGCTTCTTACAAGGATGCTCACCAGAGAGCACAGCAGATGTTCAAGGATAAGGCACGTTGGGCAAAGGCTGCAATGATCAACTCTGCAACTATGGGTATCTTCAGTTCAGACAGATCAATGCACGACTATGCTCGTGACATCTGGAACTTAAAGAGCTTAAACATCGAGAACAAATAATCGATAATAAGCAATTTAAGTTGTAAATAAGCTTTAAGGCCCTCAAGCTAGAAATGGTTTGGGGGCTTTTGTTTTGGGGGGGATGTAGTGGAAACAGAATGAAATGACAGAGAAATGAATC
>Ga0256405_10009154_pt1 | contig 13702 bp, 9 predicted proteins | sample RumenRJG_02DNA_FD_189096 | JGI IMG/M metagenome (GOLD analysis project Ga0256405, IMG submission 189096) | Bovine rumen microbial communities from Lethbridge, Alberta, Canada - RJG_02 | ecosystem: Host-associated > Mammals > Digestive system > Stomach > Rumen | place: Canada: Alberta | collected...
TGCATTTCATTCGCAATTAAGAACCATCTTTGTTATGAGCCGACAACTCTTTTGAAAGTACAAAGGCAAACTCTTAAAGATCTTATATTGTGCAAATATCTACTTACTACGGTTCGTTCGATCTGATGATATATAATCGATGCACTAAATGAATAAGGCTCATAACAAAATGTTTGAATTAAGGCAGTATCTATTTCTTTTCATAACAGCAACTATTTGGGGCTCTGGATTTGTTGGTCAAAAGCTTGGTATCAGCCACATTTCCCCTTTTGCTTTTACCTTTTTTAGAACCTTAATTGGTGGTTTATTTTTAATACCAGTAATTTACTCTTTAAATAAGATTAACTTAAAGTTAGGTAAACCACCTAAAAAAAATTCACCTAAGATGCTTTTATTAGGATCTGTCTGCTGTGGTTTCTTTTTAATTCTATCAGAATCATTCCAGCAGTTCGGTCTTGTCTATACTGATGTAAACAAGGCAAGCTTCATTACCTCTTTATACATGGTATTTGTACCTATTATTGGTATCTTTGCTGGACACAAGTTAACTGTAAAAATTTCCATATCTGTAATTGTTTCATGTATTGGTCTGTACTTACTGTGCATGCATGGAAGCTTCAGTCTGCAATTAGGTGATACCTTAGTTATTCTTTGTGCTGTAGGTTTTGCTTTCCATATCTTAGTAATTTCATACTTTGTAAATTATGTAGATGGAGTAATGCTATCTTGTGGTCAGTTCTTTGCAGCATCTTTCATGGGACTTATCATGATGTTAATTACAGGTGTTCCAAGTCTTTATGATCTATATTTAGCTCTACCAGCTCTACTTTATGTAGGCATCATGTCAAATGGTGTTGCTTACACTCTTCAGGTTGTAGGTCAAAGAGGTATCAATCCTTCTATTGCATCTTTAATCATGTCTTTAGAATCAGTAATGGGTGCTGTCTTTGGAGTTTTATTCTTAAAAGAGGTGATGACACAAAGAGAAGTACTAGGTGCTATCTTAATGTTCATAGCTGTTTTAATGACTCAGATCAGTTTTAAGAAAGCTCGAAACAATTAAATACAAAAGATAAAATCGTCTTTGTAGAGTTTTTGAGTGAACAAAAGACTCTTTTTTCGTTTTACAAAGCTATTCGTGCGCAATAAAGCTATAAATATAGTAAAATATTGCGCATTGATTTTTTTTAGGTCTTTAATTTTAGATAATTTTCTATTAGGTTATTTAAATTAGACACAAATTGGCAAATAGATTTAAGGCTCAATTAAACCTTAATAAGCCTTTGCAGACTATTTTGTAACTTAAATAACATTGAACTAGCTACATGTATTAGTTACATCATAAACACCTGCACATGTTCACGTTCATAGTTTTATATATTCAGAGGGTAAAATGACAAAGAACAAGACCCTGTTTGTTACTAACGCACTACCATATGCTAATGGACCTATTCATTTAGGTCACATGTTAGAGCACATCCAATCTGATATTTTCGTACGCTTTAACAGAGCAATTGGCAACAAAGTATTCTATGTTTGTGGTGATGACTGCCACGGCACTCCTGTAATGATTAAAGCTGGTCAGATGGGCATTACCCCTGAGCAGATGATTGAAATCACCTCAAAAGATCATGCTGAGGATTTAAAAGGCTTCTTAGTAAATTACGATAACTACTACAGAACACATTCTAAAGAGAATCATGAGATCTCTTCATATATGTATGAAAAGGCTAAAGATAATGGTTATATCAAAACCGAAACCATCTCTCAGCTGTACGATCCTGAAAAGAATATGTTCTTACCAGATAGATTCGTAAAAGGCACCTGCCCTAAGTGTGGTGCTAAAGATCAGTATGGTGACAACTGCGAAGTTTGCGGTGCTACCTACTCACCTACCGAGTTAAAAGATGCTTACTCTGTAGTATCTGGTGCAAAGCCTGTATTAAAAGAATCTTTACACTATTTCTTTGATCTTCCAAAAGCTAAAGACTTCTTACACGATTACATCAAGAATTCTGGTGTAATTCAGACTGAGATGGCTAATAAGCTAGAAGAGTGGTTCTCTCAGGGCTTAAAGCCATGGGATATTTCTCGTGATGCTCCATACTTTGGATTTAAGATCCCTGGTACTGATGACAAGTACTTCTATGTATGGATGGATGCTCCTATGGGCTATCTTGCATCATTAAAGAATCTTTGCGAAAAGACTGGTGATAACTACGAAGATTTCGTAAAAGAAGGTTCTGAAATTGAGATGGATCATTTCATTGGTAAAGATATTCTTTACTTCCACTCTCTATTCTGGCCTGCAACCTTGAAGGCTGCTCAGATGCGTTTACCATCACACATCTATGTTCACGGTTATGTAACTGTAAATGGCGCTAAGATGTCAAAGTCTAAAGGAACCTTCATTAAGGCTAAGACTTTCTTAAAATTCTTAAAACCTGAAACATTACGTTACTACTTTGCTTCAAAGATGAACTCATCTGCTGTTGATATCGATCTTTCATTAGATGATTTCATGGCAAAGGTAAACTCAGATATCGTAGGTAAAGTTGTAAATCTTGCATCACGTACAGCAGGCTTCATTGCAAAACGTTTTGACGGTAAGCTATCTTCAGCTCCATATAATGCTGAGATCTTAAAGAAAGCTGCTGCAATTCGTGAAGATGTAATCAAAGGTTATCAGAGCCGTAACTATGCTGAAGCAATTAGAACCATTATGGCATTAGCTGATGAAGCTAACCGCTACATCGATGCTGAAGCTCCATGGGTAATTGCAAAGCAGGAAGGTCAGGATGACAAATTACAGAAGGTTTGCTCTGATGGTATTAACCTCTTTAGAGCTTTAATCACCTACTTACAGCCTGTTCTACCAGAAGTTGCAGCTCATGCTGAAGAGTTCTTAAATACTAAACTTGATTTCTTTGCTCTTGATAATCCATTAGTAGATCATCAGATCAACAAGTTCAAGCCACTCTTCAATCGTATTGAGAAGACTCAGATTGATGCAATGATTGAGACTTCAAAAGAGGATTTAAAGCAGGCTCAGGCACAGGCTAAAAAGGCTGATGAGAAGAAAGCTGACGATAGAATCGAGCCATTAGCTCCAGAAATCACTATTGATGATTTTGCTAAGATCGATCTTCGTGTGGGTACCATTGTTGAAGCCGAAGAAGTTAAGGAAGCTAGAAAGCTTCTAAAACTAAAGGTAGATATCGGCTTTGAAACCAGACAGGTATTTGCCGGTCTAAAGCAGGCTTACCCTGATGCTAAGTCTTTAATTGGCAGAAAGGTGGTTTTAGTTGCTAACTTAAAGCCTCGTCAGATGAAATTTGGTTTATCTGAAGGTATGGTAACAGCAGCAGGTCCTGGTGCTACAGAGGTATTCTTACTTAGCGTAGATTCAGGCGCTCAAAATGGTGACCGCATTCATTAACTTATAATTAAGTTTATAGAGCCGGTCTTAGGACCGGCTTTGTTGTCTTTGGTAAGATAAATGTCTATTCTAAAATTTTTACAGTCAGTAGCCTACAAAAAGGAATTACGCTGCCAATTAAGACTTTTTATTCCATTTTTATTAGGTCAGTTGTGTGCTACCGGCATGGGTACTGTAGATACAGTGATGGCAGGACTTGCCGGTACCACTGAGATCTCAGGTGTAGCTATTGGTTGCTCTTTTTATTGGCCTGCTTACCTGTTCTTAGCAGGTATGGCATATGCGGTAACCCCTACTGTATCTCATATTCTTCCTAGCAAAAATTTTAGTCTGATGGAAAAGAGCCTGTTTAATGCATTCTTATTCTGTACGATAGTAGGTGTACTTGTAGCTGTATTATTGGCTTTATCTCACCTAATCTTTGCATATGTACCATCTGATGAAAAGATGATTGAGGTAGCTACTGGTTATCTTTACTTTGTGTCACTTTCACTACCAGCTACAGTTATCTACAACGTTTTAAGATCTTATGCTGAAGGTTTAGGTTACACCAAGCCTACCATGTACTTTGGTATCTTAATGTTAGTTTTAGACATTCCTTTAAACTACATCTTTATCTTTGGCAAATTTGGAATGCCTGCAATGGGCGGTGTTGGTTGCGGTGCTACAAGCTGTTTTATCAATATTCTCTGCGCAATCTTACTGTATGTGTATATCAAAAAAGGTAAGTTCTTTAAGTACTTTAAACCTAAAGAACATCTAACTTCACGTTTTGATTACAAGTTACTAAAGCAGTTTGCTAAATTATCTTTACCTATTGGCATCTCAAGAACTATTGAAGTTGCATGCTTCTCAGTTGCAGCTGTGATCTTAAGTCCTTTTGGTCCAACTGTAGTTGCTGCTCACTCAATTACTCTGAATGTATCAGGACTTATCTTTATGATACCTATGTGTTTAGGTATGACCATTACCATCAGATCAGCTTTTTGTATGGGCACTAAGAACTGGGCAAAAGCCTATATCTCAATTAAGACTGCCCTTACTTTGAATCTGTCTTTATTTATTATTTACGCATCATTGGTGTTTATCTTTAGAAGGGATATTTCTTCATTATATACAAATGATCCATTGGTTCTGGCAATGGCATCAAATCTGATGATCTTAAATTGCATCTATATGTTGCCAGATTCCTTACAGTGCTTCTTTTTAGGTGTTTTACAAGGATTTAAAGACTCTAAGGTGATCTTTATAGGTACCGTTGTTTCCTATTGGATAGTGGGTATTCCCGTAGGATTTGCCTTAGCTTGGGGATTGTTTACCTCAAAACTTGAAGCTTATGGTATTTGGATTGGCTTTATTTTTGCGCTTTTGAGCGCATGCATTATTTATTCAACCAGAGTAAGACATCTGTTTAAGCACAAGAAGTTTCCAAAGCTATTAGCTCAAAGTTATCTATAGTTTGTTTAAACTGATTTGCATGTAAGCTCATTTTGAGCATACTTATATTCGTTGGTCGCATCCGTAATATAAATTTTGCTAGTTTCTGAGGTAAAAAAACATGAAAAATATAAGCTCTGCTAGCTCATTTAAAAATTTATACAGGAATAATTGCATTTACGTTGATAAAACCAAATTCATCGTCGATCTTATTAAGTTAGAAAGAGTTTTTATCACACGTCCTAGACGTTTTGGCAAGTCACTTACCTTGGATACTATTGGCACTTTATTTGAAACAGGAGTAGAACCTTATTTTAAGGGAACCTATATTTATGACAAATGGACTGAGCCTACATATCCTGTTTTAAGATTAAATTTTTTGAAATTTGATAAGAAATCAGTAGAAGCATTCAAAAATAAACTTAATTCCAAAATCACTGAATTTGCTCAACGCATAGACGTCAAAAACTATATAGAAAAAGCAGAACCTGAGGACTCCATAGATCATCTTTTAGAACTATTGTCCTTAGAAGCTCGTCAAATCGTGATCTTGATTGATGAATACGACTGTCAGATGACAGCTAACATCAACAATGAAAATCTATATAAAGAATTTCAAGAAAAGATCAAAAGCTTTTATGCAAATATCAAAGATCATGATTCTATAAGGTTCTTAGGTATTACTGGAGTCACTAGATTAAAGGATGTTTCAATTTTTTCTGTAGGATCTAACATCAAGGACATAACCAATTACAATGCCTATTCTCAGATGATCGGTTTTACACGTGATGAGATTAAAGATTACTACCAAGATTATCTAAAATTAGCTGTAGCCTATGAGAGTCACTGTGATGTCGAGAGTGTCACTGATACTCAAATTGATGCAATGCTAGATAAATTAGCTCAAAACTATGACGGATACTGTTTTGATGAATTCTATAAAAAGAAGGTCTTCTGTACATGGTCTGTAAACAATTTCTTTCAGAGCATAGTAGATAATCACTTTGTGTACTTTGGTGAGTATTGGTATGACAATGGTGGTTTACCTTCAATTTTAGCTAACTACTTGCAAACCCATAAGCTAAATGCCTTTGATTACCTTGATAAGGATAATCTTATCAATGTTCCTACTAATGATTTTATCAATCCCACTTCATTAACATCTATTAATCAGAACGTATTGATGTGTCAGACTGGATACTTAACCTTACGTTCTGAACTAAAAGTACTAAAACCACGAGTATATCTAGGAATACCAAATGGAGAGATCCACAAAGCTATAACTTATTTATTAGCATTAAAAGTTTTTAATAACGACATCAATGTCGACAATGAAAAAGGAGAAAACCTTTTTGAAATTGGTTCATTTGAGGACATCATTGCCCTTCTAAACACCATCATGAATTCAGTTCCTTATGATAACTATCCTATTGTGTCTGAAGCTGCCGTACAGAATTCAATAAGATTGTATTTAGCAGGAGCTGGTATGGAGGCAAAATGTGAAGTCCATGAAGCAAAAGGTCGAGCCGATTTAATTGTAGAGACAGACCACAGAAGAATCGTATTTGAATTAAAGTATGCTCAAAATTCAGATGAATCCAAAACAAAGCTAAAAGAAGCTGTAGAGCAGATTAAATCTCGAGATTATGGAAATATTTTACCTGTAAAATCAGAGCTAATTAGAATTGCAGCGGTCTTTAATTCAGATCCAAAGGTAAGATCTTTTAGCTTATATGAAGCTGTATAGTATAACTATGTCTGGCATCTTAATCGATGTCAAATAATGAGTCAGAATTGGATATATTATTTATCTAATTCTGAATTAATCTTACTTATCCAAACACAGTCTCACTCTAGATATTTTAATAAAGTCGAAATATTAGAACTTCCTAAGATAGTATCAACTTTAGGATGTTTTCTTATAGTGTTCATTTCTATTTCTCATTCTTACCTTTGCTAATATCTAACAAGGAATTGATAAGTTCAGGCTCAGGAAGCGCTCCTAGAGTTCCTTTTTTGTATTTGTCGACAATGTCTGTGGTATCTCTTACACCATCTTGAGCTGTAAAATCAGCTAATGAATATAAATAAATGCCTTGACTATCTTTATGTACGAACCATATTTGTTCTTTTCTAAACAACCTTTTACAGTCCATCAGGTTGATATCTTGAACTGTGAAAATCATTTGAGCTTTATCGTTAAGTTCGTTATTAAACATGGATACGATTGCTCTAGTTAATTTAAAGTGAATACTACTGTCAAGCTCGTCAACAATCAGTATTCTTCCTTTTTCTAAAGCCTCAATCACATAGCTTGATAAAGCACCGATTTTTTTAGTTCCTGTTGAATCAAAAATAATACTAGGAACACGAACACCTTTATAAGTTGAAACAAGGCTTAATTGATCAACTAATTTAGATGGAATATCAAGAGCTTTTTCCTCAGGGCTAGTAGCTTTTTTTATTTCGATTTTATCCGGTGTTACATATTCATAATTATCTAAGTAAAGATCTGCATTTTTAATAAAATCAACGATCTTCTGCTGCAAACGATCCTTATTCTTTAAGAGATCAATAGTATGCTGAATTGGAATATTGTTCATATTTACGATGTCAATTCTATTGGCAAATTCTTGAACAATTTCTTTTACCTTATAGATTAGTTCAAATTTGCTAGAATCAATTGAATAAATCAGCAAATTTGTTTGTGATACATATTGTATGATCTTTTCTACATCGGGAGCAGAACTGTGGTACTCATTATTTTCAGAATCTCGTTTTAAAAGACAAATCTCCTTTTCATTATTGTATTTATCTTTTTGAATTTCAGAGAAATACTCATAAGGATATTCTTCTTTTTTGCTGTCATATTTGAAACAGTAAACGTACTCTTTGGCATGGGAGAGAAATTTAATTGAGAGTTGACAGATAGGATCATGTGAAAAAAGATTTGGCATCAAATCAATTTTCTGATTTAAAAGAGCGTATTTGATTGCCCTGATGCACTTTATTAAACAAGTCTTACCAGAGTTATTAGGACCATATATACTGGCTGTCTTTAAAACATTGAAATTGTTTTCTTGATGAACATTTGCTCCATTCTTTTTATTTCTCATATCAGCTTTTAATGAAAAGATAACTTCATCTTCAAAAGCAAAGCAATTTCTTGCTGTAATTTCAATAATCATGATAATGAGCCCTCCTCTCGATGATATTGTAGTATTTATTTTTAATGTAAAATAAATGCATTAAAAATAAATATTCTAAAATGCAAAAAAAATCACCACAGAAGCATTACCAACCATGGTGATTTACTTGCTTGAGAGCTACTTAAATAGCTTCTTCATTTTCCTCAGATGTACGAATTCTGATTACTCTTTCTACATCTGATACGAAGATCTTACCATCACCGATCTTACCAGTATGAGCTGCATTGATGATTGCCTGAATACATTTGTCTGCTTCATCGTCTGCAACAACTACTTCAAGTTTACACTTTGGTAGAAAATCAACTACATACTCAGCACCACGGTATAACTCAGTGTGACCTTTCTGTCTGCCGAAGCCCTTTACATCTGATACTGTCATACCTGAAATACCGATGGTAGCTAAGGCTTCACGGACATCATCTAATTTAAATGGTTTGATAATTGCAACAATACGTTTCATAGTAATTTATCCTTTGATTATAAGTTGTAACCACGCTCGCCGTGTGATGCCAAGTCAAGACCTTCAGCTTCCTCATCAGCGGTAACTCTTAGACCAACTAGTAGACCTGCAATCTTGAAGGCAATTACTGATACTACAAGTGACCATACAATTGCTACAACTAGTGACATGGTTTGACCATAAACCTGGCCGGCAATTGAATCCCAACCATCCTTAAAACCAGTACCACCTAATGATGGAGCACAGAATACACCAGTTAAGATACCACCTACGATTGCACCGATACCATGAACACCGAATACATCTAATGAATCATCAACCTTGGTGAACTTCTTAAAGCCGTGAACACCCCATAAGCATGCTAGACCTGAAGCAATACCGATTACGATTGCACCCATAGGACCAACGAAAGCACATGCTGGAGTAATTGCAACTAAGCCTGCTAAAACACCTGATGCAGTACCTAATGTTGATGGTTTCTTGAAGATGATCCACTCAGCTACCATCCATGTCATTGCAGCAGTTGCTGGGCATAGAACTGTGTTGATGAATGCAAGTGATGAAATACCATCAGCTACTAACTCAGAACCTGCGTTGAAACCTAACCAACCGATCCACAGTAAGCAAGCACCTATATAGGTAAGACCTAAGTTATGTGGAGCCATTGCAACTCTACCTAAGTCATGACGACGACCTAAGATAAATGCACCAGTTAAACCGCATACAGCAGCGTTAACGTGAACTACGGTACCACCTGCGAAGTCATATGACTTGAATACAGAATCGATGAAACCACCACCCCATACTTGGTGAGCTAAAGGAGCATAAGATAGAACGATCCAAATACCTACAGCAATTAAGATTGCAGAGAATTTAACACGCTCAACTGTTGCACCAACAATCAAACAAGCAGAGATTGCGCAGAAAGCGCCTTGGAAGATAACCCAAGTGTACTCTGATAAAGTTCCAGATAATGAATTAAAATCAATACCAGCTAAGAACATTGTACCAAAGCCACCGAAGAAGTCGCCTAAGACACCTTCAACAGGACCAAAAGCAAAGCTGTAACCTAAAATTACCCATAAGATAATGGCCATACAGAAAACAGCTAAACACTGCTCCATGGTTGATAGAACGTTCTTAGAACGGGTTAAACCACCATAGAATAGACCAATACCAGGGATAGACATTAACAGCACTAACATTGCAGACATTAAGATAAAGCCGTTGTCAGCTCTATCTAAAGCTGCAGTTTCATCAGCAAATACACTAGGAGCAAAGGCTAGTGCAGATGCTAATAATGCACTTTTTGTAACTCTCATAAAAAATTCTCCTTGAACTCAAGCCATCATTGACTTTGTTACAAGATACGATTTCAAATTTTCGGTATCAACAAAGAAAAGCTATTTGCCCAAGAATAAAGCGTAATTATGGTGCATGCACATAATTAGAACGCAAAATCACAAAAATAATGCATCAAAATAAAGCATAAATTGGAGGTGATGGAGTATATAAAAGAATTTGAGCTTTAATAAATTGAGTGATAATCTGAATAATACTGCGTTGATTGAAAGACTGAGATTAGGATTTAGACATAAAAAAGCCAGAGCTTTCGCTCTGGCAATAATGTTAACAAAGATTATTAAGCAAATGGGTTCTCTGTTGGATACAGAACGCCTGCTGGCTGATTGTAGTTGATAGTCTCAATGCCTAGCATGCTGAATACATTAAATAGAGCCTTACCAACATGGCTGAATGCAACTGCACCATGGTGTGGATAACGCTTCTCAATTAGAACGTGACGGTAGAAACGGCCCATTTCAGGGATTGCAAAGATACCAATACCACCGAATGAACGTGTACCTACTGGTAGAACCTCACCTTCAGCTACATAAGCCTGTAACTTAGTATCAGGTGTTGTCTGTAATCTGAAGAAGGTAATAGGACCTGCGGTTAAATCACCCTCTAAGGTACCACGAGTAAAGTCAGGCTGTGATCCTGCTGGCTCTAACAGACGATGCTGAATGATCTGGTAATTGATCTTACCTAACTTCATATTGCAGCTTGTAGTATCAGTTAGCTTGCATAATGGAGTATTACCACAGTGGAAGCCCATGAAGGTATCAGTTAACTTGTACTGAGGGAACTTAGGCTTGATGTCTTCAGCAAATAAGTCTGCAGGTACTGAGTTATTGATATCAAGTAAGGTTACTGCATCATAAGTTACGCAAGCACCGATGTACTCTGATAGAGCACCGAAGATATCAACCTCACAAGCTACAGGCATACCGCGTGAAGCTAAGCGTGAGTTTACATAGCAAGGCTCGAAACCGAACTCCTCAGGGAAAGCAGGCCAGCACTTGTCTGCAAATACTACATACTTACGAGCGCCTTTATGCTGCTCGGCCCAATCTGTTAAGGTAAGCTCGAACTGAGCCATACGCTCTAACATATCAGGATAGGTGTTACCTGCACCAAGCTCTTTAGCCATATCTGCTGCAATGTCCTTAATACGAGGATCGCCTGCATGCTTACGATATGCAACTAATAAATCTAACTCTGAGTTTTCCTCGATCTCAACACCGATGTCATATAAGCCCTTAATAGGAGCGTTACATGCAAAGAAGTCCTGAGGACGTGGTCCGAAGGTAATGATCTTTAATGAAGATAAACCGATTAAGGTACGAGCAACAGGAACGAAATCCTTTACCATTGAAGCGATGTCTTCAGCGGTACCTACAGGATACTCTGGGATAAAGCCCTTTAGCTTACGTAAACCTAAGTTGTATGAGCAATTTAACATACCACAGTATGCATCACCACGACCGTCAACTAAGTCTTTACCAGTCTCTTCAGCTGCTGCTACGAACATGCAAGGACCGTCAAAGAACTTCTTGATTAAGGTCTCAGGAGTTTCAGGACCGAAGTTACCTAAGAAAACAACTAAGGCATTGCAACCTGCTTGCTTTGCTTCTTCTACAGCTTTAACAGCATCATTCTCATTTTCAACTGTTACTTTGATTTCGTTTACATTGATACCAGCAGTAGCGCAACCTTTTACAACTGCAGCGCGACGGCGCTCTGATAATGATCTGATGAAACAGTCTCTTGATACAGCGATAACGCCAAGATTAACTGTAGGAATATTAGGTAGCATGTTGTTCTCCTTAAAGGTAAAACTTGATTATTGTTACTACTTAGAGTTTGTTTTTTACATCCCCTCTAAGTTTTTATCTGTATATATTTATAATGCAGAATTTAATTTTTTGCAAAGAAATCGTAAACGTTTACGTAAATTAAGTTTAATTATGTCATTAAGATCACATAATTCGCTATAGTAAGGGATATTTGTATATTATATTAAAGAGAAATACGTCACAAAATTCGCAAACTACCTCTCTATAATTCGCAACTCCGTAAATAGATTTACATAACTATATGAAATATGTTAAAGGATGCTTTGACCAAGATTTGCGCCCTACATAAAGTAAGGCGCATAAGACGAGATAATTTGATTGAGTAAATAGATTAGAGAAGTTTACCGATATTTGAGTTATCAATAAGTTCAGGCTTACATAAGAAACTTTTCATATCCATAACACCATTATTGTAGGTGGTAGTGTCATTTACGGGAGCTTCTTTACCTTCACTGATGGCTTTAATCATCTCAACTACAGCTTTTTGAAGTTCTTTACCATCTTTAAAGATAGTCATTGCTTGATAGCCTTCTTGAATGTTCTGTAAAGCTTCTTTGGTTGAATCCTGACCTGTAATTACAGGGATATTATCTGTTGTATACCCACGCTTCTTTAGTGTAAAGATAATACCTGTACTGATGCAGTCAGCAGGAGACAGAATACCGTCTAATTTCTCGCCATCAGGACCATAGCCTATTTTATCAATGAGATCATCCATTCTCTTACTTGCAAGATCTGTTCTCCAGCCGTGAATTTCAGTATCCTCAGGTTTAATCTGACCTGACTTTACCACTAAAGCACCACTATCAATGTAAGGTTGTAAGATCTTCATAGCCTCACCATAGAAGAAAACAGCATTATTATCATCTAATGATCCGTGGAAGATCTCGATATTCTTAGGATGTTCTACCGTTGGCTTTAACTTATCAATTAAAAACTGCCCCTGAATTTGACCTACCTTACCATTATCAAAAGTAGCATAGTAGGTTACAGCATCAGTTCCTGTAATCAGTCTGTCATAGCTGATAACTGGAATTTTTTTACTCTTGGTGATTTTTAAGACTTGAGTTAAAGCATTACCATCAATTGAGCCGATCACTAAAGCATCAATGTTGCTGTTAGACAATCTTTCAACCTGCCTTTGCTGTAACTCAACATCAATATCTCCACCAAAGAAAAGTTCGACATTAAAGCCACTGTTTTGCAGCATGTGCTCAACACCAAAGCCTCCGTTATACCAACGGCCTTCGTCTTGAGTAGGCATAGCAACACCTACAGTAAATGCATTAGCTTGTGATGTTATGAATAGTGAGAACAAAGACATAGCCAAAGCTTTATTAAATTTCATCAAAATCTCCTTCTACAATAGATAAATGAAATATTTATTTCTTAAATATTTTCTTGAACGATGAATTTTATTAGCTTTTAATAATGAGATGTAATTAGCTTATGTCGGCTTTTATATCGCATTTGTAAAAATATTTTTGTAATTTGGTTCTCAAATTTATATAAAGATATTCTTAATACTCAAGATTGTTTAATGTAATTAACAAGACAAAACAGAACGTCTTTTTTCTGAAGAATGGATGATTAAAGGTAGGAAGAAAAAGCTCTAATCTTGATATTAAAAATAGCGTATGACTAGAGCTTTTAGATTTAAATTAAAGGAGCTTGTTGATGTTAGATCTGTCAATTAGCTCTGGAGTACATAAGAAGCTTTTCATATCCATAACACCATTGTTATAGGTTGTAGTATCATTGATGTTAGCTTCCTGTCCTTTGCTAATAGCTTTTACCATATCAAGTACGGTATCTTGTAATTGCTTACCATCTTTAAAGATAGTCATAGCCTGATAGCCTTCCTGAATATTCTTAAGAGCATCAGGTGTTGAATCCTGACCAGTGATTACAGGGATGTTCTCTACAGTATATCCACGTTTCTTTAAGGTAAAGATAATGC
>Ga0256405_10009155_pt1 | contig 13702 bp, 11 predicted proteins | sample RumenRJG_02DNA_FD_189096 | JGI IMG/M metagenome (GOLD analysis project Ga0256405, IMG submission 189096) | Bovine rumen microbial communities from Lethbridge, Alberta, Canada - RJG_02 | ecosystem: Host-associated > Mammals > Digestive system > Stomach > Rumen | place: Canada: Alberta...
AAAGAGTAAGAGCTCCAACAGCTTTGAGTTCACCTCGTTCTGGGCTGACGCGAACAACCGTATCATCCCCGACCTGGTCGATTTTACCAAGACGTTTTTCTCCAAGCATACCATCCTCAACATCCTGACACGTTACTGTATTTTCACCAGTGAGAATATGTTGATGGTTATGCGCCCGTATCAAATCACCGCCACCGAGCGAATTCTCAACCGCATTGAAGTGGCAACCAATTATAAGAAGTACGGCTCTATCGAGGGCGGCGGCTATATCTGGCATACGACAGGCTCCGGCAAAACGCTGACGAGCTTTAAGACCGCGCGTCTTGCGTCACAGCTGCCCGGCATTGACAAGGTGCTGTTTGTCGTGGACAGAAAAGACCTCGACTACCAGACCATGAAGGAATACGACCGCTTCGAGAAGGGCGCCGCTAACAGCAACACCTCGACCGCAATCCTGAAAAAGCAGTTGGAGGACAATGACGCGCGAATTATCATCACGACGATTCAAAAGCTTTCAACGTTCATAGCGAAAAATAAAGGTCACGAGGTTTATCAAAAACACATTGTCATTATCTTTGACGAATGCCATCGCAGTCAGTTCGGAGATATGCACGCCGCTATCGTCAAAAACTTCAAAAAATATCATATGTTCGGTTTCACCGGTACGCCTATCTTCCCTGCTAATGCAGGTCATGTGAAGAATCCGCATTTTGCCACCACTGAGCAGACCTTCGGCGATAAGCTGCACACCTACACGATTGTTGACGCAATCAACGACAAAAATGTTCTGCCCTTCCGTGTGGACTACATTAAGACGATGGATGCTGAGCCGGACATTGACGATAAAAAGGTGCACGATATTGACCGCGAAAAGCCCTTTATGGCACCTGAGCGTATTGAACTGGTGACGAAATATATCCTCGACCACTTTGACCAAAAGACCTACCGGGGAGATAAAACCTACGTTTACAATGTGCTGACAAATGTAAATGAGGTCGCGGCGGCTAAAAACGGAACGGTGGAGGAAATCAAGCAGAAGCAAAGAGTGAGCGGTTTTAACTCTATTTTTGCCGTGGCTTCCGTGCCGATGGCGAAGCTCTATTATAACGAGTTTAAGCGGATAATGGAAGAAAATCCGACCAAGAGACTGCGTATTGCGACTATTTTCAGTTATGCCCCTAACGAGGAGGAGACGGAGGATCTTCTTGATGAAGAAAATCCCGAGAGCACAGCAGGGCTTGACCAAAGCTCGCGCGACTTTTTGGATATGGCTATCGCTGACTACAACAAGATGTTCAACACCAATTACAGCACCGACAACGACGGCTTCCAAAGCTACTACAAGGATTTGTCGCTGAGGATGAAGAACAAGGAGATCGACCTGCTGATCGTTGTCAATATGTTCCTCACCGGTTTTGACGCGACGACGTTGAATACTTTGTGGGTTGACAAGAATCTGCGTATGCACGGACTGATCCAGGCATTTTCGCGAACCAACCGTATCCTCAACAAGATAAAAACCTTTGGTAATATCGTATGCTTCCGCCAACTGCAAAAGCGCGTTGACGACGCTATTGCGTTATTCGGCAATAAGGAGGCAGGCGGAGTCGTTCTGCTCAAAGGTTTTAAAGATTATTACTACGGTTATGAGGACGATAAAGGAAAGCTAAAGCCCGGATATGTTGATATGATAGACGAGCTGTTTGAGAGATTCCCGTTGACTGAACCCGCAATAATAGGCGAAAAGAATCAGCGCGATTTTATTCTGCTGTTCGGCGCTTTGCTGAGAATACGAAATCTTTTGTTGTCTTTTGATGAGTTCGCCGGGAAGGAGATAATCTCCGAGCGTGATTTGCAGACATATCTCGGCAGATATCAGGATCTTCGTGATGAGTGGAAAAAGAAGAAGGACGGCGATAAAGAGGATATCACAAACGATATTGTCTTTGAAGTCGAGCTGATAAAGCAGATCGAGATCAATATCGATTATATCCTTATGCTTGTCAAAAAATATAAGGACGGCAACTGCGAGGATAAGGAGATCATTGTTGACATCCGCAGAGCGGTTGACGCAAGTTCCGAGCTGCGCAGCAAGAAAGAGCTGATCGAGTCATTTATTGCCAATGTCAACGGTATTGATGATGTGTTCTCTGATTGGCGCGAATTCGTCAAGGAAGAAAAAGAAAAGGAAATCACTGCTTTGATTGAGGAAGAAAATCTAAAGCCCGATGAAACGGTGAGGTTTATCAATAATGCGTTCCGCGACGGTGAGCTGAAAACAACAGGCGTCGGAATTGACAACCTCCTGCCGCCGATGCGCCGATTCGGAGGCAACTCCAATCGCGCAGAGAAGAAACAAAACGTTATTGAAAAACTCAAAGCGTTCTTTGAGAAATTTTTTGGGGTAGTATAAAAATCTGCAGGACAGCCAAACAAATGGCTGTCCTGCTGAATAATTTTAGCTTACAATTACAATTCATTTTGATTAGATATTTTATATGTTATATAATATGGTCATAATTCAACTTTGAGGTGTCGTTGTGAATAATAATATTGAAAGAAATATCCGTGAAAAATATATTGAAAATCTATTAAAGAATTCTCAGGATTGGGATTGGTATATCAATTATCTGGAAGAAAACTTCGATATTAATTACGAAGTCAATTCTCTCGATGATTTCAAGAAATGCTATGTCGACATTAGCGAAGCCTTTGATTCTATTATTAGGATCAATCGATCTGTTGAAAAGGAATTGCCTATCAGTAAGTTGTGGCTGAAAACTCTTAATGAAATATCGCTATTTTACTTAGGAAAGATAGATTTTTCTGAGATTGCATTGTATGATGCTTTTTTCAAAACACTCGCTCTTCTTGTTTATACAGCGAAGATTTACAATGACACTACTCACGGAGAGTTGCTGTGGTATTCTGATATTTTTCAGTATAATAACCTATATAAACTGTTTAGCATGGATCTCTTCATCACAAATGCAGATATCATCATTTCGGGCTTGGATCAAATAGGATATATAACTGATTCAGAAAAAGAAGTGTTTCAGAATAACATTAATGAAGTATTTGTCCCATGTAATAGTTTCCTTGATGAATATAGGTCATCTATCGTGTGTGCTGACTGCTTCAACTTCAGAAGTATAGACGGGGCCAAGTGTTCCACATGGGAAGAAAAGTATTTGCATGATATGCTGCAAACTGAGTATTTGAACGGAAAGCTTAATCCTCAAATAGGTTACAAAAATGGACATACTTTTCCAGATTTTTCAGTTTGGACGACACCTGCTCTTGAAATCATGAAATATGATTTACATGATGAAGATGCAACTTTTATTATTGAATCTGTTGAATACGCTTTGTATAACACAGTGCCTTCCTCAACCACTATTTTAAAGCATGCTCAGTTGCTGTTTGATTACTGGACAGGAGATTCTTTTGATAGCAATCATTATTTTGTATCGAGCTTTGAGTTTTTAATAACCATTTTCAATGATAAGCGGATACAGATAGATGGGCAGGTTTTTAAACTCTATCACTCAGCAGTGAAAACAATCGCTGATGATAACATTCTATTATCGATTCATAGCCGTTGCTCGTTTCGGGATAAAGGTCTAAGGAAAAGAATCAGCGGTATAATAGATCAGAAAAAAGCGAATATTGTCAATATTGCTACTGAATATGACTTTTTATCTGCGGTGGATGACAGTATAATTATCTCGGAATCGGATGATCGGATCTTCGAGATTATCTCAGATAAATTTGACGAGATTCTTCAGCATGGCTCAAGATTCTTACCAAATCTTTTCTTGAAATATTTATTATACTTGATTCAAATCAGAACAAAGAGTCGTGTAAAGCATGACGAGGTATCGAAAGAAATCATCAGAATACGTTACCTTTGGAAAGATGAATATTACGCCGATTATGTGCAGACCATGTCAACCATTGAACGTAAAATCGGCATAAATGGCACAGATATCGATAATTACAATGATTCACTGATTAAGAAACCTTTTGGCATGGCATTAAGCTGTATGATATTAAAAGAGGAATTATTGATAGAAACGATGAAATCTATATCTAAAAATGTGATTACTCTTTATGCTACTAAGTTTTTAATAAGCGAAGATTTTCCTTCATATGACATATTAAATCTCGATACAGGTCGTCATGAGATAGATCTTTGTATGAAGGAATATTTGACAAATATAGCTAAATCATATTCCTACAAGTTTATTAATGATCTTGAGCCTGAAAAATTACAATTCGGTTTTTATAAAAGAATCATCAGTCAAACTGATTTTCTTATGGCGCTAATCAAGGTTGAGGAGCTTATGTATCAATGTGTACAAGAATGGAATCCAGAATATGAGTTGATTGAATACGACAGTTCGCCAAAGTTGGCGCATTTAACGCAGCTATTTCCTATTATAGAGAACAAAATTCGCTACTATGGAGAGCTCATCGGCATTGCTCCGATATGTTTAGATATAGAGCGATATGACCAGTTGAAAGAACCAACCACAATCTTAGTTAATATAATTACTATGATTTATAAGAGTACAAAGTCATTTCAGCATGCTGCTGACTTTTTCATGATTTATTTTTGTCTGTATTCTTCTTTTGGGTATAATATCAGAAACGAAGCTATTCACGGAAAGAGATACGCGGAGAAGAAATCAGGCATCCCAAAAGCATTCAGGATCACTTTGTTCTGTCTATATTTAATAGAGTACAGAATCGAATTGTGTTTCGAAGAAAAGCGACGTGCTATAGCTTCGTCATTAGATGAAGAGCCAACAGACAAGAAAGAATCAGACTGATATTACGTGTATTATATAATATCAGGTGATGTGTTGAACTAATAATATTCAAAAAGCCTCCGTTTGGATATACAAATCCATGCAGAGTGTATTAATATTGTAGTCGTTGTTTTATACCGTCAGCCCGTAGGTGAATGTAACCCTCTCCAAATAATTGTAGCAAGTCCCATTATTCCTGATGATTTCTGCCTGCCTCACCTGACACATTACGTTGAAAATTGGAAAAGCTTCCGAGAAAAGTAATAAAAAGGTAATTATTTATTAAGCTATTGACTAACCACTGCATGCGCCGCAATCGAAGCAGCCGTTGCAAAGGATTTTAAAGGAGCAGCTGTCGCATTTTTTCGACCAATGCGGCATATATAAATCTTCCTCCGGGATCATATTTCCGGAGCTGTCCCTGAGTGCAAAGTGTAGCTTTCTGCCCTGATAGCTCAAGCCTGAACGAAATGCCTGCAGATTTTGCAGGCGTTTGCTTTCGATTTTGTACTCCCTGCCGTCCTTGATAAAGGTCGTTCCTGTTTCCATAAAACAAAACGTAATATCCCGCGACGCGCATTCTTCTCTCAGCGCTTTTACCCAATCAAAATCACATGGACGTGCGCCGCCGTAGTTTTCTCCGCCGCAGGCGACCTGTTCGATTTGTCCGCTGTCAAGGTATTTGCCGATCGTAACGGATTCCAACAGCGGAGCGCAGTACACGCCCTTGTGCTTGAAAGGCAGCTCCAAAAGCAGCGGGAGCCTTTCGTCTGCCCTGCGCTGCGTTTCGCATGTCACGTTCAGAAATATATTTTCCCAGCCGTCTCCCCAATCCTCCGGCAAGCATTTTTTGATCCTTTCCGGTCTTTTGGTCAAAAGAAGAAAAACGACGTCACATCTCTCGCGCATGATATCCCACGCTTCGTCCCGCCATTCATCTGCTTCCTCCAGAAAGAAATCAGAGGTCATGCAGACGCTGAGCATTTCGCCGCTTTGTATCTTATACTGTTTTTTTCTGTCCTTCGACAACGGATATCTGAATCCGGTCTTTGTTTTATAGACCTCCGCAGCGTTCTTTCCCCGGAGCCTGTCCAAATAGTATACATAGCAATTCTGACAGCCTTCACTGCATTTGATACATCCGTGCCATGGATTCCAGTTACTGTGCATTGCCATTTTAGTGCGTCCTTTCCAGAAACAATAGTTGCGCCCGTATTGCAAGGCGTAGCTATTGCATTAATCGTATTATGCTTGACCGGTCTATAATTTATTTAACAAACATATACCGGTACTTATGCTTTTGATGATAAAGCAGATCTTTCACTCTGGTGATGATTTCGTCAGAATAGTATTCGCCGACTTCATCAAAAGCCTGCTCAATATCCTGATTTGTAAAATGCAATTCTAAATGATTGCCGTATAATTCCTGCGCCGCATCAAGTTGCACGTCAAAATCACGGTCAAAGGGCTTGGCGTGGATTTTGTTTATCAGTAGAAAGATGTCCTCGCCCAATGGATAATCTTCGGTCGTATCGGCGAGCAGTGACAATCCGAAATCAAAATACGGGCAAAAACGGTATTCTCCGGTGTCATCATTTAGAATAAAAGCGATATTATTAGTGTGCCTGTCCTCGTTGAGGAAGAATGCGTCAAGTTCCAGCATCGTTGTGAGATAAGCGCCGGCGTTTTCCAAATTGGTTACTTTCTCAACGAAATCAACAGTGTGTCGGATTTTATCTTTCACAGCCGGATAGCGTGTTAGTTCCTTCGCAAAGGAATTCGCCAACCACTGTTTGGAGAGGTGTTCGAGCGTGACAAGGCTCTCATTTTTTTGACGGAAGTTTTTGGAATAACAGCCGTTCATCTCTCTACCGTCAAATAAAATGCGAATGGGTTCATAGCTGACAAAATTGCCGATATTGGATTTTTCAAGCAACTTGGAAACAACAACCTCGCACAACCCCTCATAGCCCATGTGGTCAGCCTTGTACCAATTATTCCTCACAATCCATTTGAGTTGATTGCCCTTTGATGAGGTAGCTTTGGTATCAATCAATGAAATTGCATTTAAGTCAATCGTTTTCAAAACGCCAACCTCCTTTTTCTCGTGAAATTGATATACTGGTTATCCTCAGCGGTTCTGCCCTTGTTCAGTTCCAAAATCTGCAATGGGTCATAGCTGTCTACGCCGATCCGTTGCAAAATCGTCTTTTTCAAAGCGCGTGAATTCGGAAAACAGCGCTCCTCTAAAAAGCTCTCAAAATCCTCCCATGTCGGGTTCTCTTTCACTCCGAACGCTCTTTTCATAATGTCGTTCGTGCGATTAATGATTTTTATTTGCTTGTTTTCAAAATCGACATAGATCTCCGTACATACCTTTTGCTTGTACATAAAATCCAACCGCATAACATAAGAGCCGGTCAAGGGCTTGTTCAAATACTTTGAGATTGTCTGCCTGCTGACGCCGAAATGCTCCGCTATCTTTTTAGTGCTCATTCCCCTGCCTTGCATTTTTATCGCGTTATCAATATCTTTTTCTGTCAGCGAATTCTTTCTGCCCCCACGCAAACGACCGGCAATTTTGCGCAGCTCGGTCTCGTCATCTGTGCCGAATAATTCAATACAAAGCTTGCGATAGTCCTTCATATTATCACCTGATTATATGTCAATTATCATTCTTTACACTATTATATATTATTTATTTTGAATTGTCAATCATACAAAAGAAAATGGAGCGGGTTTTTATTCCGCTCCGAAGTAAGTAAACAGCATCTTTTATTTTTTTCGACTAAACAGCCAATCCGTATGTATAAATTACTCTCTCCACCTGCCCCTTCGATTCCCAACAAGTCCGCATAAAACCTGTTTGTCGTACGTGGCACATTATGTTTACCATCTGGCCGCCGACAGAACCTGCCTGACGAGATGTGAGGTCGCCGTTGTAGCCCTGCTTGAGGTTAACGCCTACTTCCCTTGACGTTCAATCACATCAAAAACTAAGCGATTTTTGACGGTAAATCATCCTGATTAAAAGCTCTTTCGTCTTTGCCGATGGTTCCGATAAACCGATATGTGATTTTCACATCTTGTCTAAACGGAATACTGTGCGAAGCTACCTTATAGCCATCGGGCAGTATCTTCTCACCGACTTCGATTCGTTCAATAAATGTTCTGACGATCTCAGGCGTTAATTCGTCGATGTGGTTGTACTGCTCAATAAGGTGGAAGAAAGTTTTATATGCTTCATCAATCGGCTGTTCAACTGCTTTCTTCTGAAGCTCTTTAACTCTTTCCTTTAATGATGCTGATTCCTTATTTAGTTTTGCAATCATTAAAGATAATTGTTCATCAGAAATCTTTCCAAGAGCATTGTCGTTATAGAGTTTCAAGATGATATTGTCAATATCGCCGATTCTCTTTTCAATACTCTTTATACTATCTTTTTCCTGATAAGCATTTTTTGAGCTTTCCTTGATAGCAACATCAATAATCTCATCAATATCCTTTTTGCTGAGAGAGATAAATTGATTCAGCTCAGATTTTACAATCTCAACTAAGTCAGCATATTTGATACGCGCCCCGTGTTCACAATGGTTAGTTGAACGTTTCGGAATATTTAGGCAGGAAAGATACCAATATTTAACTCGTTCACCTTTATAAACAGAACCGGATGAACATAGAGCAGAACCGCAGTTCTTGCAAAAAATCAATCCGTTAAAAATACTTTTTCGGACATTGTCATATTTGCTCCAACTCTTTGTATTCATACCCATATTATATTGAGCTGTATCATATTCTTCCTGAGTAATGAGTGGCGTGTGCGTATTATAAGTGATACACCATTCATCTTCCGGAATATTGACTTTCTTTTTTGATTTAACCGATGCTTTCTTCGTCATTCCCAAGACGGTATGCCCAAGATAGACCTGATTCTTGAGAATACGCTTTACAGTAGTGTGATTCCAAATATCTGTAGCGTGTGCGGCACCTCTTTCACAAAAATTATCACGGTACATAACTCTGTACTTTAATGGCGTTATAACAGATTCATCAGTCAAAATATTGGCGATTGAATGAGCAGAACACCCTTTTACTGCAAGAGCATAAATGCGCTGTACAATCGGAGCTGTATTCGGATCGGGAACAATGCTTGATTTGTCATTCGGATTACGCATATAACCAAACGGCGGACAAGCACAGTATTCACCGCGTACTCGCTTTTGCTTAATAACCTGTTTTATCTTCCGTGAGCAATCTCTTAGATAGACATCATTCATTGCAAATTGGAAAGGTGCCATCAGGTTGACTTGCTCGGAATCAAATCCATCGCTGATTGCGAGATAGTGAATATCGTGTTCGGGAAAGAACGATTCCGCATAATAGCTTGATTCCGACATATCTCTGCCTAATCGGGATAAATCTTTGGTGATAACCATATTCACCAAACCGGTTTTAATATGATTTAACATCGCTTGAAATCCCGGTCTGATAAAATTCGATCCCGAAAAGCCGTCATCAACAAACTCCCTGACGATTGTGATACCGTGATCACTACAGTATTGTCTAATGATATTTCGTTGGTTATTGATACTTTGAGATTCACCCGAGCTTGCTTCTTCACGAGATAATCTCAAGTAAATATCAGCTAAAGCAACAGCAGTTTTCATTTAGTCATCTCCTCCATACTGCTGTTTCTTAACTTCAACAACAACAGTATATCATAAGTCGTTTTGCTTATCAATTATGCGATGCACTATATTCGCTGGAAAGTTTTAGGGAAAGAATTTCTTTGATTGTCTTATTCCCATCAAAAAAGCGATTCACTTGATATAGCACTTGATTGATTTGATATTCTTCGTTATTTTGAACATTACATCCTGCACTTTCGAGTACGGTATTATTATCATTAATTCGCATATAACCTCCATAGTATTTAATCACCGTAAGAGTAGTATTGTCAGCACAAAATGCTAATATTCAGTGGTCATCCTTTTCGCCAAAAGTGTCTGTTTTCATCTTCTCCATCTCATCGTCAGCCTTTGATGCTACAAAGCAGCAGCACATAACCACTACTCCGAGAAAAGCGCCGACGAATAAGCCGACTATAAATCCTATCATTTGTGACTTCCTTTCTTGAATGTATTGATATTCAGTCCCAAGCCGATCATAAGCGCCGTACCGATTTTGAAAAGGGATTTGAGCTTGATGTTGCCCATTTTTCTGATAATCCTTCTCTTGTCAATGGTCACAACCTGTTCCGTGAGCGCCAACGATTTCTTCGTCAGGCAAGCGCCTTTTACTCTAACGTGCGTAGGAATATGTGCCTTTGTTTGTCTTGATGTGACAGGGACAACGATTGTCGTGGGACTGTACTTATTGCCTATATTGTTTTGGACGATGACAGCCGGACGGACGCCGCCCTGTTCGCTGCCATAGCCTATGCCGAAATCCACTAAATAGACTTCACCTCTGTAAACTCTCAAAATAATACCTCCGTATTATGTAGTCAGCGCGCACCTGTCACAGATACGCGCTGTTTTCGTTTTATTGCATCCATATTGAACGAACAGCTCAATTTTGGGTAACTGTCCGTTTTGATGCCAAGTCGCAGCAGAGCGCAACACAAGCGGCAGTGTGGTTGCTTTCCCATAAAGGACATAGTTTGCCGCGAGATGTGTATTTCTTCGGCTCTGTTGTGCTGCGACTTTTTGTTCGGTATTCGTTCTCAACTCCCCCGAACGGGAACACATCAGACGGTCAACGCATATTGACCTCATCAGCCTTACGGCATACTACAAGGATCTCTCATAGCCGCTCTCATTGCCTGCGACGCTTTTAACGCTCGGACTGTGACTAAACGGAAGTATCATTATGCCCTTTGCCTGTCATCGCCCTCCTTGATTGTGCCTATCAAGGTCGAAGTCCTAAAGGCTGCAAAGCAGCGTTCGCTTCTGTAGCTTGTCCGTGCCGGACAACAAAGGGAAAGTTTCTGATATGCTGTTATTCGGTTGTCAAAAGGTTTGCCGTATTCTTTGGCAAGAGAGGTAAATAACCCTCTCACCCTTTATTCCACACTTTTTCAGAATTTGTTGCAGACTTTTTTAAAGATTTTTCAAAATTCTTTTCAGCTTTCTCAAAATAGCTGTATGCTTACGGCTGATAGTGGAATAATGGATGTTTAGCTCCTTTGACAAATCTCTGACGGTCATCGGGTTTTTACTATAAAGGCAGGCAACAAGCTCCTGTTCCTCCTCGGAAAGTGATTGAACAGCTTGATAGAGCTTTTCAAGCTCAATTCTATGTATAGCCGTACTCTCAATATCAATGGCTGTGTCCTCAATCAATTCCTCGCCCGAACATCTTTCACCGTGATCGTTCGCTTCGAGAGCATACAGCGATATTTCATATCTGCCGCTTTCCTTCTTGCAATCAGCGACATACTGTGTGCGTCGTTCCGCTTTTCGGATATGACCGATTTTAGAGGAAGGTATCTCAATAAAGACATCTTCCTCCGTTTCTTCTTCGGCTGACAGCCTATAAAAACGCTTGCCCCGTCCGTTAGGGCTTTTCAGGTAGTCATAAGCTGCCTTTCCTTTTAATCTAATAAATCTTCTCTTTCCATCAGCAGAGAAGTAATTTCCGTTTTTATCTTCAATAAAAAAGATTGACAATTAAAAGTCCTCCGTTCAACTTGAAATGGTTAGGTTTCAAGTTGAGCGGAGGAGCGCGTATAAAAGTGCAATTCTGTTCTTTTATGAGCAAAAAAGCAAAATCACAAAAGAAAGAGTATTTTTTTGTCGAAAAGAAAAGCGCTGTATTGTCTTTCGACAGTACAACGCCTATTTCTATAATTATTCTATTGTGTTCCTTATATTCCCCTTTTATTTTGTGTTTCTGTTTGCGGTTTTTGGTAAAATATGTAATATTTTCCACTGCTATATATCATAGCAGAGATTACTTGATTATTCTGTCGAAACACAGGGCAATATGATTAAAATTTGGTAATTATATATTATTAGAACACAATCACTCCTATTATCATTTGTTTTCTGTTTTTCAAATAATCTTAAAAAGGGACAGTATTTGTCCTATTATGTTGCTCGATACAATGCACGATTACTTTTCGCTTTTTATAGCTTAATAAAAGTTGAATATATTTAAGACAACTCTGCTTGTAATCTCCAACAGAGCCGCCATCAAAAGCTGCACAACCGGTATAAATATATCTGCACACATCACATACAGACTTTCCCTTGAGCTGTTGTTATCAGTTTCATATCCGATTTGGTGAATTATTATCCGTATTATACTATTGATTCGGCAGTACACTGCAAAATCATCAATCCCCTTTTCCGATAATCTTCAGCATAATGTCAAAGTAATGTCGACAAAAATTGTCTTTGTCCTCTTCTAAAAACCATTGGCCCTCTTCCAGCGCAAGCTCTCCGTTAAGGCTGTATACAGCACGATAACCAAGCAAATAATCCGGCTCTATTTCATGTTCTCGTTGTCTGGCATTTGGATTATATAGTTGTATTTGAATCATAGGCTCGGTAAAATATTTTTCACCGGTATGATGTTGACTCTCAACAGAGTTACAACATCTTGCTCCGTAAGAGACATGTGCAGAGCCAAGTGTTGCATTGTTAGTGTTTTCATCATTTAGTGGGTAATTATTTAACCATATAGCATTCATTCTTTTCTCAAAGTCAGGAAAAGAGTCATTATTGTCATAAAAGGCGTTATACAATCCGTACTCTTTAAAATCACATTTATCCAGCACCGGATTGATCTTTTCCCAATCGCAGAAAACTTCAAATCTATCAGTGGTATAGCTATCCTTAAATCGTCCGTATACTACAAAATCTTCGTTTTCTGTACACCCGACAAATGTAAAAACTAAAAATACAGCTAAAAGAAATGCTGTAAGCTTTATTCTTTTCTTCATTTTATTTTCCGTTCCTCCTTGATTATTTGTGACTTATCAATTCCATGAGCGCCATAGTAATCATTAAATCCATCGCTGATCATTTCTGAATCACCTGCATTATCTCCCCAGTTTCCCTTGCCAATACTCTCAAAGTATTCACCAAATTCTTTGGGTAATTTTTTTAAATCATTGAGATTACGATTCTCTATAGCACTATTGATTTTAGAACTCACGTCACCATATAATTGTGCTCCGCCTGCACCGATAAGACAGAACATTTCTGCATCGGTTTTGTCAGGATTTGCAACTCTTAACGCCGAAACGGCAGACATTCCGGTGGTATAAACAGTAAGTGCATCAACAAAGTTCTTCCCTGTTCCCGACGGAATAGATGCTCTTATTAAAGACCCGGATTCGACAACATCGTCAAAATCGACTCCTTGCCAGTAATCGGCGCCTATGTACCCAAAGCCATAATTTCCTAAATAATCGGGCTCCATAGTAGATTCCCATTTCCATAAATGGCGGCAATGCTCTCCAGCATAAGGGGTTCCGTCCGGAGAAAATATCTTCCCGATCCTTTGCTACCGTATCTATCAATAATTGTACCCGAAGTAAGAGTTTCAACATGATAAACGCCATTTGTAAAACCATCCGTGTTTATATCACCGTTTGTTCCCGGATAATGAAACTACATCCAACACATCAAATTCTTCGCCGTATTTCTCATCAAGATACCCACTTTCCCGGCTTCAATGTCCGCAAGCATGGCTTGAAATCCGGGCCGCTGGAAGTTCGCGCCGGAAAAACCGTCGTCGGTGTACCAGCGCAGATTGGTAAAGCCGTTCTGTTTTGCGTAGGTTTCGAGTATCCTTTTTTGAGATGAGATTTGTCAAGGGTATTTTCTGCCAAAGTTGTAATTTTCTTTCGTTCAAAAAAAACAAAACCGCCGAAAAAG
>Ga0256405_10009156_pt1 | contig 13702 bp, 7 predicted proteins | sample RumenRJG_02DNA_FD_189096 | JGI IMG/M metagenome (GOLD analysis project Ga0256405, IMG submission 189096) | Bovine rumen microbial communities from Lethbridge, Alberta, Canada - RJG_02 | ecosystem: Host-associated > Mammals > Digestive system > Stomach > Rumen | place: Canada: Alberta | collected...
GTTCCTCCTCACAATTTATCTGAAGTTGTTGACGGTACAATTGCTTTAATAGATAATCCGCAAATTACAGTTGCTGAACTTATGGAACATATTAAAGGACCTGATTTTCCGACAGCTGCAACAATTATAGGTTTAAATGATATAAAACAGGCATACGAAACGGGTCGAGGTTCAATAAAAATGCAAGCAGTCGCTAACTTTGAAGAAATTGCAGGCGGAGCAGGACGCCAATCTCGTACCGCAATTGTAGTAACCGAAATTCCTTATCAAGTTAATAAATCTGTTTTGATTGAAAAAATTGCAGAACTTGTTAAAGATCAAAGAATAAACGGGATTTCTGATATTAGAGATGAATCCGACAGAGAAGGGATGCGTATCGTAATTGAATTAAAACGTGACGCAAAACCTGATGTTGTTAAAAATAACTTGTTTAAATTTACCCAATTATCAACAACATTTGGTGTAAATATGCTAGCTTTGTGCGGAAAACAACCAAGACTTTTAAATCTTTATGAAGTTTTATCAGAGTTTGTTGAACATAGGGTTGAAATTGTTACAAGAAGAACAATCTTCTTCCTCAAAAAAGCAAAAGTTCGAGCACATATTTTGGCAGGTTTGATTATCGCTTTGGGCTCAATTGATGAAGTTATTGAAATAATCAAAAAATCAAAAACTACAGAAGATGCAAGAGTTGCTTTGATGAGCAGATTCGGGCTTGATGCAGATCAATCTAATGCAATTTTAGAAATGCAATTGAGAAGATTGACAGGTTTGGAACAAGATAAAGTTAAGGCTGAATATGACGAATTAATTAAGAAAATCGCCGAATACGAAGAAATTCTTGCAAGCCGTCAAAAAATTCTTGATATAATTAAAGGCGAACTTCTTGAAGATAAAGAAAAATATGGTGATGAAAGAAAAACTCAAATTTTACCAGAACAGGGTGAAGTAACTATTGAAGATTTGACACCAAATACTCCAATGGCTGTATTTATTACTCATCAAGGCTATTTAAAACGTATTTCTCTTGATACTTTTGAAAGACAAAATAGAGCGACAAGAGGAAAATCCGGAATAAAAACAAAAGAAGATGACGATATTCAGCATTTCTTTACTGCTATGATGCATGACAAAGTCTTGTTCTTCTCGTCAAAAGGTACTGTATATAGCTTGAATGTATATGATTTCCCTGAAGGAGGGCGCCAATCAAAAGGTTTGCCTATTGTAAACGTTCTTCCGATAGATCAAGATGAAAGAATTACGGCTGTTGTACCGGTAAGTCAATTTTCTCACGATTTGAACTTAATTATGTTAACCAAAAAAGGTTATATTAAACGTATTGAGTTGGATAATTTCTCTAATATAAGAAGAAACGGTATTATAGCAATAGGTCTTGAAGAAAAAGATGAACTCAATTGGGTAAAACTAGCAACAGCAAGAGATGAGATAATTATAGGAACGTCTTGCGGTATGGCAATTAGATTCCCGATAGAAGATTTGAGACCTCTCGGACGTTCTGCACGTGGTGTTACATCTATGAAACTTAGAAGCGGAGATGAAATCGTAGGTTGCGATATTGTTCCTCGCGATTATGATGCAGATTTGCTTGTAGTAACTTCTGACGGATTTGGCAAACGTACAAAATTATCAGAATTCAGAAGCCAAAACAGAGGCGGAATCGGCTTAATTGCAACCAAATTTAAAACACCATCATCAAAACTTGTTGCACTAACTATCGTTCAAGATTCTGATGATATAATGATGGTTACTGCAAATGGTGTTGTAACAAGATTAAATGCAGGTTCTATATCTCGTCAAGGACGTCCTGCAACAGGTGTAAGGGCACAAAATCTTGTTGATAACGATTCTGTTGTATCTGTTAACAAAATTGTAAATCCTGATGAAGATGAACAAGTAAAAAAAGATGTTGAAGCAATGGATGATTCAAACATCTCTCAAACGAGTTTGTTGGATAGTACGGAAGAATAACATCACATTCCTACATAAAATTCAGCTTCTGCCATAACTTTGTGTGGGTTATCTTTGGAATATACCTGCATAACGTAGGTACCCTTTTGATTTAGCACACAATAGTCAGTAAAATAATTTACTTCTTCGTCTTTCAGTCGAATATTTCGGGTTTGAATCAGATCGTAGCCATACTGACCATATTCATTGTCCTTTTTAATTATTTGAATATAAATATATCTTGATTCAACTTTCTTAGGCATTAAAATTACATAATAAATCCTCGAACCAATAGAAAAATTTCTTGAATAATTATAAATATTATCTGCATTTATTGGCTGATGATTAAATAAAATCCCTGCATGTTCTTGAGAACAACCAACACAAAAAATAAAAATAAATATTAGAAAAATTATAAGTCTTTTCATTTTTCAAGTTCTTGTATCTTAGCCTGCACTGTTTGAGCAGTAGTTTCATCCTTATTTTGAGCTAAAAATATTTTATAGTTGTTTAAAGCTTCGGATTTGTTACCATCTTGCTCATATGCCATTGCTAGTGCATAATACGCATAAATGTAATTTGGATTAAGTGTTATTACGCGATGAAAACATTCTTTTGCCTTATTGTTATTTTTATCATTTGCATATACAAGCCCTAAGTTAAACCATCCATCAGCATAATTTGGATTCACAACAATTGATTTTTTATAAAAACTTATTGCTCCTCTATTATCATTTTTCAACTTATATATATTACCTATTTTTAATAAAGTTACTTCATCAGCAGGTTTTAGTTTCAAAGCCTCTTGATAATTTTTAATTGATACATCATAATTTTTATTTTTATAATTTTCATCACCTTTTGCAACTAAATCCTTGTAATTTGCATCATCTCCATTATCCAACGAAACTGTAATATCCTGAATTGTACCTTCGTTTGATACCGTTTCAGATTTTGATGTTGAAGATATAAATTCGGCAAATTCTGTACTATAAATAGATTTTTCAGGAGCCATAGCAATAGCTTTTTCATAAAATTCTGTAGCTTTATCATTTATACCGCACGCTCTGTATGATTTCGCTAAACCATAGTAAGCGTAACTGTCTTTTGTATCAAGTTCAACAGCTTTTTCAAACATTTCTGTTGCAATGGTATAGTTATTTGCTTTTAAATACTTATCACCTTGTGCAATATAAGCGGCGGTAAGATTATTCAAAACGTTATCAGTTTTCTTTTCTTGCAATAGTTCATTATAAATTGTAATTGCTTCAGGATAATTATTTGTTGCATGCAAAACTAATGCTTTATTAAACTTTGTATTATAATCATTAGGCTTTAGTGTAAGAGCTTCATTATAATATTTTAAAGCATTTGAATAATCTTTTTTTAAATGATAACATTCAGCTAAATCTTCAACTAATTCAGCATTACGTTTATCTTTTTGAAGTTCAAGAGCTTTTGCATAATTTGTAATTGTTTCATCAAGATTATTTAGTTTTTTATAAATTACACCAATATTTTGATAACCTCTTGGATCTTGAGGATAATTTTCTATATAAATTTTATAATTTGCAATAGCTGCTTCATTTTTATCCATTTCAGCAAGTAAATTTCCATAGTCAAAACGCAAAGCATTTAATTCCGGCTGCTGCCTAAAAACAATATCATATTGAGCAAGTGCCGATTCTGTTTTCCCTTGTTCCTGATATGCCATTGCCAAATGCATATGTGCAGCAACATTATCAGCATCATTATCCACTGCTTTTTCTAAAAACTCAATAGCCTTATCATAATTTTTAGTTTCAAAAAGTGCAAGACCGTAATTTGCATTATCCTTGAACGCCATTGGATTTTTAGAATATATAGTGTCATATTCTTTTACAGCTTCAGCAAAATTCCCATTGCTCAAATATGAAGATGCTAAATTTTCTCGAGCTTCTCTGTGTTGAGAATATGTAGATAAAAATTTAGTGTAATTTTCTATCGCAGATTTATAATCACCGAGCTGGTAATCAACATTCGCGATATTTAAATAATTATATATATATTCAGGACACATTTCCATTACTTTTTGATAAGCTTCCAACGCTTCTTTATATTTACCTTGATTTTCGTAAATACTTCCTACACTAACATAAATGTATCCGTCTGCAGGTTTTATTTCAGCAACTTTTGCATAAGCTTCTAATGCTTTTTCAAACTCACCCATTTCACTATATATGCCTGCAAGTTTTGTGTAAATCATATCATCATCAGGAGCAATTTCAAGAGCTTCGAGTAATTTGGCAACAGCATTAGTATAGTCTTCTTTATAAGCAGCAGAACACGCCTGCTGATATAAGTAGTTAGCCTGTGGCGGCATACAATACCCGGCAGTTGACATGATAAAAGATAAAATAGCCGAAATTATTAGTTTTTTATTCATCATAAACGCTCCCAACAACATTATAACAAAAATTATATTTGTGTAAAGCATTTTGCCCTATATGGCAATTGAAAATTTTTAAATTTTTTTTTAACATATGTTTAGCCCAAAAAATTTACAAAAATTTACATCATTTATAATAAGATAGGGCGCAAATTTCAATAATTTTACGTTTTAATGCTACTAGAAAAATTTGTCAAGACATGTTAAAATGATATGCAAATAATAAAGGAAAAGGAGAAGGTCTATGGCAGTGTTAACTACAAAAGTAACAAAAGAAAAGTCCGCAAAATCCAAATTCAACGACGAATTCGAAAGCTATTTAAAAAAACAGTGTTTAAAAACAACTTTCAACGGAATTGAACTCGAAACTTTCTCTTGGTACAAAAAAGTACTGGGGCTTGTATAAAATAAAACCACTCATTAGAGTGGTTTTATTATTAGCTATTAATCAAATACATAATCAATAATTGCAGCTTCTCTTGCACGTTTAACTGCAGTTGCAATCATTCTCTGGTGTTTTGCGCAGTTACCTGTAATTCTACGAGGAATAATTTTTCCTGCTTCTGTCAAGTATCTTTTCAATTTTGCTGCATCTTTGTAATCTATTGTTTCGATTTTATCTCCACATAGACTGCAATTTTTACGTTTTTTCTTGTCGTCATTGTTTTGTCTTGCCATTTTTCTTTTAGCCTTTCTAGCCTTTTATTGTACATACTTATGTTCATTTCGTCCGCAAATCCGCTGTCTTGGATTTGCTCTACGCTCAGAAAGTTTCGCTTTTACAACTTCGTTGTAGTACGCTCAATTTCCTCGCTTTCCGGATTTGTTCGCTTCGCTCACGTCATCCGTCCGCAAATCCGCTAAAACGGAATCTCGTCTTCATTAATCAGTTCATTCGACATATCATCTGATTCAAACTTAACGATTTCTTCCGTTCCGTAATCAGAATTTGATGAAACATCCGCTCCCATTTTTTCAATTGTATTTGCATCAATTTCATAAATTCTTTTTTCGGACCCATCATCCATTTTAACAGTATTTGTTTGTAATCTGCCTTCTACCAAAACTTTTTCACCTTTGTTCAATGATGAAACAATTTCGTCCAAGGCATTTCTTCTTGAAATAACTCTTATAAGAGTTTCTTCTCTTTCGCCAATATTAAGAACAAACGCAGACACCGCAATATTGTTTTGCGTAAAACGTTTTTCCGGAGTTCTATAAACTGTTCCTGTTACTACTGCCTTTGCTATTGACATATAATTACACCCCTGCTTTAGAAGCTTCTAAAAACATAGTTCTTAAAATATTGTCATTCAATCTTAATTGACGTCTAAATTCTGCAACATTTTCTTCTGGCAAACTTAGAACGAAATTTACAAAAAAACCGTCTCTGAAATTTTGAATATCATAAGCTAATTTTTTTCTTCCTGTTTTATCTGAAGATTCTACTTTACCTTTCAAATCAGAAACCACTTTACCTAATGCTTCAATAGCTTTATCTACTTCTTCCGCATCTAAATTTGGTTTAAATACAGTCATTAATTCGTATTTTTTCATTTATAATTCTCCTTTTTAATTTTGTGAAAATATAATATCATGAAAATATCCTCAATTACAATAGATATTCAGCAAAGAAACTATAATTTGCAGGTCCTCTCATGAATATATTTTGTTTCAAATCATCCGAAGTCCCTTGCCATTCAATATATACAGCCCCACCCGGAAGATTAACTTTTACATTATTTTCTGTTAAGTTATTTAAAACACAAGCAACAACAGTTGCACATGCACCCGTACCGCAAGCTAACGTAATACCGCATCCGCGTTCAAATACACATAAATCAACTTCATTTTGCGATTTTATATGGACAAATTCAGTATTTGTTTTTTCGGGAAAATATTCATGTTTCTCAATATAAGGCCCATATTTTTTTGCCATTTCAAAAGGATCATTATCCGTAAAAATTACACAATGCGGATTTCCCATAGAAACAGGTGTAATTTCAAAAATTTGATCCAAAACAGAAATTTTTCTTTCACCCCTAAACGGAATTTTTTCATCTTCCAAAATTGGAGTCCCCATATTCACTTTTACATTTCCATCATCAAGGATTTCTGGTTTTATTATTCCCGCTCCGGTTTTAACGGAAAACAATTTTTTATTGAGTATTTTTTTGTCATAAACATATTTTGCAAAGCATCTCATTCCGTTTCCGCACATTTGAGCAGTAGAACCGTCTGAATTATAAAAATACCAGCTAATGTCAAAATCACTGTCTGCACCAATTTTGGGAATAATCATTCCATCAGCACCAACCCCAAAATTTCTGTTGCATACCTTTTTTGCCAATTCACTCATTTCCAAATTTGTTTTTTCATATTCATCAAAATCAATTATTACAAAATCGTTTCCGCAACCTTGCATTTTTGTTAATTTAATTTTATTCATAATCACCTCTGTAACAATTATATCCTAGATTTTTACTGATGTAAACAATTGTAAAAATGAATTTATAAATATTAAAGTTTTTTGCAAAAACACCGATAAAAAGTTTATAGTGCAATAAATAAGGAAAAATAACATGGGTAATGGACAAATTGATGGCAACAACAAAGCAGCAACATTTAAAATTGGGAAGAAAAAATACGATATCTCAAAACTAAAAGGTGGTATAAAGTTAGATGCTGGTATGAATGATGTCCAAAAGCTTATTTATCAAGCACTAGATGGCAATATCAAAAATAAAAATACGGAAGGATCTGAGCTGGTTGGAGCTCAAGATAACATTTTGGATAAAAATGAAATTCAAGCTGCACTTGAGTATTTGCAAACAGAATCAGGAAAAAATAGAAAATTAGGTAAAAAAGAATTTGAAAAATTGCTTTCCGATTGGGGACTTGATGAATTAGTAGGGCAAATTTCCAGAGAAGATTTAGATAATTTTTTTGAATATATGTTTGAGAAAAATGATCTTGTTGCCGAATCCGATGTTATTGAAAACGAAGAAGGTAATCGCGTTGTAGTAACTAAAGACAAAAACGGCAATATCGAAACCAGAAACTCTGACGGTAGCTATGAAGTAGAAGTAAATACTAAAGATGAAAATAATAAAGTAACTCAATACTTCAACTCTGAAAATGCACGAACAAAAGATGTTGAAACAAATGGTCAAGTTACAACAACCAGTACATACAGAGTGCCAAACAACGGCCAAAGTGAATTAATTTATGACAATATTTTAATAGATAATGCCCAAAATAAAACTGTAACAACTCAAACCTATGATGAACAAAATGCACGTACACAAGAAGTTGTAGAAGATAAAACAAATCTTGTAACAACTACAACTAAATATAGAGTCCCTAATGACGGCCAAAATAAATTAGTAAATGAACAGGTACTTATTGATAATGCTGCAACAAGTACAAAATCAGTAATTGATTATAATGAAGAAAATCAACCAACACAACGTGTAGATTTAATAAACAATTTAACAGAGAATACATATCGTTATGCAATTGATAGTGAAGGAAGTTATAAAGAAATTCTTACCCAAACTATTGAAGATAAAGGTATTGAAAACAAAGAAGCAGTAACAACATACCAATATGATTTTGAAAAAGATGTTGTTATATCTACTAAAGTTGAACCTTCTCAACTAAATAGAGGTGGTAAAAAAGTAACCGAAACAATCAATCAAAACGGCGAGCCTATTCAAATTACAACAGTTGAAGGTGAAGATGGTCAAAGATTAATTACAATAACGAAAAACCAAGAAAAAGGCCGCATTGAAGATGTACAAGATGAAAAAGACAATACAAGAACTATAACTTTGTATGATGCACCTATAGGCAGTGAAGGACATATAACCGCATCAGAATATTATAAAGGTGAAAAGCTTATTAATCGAGTAAATTGCGAAAATGGCAATACTATAATTTTAAGAGGTTTTGATAAAAATAAACCCGAAAGCAATGAAGATATTTGTAAAAAATTTGGAATTACTTTAAATGAATTAAAAGCAGCAAATAATGGTAAAATACCTTCTGAAATAGGTGCAAAAATAAATATCCCTGGTGAACGCAAAGCTAATGACAAAAATCTAATAGGTCGTGATTCCGCAGAAAAGATTGTAGAGAAATATAAAAAATATCAAGCAGAAGTAGAACGTCAAAGAAAAATAGAAGCTCAACGCCAGGCAGAAGCACAACAAAAAGCAGAAGCACAACAAAAAGCAGAAGCTCAACAACAAGCAAAAAGAGCTGCTCAGCAAAGAGCGGCACAAAAACAAGCTGAACAGCAACAAGATAAATTGTTAAGAGAAAATTTAGGTTTAAAATCGTATTCCGGTGGTAAAGTTGTTGGCAAATATAAAGATACCAATAGAAAAGTAACATTTACCAAAGTTGGAGATGCACACTTTGAGAGAACTATTGCTACTGATGGCAAACGTTATTACGTAATAGCAAAAGATGGTACTATTTTAAAAGATTCATATGCAATAAATACCGTAAAATATAAATCCGAAATAATCAACGGAAATAGATACGCTGTTGTAGGCAATCATAAAAGCGGACGTGCAAGAAAAACTGTACTTGATGCAGATGGCAAGGTACATGTTATGTCAAATGATAAGCAGATATTAAAAGATGATTATGTTTTAGCAACAGAAATATTTGATAAAACCCCCAAAGCCCAGAGAAATAAAAGCTTTTCAAACAATCAAGTTAATTACGTAAAATTAAACAACGGAAAAGTTTGGTATTTCGATCAAAATGGTAATGCTCTTGTAAAAAATCAATACCAACAGCACATAAAAGCAGAAGGTAAAGCCTTGGCTAAAGAATTAGAGACCTGTGCAAGCGGTTCGGGGACCAAAAATGACAGATTTGATAGTGCACTCAGCTATATAAACTCTCCTGTTCTCAGAAAAGCTGTAGAATCCAATAAACCTAACGGCATGAAAGATATGTATGATTTGGTTGAAGATGAATCCGATAGAAATGAATTTCAATCAAGAATGAATATTTTGTTAGATGCCGGTGCATATGGTGTTGGTTCTGAACAGGCACAAGCAAGAGGTCAAATAGCAGCGAAAAGACTTGATTATGAAATTTCAGGTTATACAACTCAAGATGGTCTAACTAAAGCCCTAAGTTTTGTAAATTCACCCGAAGCTAAACAAGCTTTAGAGAATAACGTAAAAGCATCACATAGTAATATTGCCAAAAATCAAGGTTCTTATGCCAGAGGCTTGATGAAGGATGACGGTTGGGAACTAAATGAAATTGATAAAATTGATTGTAATACTTTTGTTACAAATCGGGCTTATAATGCAAAAAGAGATGAAGATTTAACTCATTTAAAAGATTTGACTAAAAATTTAGTATTTAATGAAGAAAATTGTTATGATAAAGAATACTTTATTCCGGGTCTTAAAGCTGCAGGATATTCAAAAGAAACAGATGCCTATTTTCAATCACTTTCGAAAACTGAAAACCAAAAAAGAAAATATTCTGCACAAGTAACAGGCCAAGATGCAGGTCAAATATATCTTTCGGGTATCGCATCTCATGACAGAGATGATGTAGATATAGAAGAACTACGCCATTTTAACCAAATACGCATGAATCCTGATGTATTTTCAAAAGATGAAGTAGCAAAAGTCGAAGCAGAACAAGCAGTTTTGGGTATTAAACAAGGCAACTATGCAGATGCATTCAAAACCCAAGATCCTGAAATATTTGGCAATATTGAAAAAATCATATCAAACGGAAATGAAGTTAACGGATGCAAAACATTAAATGATTTGTACAATAAAGCATATAACAATTGCGAAAAAAATAGTGCAGAAAGCTTTATAATTAAAGGAAACGCAATAGCTTCAGGCAAATTTAATCTTAATCTTACAAATGAAGAAATGGCTGATTATTGTATAGAATTAATGCACAGAATTGATGATTATAAAGGAAGCGGATATTCTAGCGGACACAGTGCAGGAGAAGTCAATTCTTCAGATGAAATGAGAATTGTATTAGAAAATATACTAATGTCACATCCAGAGATAAGAAATGAAGTAAGTGAAAAAGTTAGTAAAGAAAATTTCTCTTATACTACCTATACAACTATAAGTCAAGGTGGTATGACTGGCCCAAGACAAAGTGCACGTAACACATTTGATACAAAACAAACTTATATTGATTTACTGAAGAAAACTAATAATATTGTAAATGAATCTGTATTTTATGACGAAAATGGCAACCAAATTACAGATCAAGAAAGAATAAGCGAAATCAAAAAGCAAAATCTTGAAGCATTGCAAGAATACAGAAAACATGTCAATGAATTGGGACGCCAATACCATATTGAAAGAGGAGATGAAGGTTGGCTTGATGATGTTGCCAACTGGGAAGTTGAATACATTGGTTTGGGAACTGATAGAGGTGACGTAGCCAACAAATACAGACATGCACAATCTGTCCTAAAACAAATGGAAGCCGCTGCAAATGGACAATTGAGAGGAGCAGACGGAAAAGTAATTTCATTGGGAGATTATACAAAAGAACAGATAGACGAAGAAATAAAAGCATTACAACAAGCTGGCAATGATTACAAAACCAGTATAGCGACAGCAAAATCCTTAACAAAATTTGGACCAATTATTGCTGTAACATTACCATTTTCAGGTGGAAGCAGTTTGGCATTATTGGGAGCTGCAACATGTGCAGGCGGAGTTGAATTATTAATGGATTATACTAATGATGCAACTTCTATAACCGGTGTAACAGCTGAAAAAACTGAAAGAGCCCTAAGAGAATCTGCAAATACAACCGTTATAACAGCAACAACCATGGGATTGGCTAAAGGTTTAAATATAGTTGAAAAACCTCTTGCAGCTTTGGTTTCAAAGGGTGTTGAAAAATCATCACCACTTTGGCGAAATACCGCAATATACGGCACAAAAGTTGGTTCAGAACTTGTTACAATTGGAGCTGAAGGTACAGCAATGAACGCATCTTCTGAAATATTTCTTGGTGAAGATGGCGGGCTTAGCTCTTATTTAATGGTTGGAGCTATGCATGCCGGAATGAGATTAATTGGCAGAGGTAAAAGCGGCAAAACAGAGAACGACAAACCAATAGTAGAACATGATGCACCTAGCAATAAACAAAAAGATATAGTTGGTACGGCAACCGATAATGGAAAAGCACCGGCCGGAGGTAAATTAGGAAAAAATAAATTCCAAGATGCCTATAATGAATGGTCTGCAGAATTGGATGCCAATCCAAGTCCAGAACGTATTGCAGAAATGTACAGACAGGCTGAAGGGCTTACAAGTCAGCAAAGAAACGCTATGCACCGTCTTATTGAACAGAAAACAGGCATAACAAACAGCAAAGGCCAGCTTTCTGCTGATAATCCGACAGGACAAGAAGTTGTAAATAGAATTGAAGCTAATCAGGAAAAAACTGCAAACAGAATTTTAAGTTCAAACAGTCGCACTATTTTGAGTGAATCTGATGCATCTGTTATTGAAAAACAAATTGCTCGCACGACAGATTCAGCGGAATTAGACAAGCTTGCACAGTCTGTTAAAGGAAAGAACGGTACACCAAAATCAACTCTTGATAGAATAAATAAAGCTATTGAACATCAAAGAGAAATTATCAACCGCGATAATACAAACTCTATGAGTGTTGATGAATTCAATTCAAAATACGGCAACGGTTTGAAGGGTAAAAACGGTGAACCAAGAGGATTTGATAACGTTGAGAGAGCCGAAGTAAGAAAAACTATTGAAAACGCTTCTGCAGAAGAACTCGATGCAATTGAAAAAGTAATCAAGGGTAATGCTAAATATAATAACCAAGAAATGAGAAGTTTAATCAAAAATCGTCGCGCTCAGCTGGAAAAAGAAGCAATAACTGCAGACAGAAATAGTGAGCCGGAACATGCATCTGATGGAGTTGAAGCAGAGGCAGAAGCCAAAGCTAAAGCGGAGGCAGAAGCTAAAGCTAAAGCGGAAGCAGAGGCTAAAGCTAAAGCGGAAGCAGAAGCTAAAGCTAAAGCGGAAGCAGAAGCCAAAGCTAAAGCGGAAGCAGAGGCTAAAGCTAAAGCGGAAGCAGAGGCTAAAGCTAAAGCGGAAGCAGAAGCCAAAGCTAAAGCAGAGGCAGAAGCTAAAGCTAAAGCGGAAGCAGAGGCCAAAGCTAAAGCGGAAGCTGAAAAGCAACAAAAACTTGAAGAGCAAAGAAGAATAGACGAACAGAAAAAGCTTGAAGAAGTAAAAAAAGCAGAAGAAGCGCGCAAGGCAGAAGAAGCACGCAAGGCAAAAGAGGCCGAGGAAGCTCAAAAAGCAAAAGAAGCAGAAGAAGCACGTAAAGCAAAAGAGGCCGAGGAAGCTCAAAAGGCAAAAGAAGCAGAAGATGCCGTTGAACCTGCGCCGGAAGAACAAGTTCGAAAATCAAAAGAAGCTGTTGAAAAAGATATTGCAGAAGCAGACAAAAGTGTTCCGCAAGAACACAAAGGTGAATGGTTAGCAATTAAAGAAAATATTCAAAGATTCTTTAGAAATGCATATAATAACACTAAAGCAGCAGGACAATTACTGAAAGATTTGGGCAAATTTATAGGTAAATTACCGTCTAATGCACAAGCTGCATTCAAAAAATTATACAAAAATCTTGAAACTTTCTTAAGTAACAAAGGAATAGTAACTAAAAAGATCACCGTAAACAATAGGTCAAATGAAGGCGGAACTGTCGAAACTTATTGGAGAGGTGGTAAAGCTAGACGTCAAGTTTATAAAGATACAGCAGGAAAAGTAACAAAAGAATATTCAATGGAATATAAAAACGGTCAACTAGTAAAACACATAACAAAAAATGCTGAGGGCAAAGTTACTGAAATAACGATTGAAGGTGATAGATTTGAATTTGCCAAACCAATGACTGAAGCAGAATTTAATGCTTGGAATAAAAAATTGCAAGCAATTCAATCTTTGGAAAAAATGGATTTAGATCACGCTATTAAAACAGCAGAAGAAAAGAAGTTATTTGTTGATAAAAATTTGAATGAAACATATAAAGGCTCAGGATATGTTAAGTTTTATGACAACGCAACAAACAGATCTTGGCAATTACATTATAAAGATGGTCAATTAACTGCAATGCGTGTAAGAGATTATATGAGCGATAGCAAAAGCTACTTCTCATTTGATTCAAAAGGTAATAAACAAGCTATATCAGGAGAAAAATTCTTGGAGTTGAAAAATGCTTCAGATAAACAATATAATGAAAACATTGAAC
>Ga0256405_10009157_pt1 | contig 13698 bp, 11 predicted proteins | sample RumenRJG_02DNA_FD_189096 | JGI IMG/M metagenome (GOLD analysis project Ga0256405, IMG submission 189096) | Bovine rumen microbial communities from Lethbridge, Alberta, Canada - RJG_02 | ecosystem: Host-associated > Mammals > Digestive system > Stomach > Rumen | place: Canada: Alberta...
CGTGTGCTGCGGCATCGTGTTCCAGACGCTTCCGGGCTTGAGCTCCGTGAGGCCCATCTGAAGCTGGTTGCATCCGCCGCCGGGAGTCTTCGTGAGGACAGGCGAGACGATGAGCTGGTTGATGACGCGGTCGTTAGACTCTTCCATCTTGCCGGCCTTGATGTAGTTGCCGATCGTGTAGCCCGGCTTCTTGCAGTTCTGGTCGCTCGTGATGCGCTGCGTGACGAACTCCTTGTAGGCGGGCGCGGAGTTAATGTAGAACTTCGCGGGATTCGCCTTGTCCTTCGAGGCGAACTTGACCTCCTTCTTCCCGCAGCCGACGTAGAGCGCCTCCTTGAACTCGAGGTCGTACTTCTCGCCGTCGACCGTCACCGTGCCGGGCCCGCCGACGTTGATGACGCCGAGTTCGCGGCGGTCGAGGAAGTGTTCGGCCTTGAGCTCCTCGAACGTGTCGAGCGTCAGCGCCTTTTCGACAGGCATTGCGCCGCCGTAGACGAGGCGGTCGTACATCGTGTAGGTGACGTTTATTTCGTCAGGCACCATGACCTTCTCCATCACGAAGCGGTCACGGATTTTCGCCGTGTCGTACGACTTGAAGTCATCGGGATGAACTGCGGTCTGGACCGTGAAGTTCACCGCCGCCGCCAGTAGTAGTGCTGTCATTTGCTTGTCTCCTTGTATTGCATGTTGGTTCATTCTGGCACGACGATGAAGTCAATGATCGCTTCATGCCACTTGGCCAGGTCGGTTATCTTGCCCGCTTTCGACCACGCCGCCCCGGCATAGTAGGTGAACTTCTGCTTGTTCACGACAATGACGCGGCAGTTCTGGTTGTCAGTCATGATGCGCGCTTCTGGCTCGTCCTCCATCATTATCGCTGTGGCAGTGGAGCCTTCCACCTCGCTCTTTTCCTCTTCATAGAGCGCCACAATCGCAAGTTCCCGGGTGCATGTTTCCAGCGTGTCCCCCTTGTGGCCGCGCTTCGGCTCGAGATCGAGCCCCGGCCCAACCCAGAAGTCGCGGACGCCATTCTCGAAGCTTACGTCGTTGCGGAAAAATCGCTCGCCGCGCCTGAGCGTAATGTGGCACGTCATCTTCCCTGCCGCCGAGAACGCGGGATAGACAAGTTCGAATTCACAACGTGCGCTGCAATTCGTTATGACTCGGCACCTCTCCCAGTTGGGAAAAGTCTTCCACTCGCCGTCCGCAAACATGGCGATACCGCCGCAGCCGCGCGACGCGCCCATGGTGTAGTTGTCGAGAATTCCCTTGTAAGGCGTGACGTGCCAGTTGCCGCACTTGCTGGCGTTGTGCAGCACCTCGCCGCACGTCGCTTTGGCATCAGGCATCTTGTTGAAGACGTCGATGCCGCTCCACTTGTGCACGTCGCCAGGCCCGTAGGCGCGGAAGCCGACGCGGTCATTCTCCCAGAAGAAGTCGTTCGCCCTCTCCGGCGCCTCGCCGCAAAGGCATGTCGTAGCTATCAATATTGCCGCAATCATCGCCCTCCTCCTTGCTGTCGTACGCTTGCTGCCCTCTCCCTTCCCAAGTCGGCCCTTGAAAAGCCAGCCGAGAGGTCGCCCATCGCCTTGGCCGCGAGATTAAGCCACTCAAACCGCGCCTTGCCATAGCTCTCGCGAGCCGCGCCTGCCTCGCGCGGGGCAAAGGGCGACAGCTGGAGAAGCCGCCCATCGGCGCAAAGGTCAAAATCAGCCCCGCCTGGCTTGTAGTAGCGGCCCATGCCCTCGGCGAGCAACTGCACCACACGCCCGCCACGAGCAATGGCCTCGGCCTTGACAGCTTTCTCTCCGGGGGATATCCACGGGCTAACAAGCACAGCCCCGCGTTCGGCCTTTGCGCCCAACTTGTCGACAAGCTCGGCAAGCTTGTCGTCTGGCGTTGCCGTTGATATCCTAACGCTCACGAGAAGCGGGGCGTCCAGTAAAAATGGGTTGCCAACGGCAGTCCAGGCAAAGGGGCGGCGAGCGACAGCAAGCGTACTACAACAAGGTTTGCCGCCAACCGCTTGGCCATTACCGTCGGCCGCTTGTTGTTCTTCAAACGCGCTCAACACACGATTGCCCTTCCGTGGCTTTGCGATCTCCTCGCCGGTCTCGACATCCCAAAGCTCGCCGCCATCTCTCGCAAAAGAGCGGAAATCCCAGCTGTCGGCACCAGCAACACCAGCCAGCGTTGCGGCTGCGCGCTCAAGACGCCAATGCCTAAAGCCCATGACCTTCTTGAAAAGCCCCGGGTTGTTCTCCTTTATCCAGCGACGCTTGGCGTTTGACAAGATATAGTTTATCTGCCTGTGAAGCTGCCCCTTCGCAAGGCAAACCGATTCCCGCCAAAGCGCACACCACACCCTGCGGCCTATGCGCCTCTCGACCTCTCCCGCAAAAAAGGCGACAACCTCGTCGAGAACAGCTGCCCCTTCCTCGGTTATGTAGACGATGCCGTGGAAGTGGTCGGGCATTATCGCATTGTAAGTAGCCCGAACGCCAGGGAACCGCGCCTCGACTGCCTGCCATGCGTCGTAGACCGCCCTGCCTTCTTCGGTGCGCTCCACGCCCCACTCTCGCAGAGTGCCGAAGATGTTGGCCCTCGGCTCGGTGACGAGGGTTATCATATAGTTGCACCGCGAATCATAGCGCCAACCCAAAAGCCCCTTGTGGCACATGGGAGTAACAGCAAGCGTACTACAACAAGTATCGCCGCCAGCCCCTTGCTGGCGCCTTTTGCCGTCGCCCACTTGCTGTTGCACGCTTGTCGTCATTCCTTACTGTCGCCTCTTGCTGTCAGTCCTTGTTGTCGTCCGCTTACCGTCATTCCTTGTCGTTGTCCGCTTGTTGTTGTACGCTTGCCGTCATTTCGCCCTCCTGATCCTGACAAAGTTGACCGCGCACATACCGAGCGCGAGGAGGCCTGCGAGAATAGCGCCAATCCACTTGAGCGTTACCGTGAGGTGATAGATCGACCAGCACCAGAGCGCACTTGCAAAATCAAGTGCCGCGCCGCCCTCGAAACCCTCTGGCACCGCGATGCCGTCGCAATTCGCCGCCGCAATCGCCTTGGTGAAAGCGGGCGTCAAGTTCGTGACAAAGAAAAGCCCCGCGACAAGCGCAACGAGCCCGATCACAAAAGTCTTCGGCACATTGCCCTTCGTAATCGGCAGCACGCACGGGAAAAGATAGAACATCCCGGCAAGCGACGCGAGCGGCAGGAACTTGTTGCCGGGGAGGAATACCGAGAGGAAGAGAATCACCGGAATGAGCAGAATCGAGACAACCAGCGTCGTCGGGTGGCCAATGACGAGCGCAGGGCTCATGCCTATTGAGAAGTTAAGAGTGGGTGAGTTGGGAGTGGAGGAGTTGGTGAGTTTTTCCTGGACGGCCTGTGAAATTGGCTTGAGGCCTTCTATAAAAAGTCCCGTGATGCGCGGGATAAGCTCCATCACCGCACCAACCGTCACGCCGAGCTTCAGAATAGACGGAATCGAGTCAACGACGGCTTTCCACGAGTCACACTTCAAGGCACCGATGCCACAACCGATCAGAAGCCCCAAGAAAAGCGGCTCGCCGAGAAGCCCAAACCTCTTCTTCATTCCCTCTGCGTCGATATCGAGTTTTGAGAAGCCGGGGATCCTGTCGAGAACCCAGCTAATCACCACTGCAAACGGCGTAAAACTCTGGCAGAACGGCTGCGGGATAGAAATGCCATCCATATCCTTGTAGTAGGACTGGAAGCCCTTCGCCGTAAAGTCGGCCATGCAAAGCGTGATGATATAGAGGACAATCGCCGCATAAAACGCCCACGCGAGTGAGCCAGTCGCAAAGAACACCATCGCGCCGAGAAAGGCAAAGTGCCAATAATTCCAGAGATCAATGTTAACCGTGCGCGTCGTTCCAGTCACAAGCATAAGAACGTTGACGCCAAGACACACCGGAATGATGAACGCGCCAACAGCACACGAATAAGCGACCGCGGCAGCAGCAGGCCAGCCAAGGTCGAAGAACGGAAGGTTCAAATGATAGAGGTCGGTCATCCCCTTCAAGGCAGGCCCCAAGCTCGACGTCAGGAGCGCGGTTACTACGCCCAAGCCAACAAAGCCGACGCCGACGAGAAGCCCTGACTTGAGAGCCCTCGAAAACTTGATGCCTATGAGCGTTCCGAGAACTGTGAAGATGACGGGCATCATGACAGCCGCGCCAAGAGCGATTACATAGCCAAAGACCTCTTTCATAACTGCCGCGCCAAGACCGATTACATAGCCAAAGGAGTGTTCCAAGATCTCTTTCATGACGCCATTATACCATAATTGATGAGGAATTAGACAATCCCCCTAAAGTGTTAGCCCAGTGCCAACACGCGCGCCTCGCCAGCGTAGACCCGCGTTTCGCCCACGAGAAGCGAGCCGTCTTCCTGCACACCGCCGCAAAGCCCTTTCACCGGCGCGGTGTCGCCGTCCGTCGCAAGAACCGCGACCTCCCGCCCCTTGAGCAAGTCGAACGCGGCAAATGCGCCGCGCAGCGCGGCAAATCCGCCGCGCAGCCAACGAGAGTGCATGTCGCCGATTTCCGCGACGACGCCATTTAGCACATCGTCGCGGCTAAACGAACTTCCCTCGACAAGCCGTAGCGACGTCGCGCGCGCAGCGATCTCGGCGGGGAAATCGGTCTGGTTTACGTTTAGCCCGACGCCGGCGATGACAGCGTCGCCGTTCCTTTCGCAGAGTATGCCGCATATTTTCTTCCCGCCGACAAGCACGTCGTTCGGCCACTTCACCGCAACTTCGGAAATCTTGCCGAGAAGCACCCCGACGGCACGCGCAACGGCGAGCCCTACGACGAGCGGGAGAGTTGCAACTTCCGCAGGCGACGCATCTGCCGCGTCAAGCACAACTGAAAACGTCAAGTTCTCGCCACGCGCGGCGTGCCATTCATGATCAAGTCGTCCGCGCCCCGCCGTCTGGAAATCTGCGACAAACACGTCGCCGGGATGCCCTTCGCGGGCATCGGCGTTTGTGGACGCCGTAGTTTCCTTGCGGTGGAAACGGAACTCCATCGCCGTCATAGCCAGCAGAACTCCTTCCTTGGCATGCTTTGGCCGTTATTGCAACGATTCATCTTCGCACGAAACGCGAGAGCCCGCCGACAGACGTCTCGCGGTATAGGCGCGGCAGATCGTGCCCTGTCTCGAGCATCGTCTTCACCACTGTGTCGAACGATACTATGTGGGCGCCGTCGGAAAGGACACTCATCTCGCCCGCCACCACCGCGCGTGTCGCCGCAAGCGCGTTGCGCTCTATGCACGGTATCTGCACAAGCCCTTTCACCGGGTCGCATGTCAGACCAAGGAAATGCTCGAGCCCAATCTCGGCCGCACACTCGCACTGGCGCGGGCTCCCGCCCATTAGATACGCCGCCGCTGCGCTCGCCATCGCACACGCGACGCCGACCTCTCCCTGGCAACCGACCTCCGCCCCCGATATGGAGCCGTTGCGCTTGACTACGTTCCCGACAAGCCCCGCGACGGCAAGCGCGTGAAGAAGCTCGATTTCGGAACTTCCAAGCGACTCGCGCAGATACCTGACAACCGCCGGAAGAACACCGCACGATCCGCACGTCGGAGCCGTCACGATTTCGCCAAGCGCGGCGTTCTCCTCGCTCGCGGCGTGAGCGTAGGCGACGAGAAGCCCCGTGCGGCGCATTCCCTCGGACTGCATCTTCGACTTAATGTATATCGCCCGCGCCTTTCTCGGAAGGCGCAACCCGCCGGGAAGCACGCCATCCGCCGCGAGCCCACGGTCAATGGCGGCCATCATCGTGGAATAAACGCGTTTGAGAAAATCCCATATCTCGGGGCCTTCGGCATCTTCGACTATCTGCCAAAGGGGCATGCCTGCCCGCGTCGCCGCGTTTACGATCTCCGTCATGCTCCTGTGCCTGTAGACCGGTTTCTCGCGCACCTCGCTCCTCTTGGCGGCAATTGCACCGCCGCCGATGGAATAGGCAACTCTTTCCGCGACCTTTGCGCCGCGCACGTTGAAAGCTGTCAGCCGCATGCCGTTAGGGTGGAACTTGTCGCCGAAGTCCGGCTTCCAGACGATCTTCGTTCTCTTTGCGCCGAGGATGTCCTTCACGGCGCGGTCGGTGAAATGCCCACGACCGGTCGCGGCAAGTGAATCCCTTAATTCGACTTCGTATCTGACGGCACCAAGCCCCTTTGTGGCAGAAAGGAACTCCGCAGCCACGAAAGACGGCCCCATCGTGTGGCTTGAACTCGGACCTCGCCCTATGCGATACAGCTCTTTAAGCGATTTCATAGTTCCCTCCATAGCGGCCGCGCCGAAAAGCGTGGCGGTGTTTACTTCCCGACGCGCTCGATCTTAAGCGTCCATTCGACAGGGGCGTTCGGATCAAAGCGATACTTCGCCATCGGCGCAGGGCCGCAGCTTCCGCCGCCAAGCCCCGTCTGCCTGACGTCGAGGTTCAGAAGCACGTCTTCGCTCGGGATGAGCGGAGTGCGCATGCGACGCTGGCCGTTGATGTGGCGCGAATACGCAAGAGTCTCCCAATCGTAGTGAAGCGCCTGCATGAAAAGCGGCTCGTTCGCAGAGAACCTTACGCCTCTACCGTATCTATCGGTAAACTCCGCCCAACGAACGTCGCACTTCATGCCGCAGTCCTGCGGACGCACGTAGTCGACATACTGCTCGGTTACGGTTGAGCGCCACAGCCCCACGAAACTCGCGGTCTTGCGGTCGATGTAGTTCTCCCACGGGCCACGCCCATACCACGCCATGTTCTCGTAGGCGCGGCCGAGCCGCAGCGAAAGGCCAAGGCGGGGCAACGCTTCGGACATGCGGCCAAAGGGCGTGACCTTGTTCTTCAGCGTGACGGATCCATCGGATGCAAACGTCCACTCGCACTCGTGTTCGAAGCCCGCGCCCTTCGTGCCGTCAACTGAAACCTTGGTCTTCACGACATTGCCATCCACGACAATTCTCCCCGGATGATACTTGAGCTGCGTAAGCCCACAGCCCTCAAATCCCTTCGAGCGGTCGTCCTGCCACGCGCCACCCATGAACATCCAGCGGTCGTTGTCAGTCCACGCACGGGCGCAGGTGAGACGAGGGCCCGCCGTGATGCCGTCGAAGTCGGAGAGTATCGTCGCGCCACGCATCACGAGAAGCTTAAGCGTGCCGGTCTTGCGGCTGAATACGGCGTATGTCCTACCGCGCTCGATAGTCACTTCGTCGCCATCCTCGTCATGCGCAGCTACCGCGTCGCCGTCTGGTTTTTCTTTGGCGGCCGGCTTCTCGTTAAGTAGAATCTGGTCACGGGCGACAACATAGCCCTTCTTCGCCCAAAGAGCATCGGCCTTCGTCAAGAACTCAAAGTTGACAAACACTTCCTTGTCCTTACCGATGGTCGCAAGCGCCGCGTCAAGTTCTGGAACCTTGAACTCACCTTTTGCGAGCGGCGCAAGAGCCGGAACCACGAAAGAGCCCTCACCCGCCTTCTCACCGTCAGCGAGCAAAGTCAGCGGCCATCAAACTGAGCGGCGTCGGTAAAGCAGAACCTGTTTTCAAGAACAAAGCCGCCATCATTCTTGGACACGACGAGATTCTGGTAGACATGCCCAACCTCGATCAGTTTCGGAGACACGTTGCGGAACGGATCCACAATCCCATTGCAGCAGAACGGCCCATCGTTCGGGAAGTCGTCGAAATCACCGCCGTATGCGAGGAAACGCTCGCGGCGGCCAGTCTTCGGATCTATGCGCCCTGTTTCTTTCCAAATCGCCTGATCGACCCAATCCCAGATGCAACCGCCGATGAGCGCGGGATAGGCGTAGATAAGATCCCAATACTCCTTCAAGTTGCCGACGGCATTGCCCATCGCGTGAGCATACTCGCACATGATGAACGGCTTGCCCGCGCTATGCTCCGACTCAAGCGTCTTGTATTTCTCCGTCATGCCAGGTGTGCCCGGTTTCTCGTTGCCGAGCTTGCCGCGCTCTTCGACCCACTCGACCGCCGGATACATCGTAGAGTCTACGTCCGCGTCCTTGTTGCCGCGCTCCCAGTGGATCGGGCGCGAGGGATCAACCTTCCTCACCGCCGCGATAGCATTGCGGAAGCAGTCGCCGTGTCCAGTTTCGTTGCCCATCGACCAAAGGGTGACGGACGGATTGTTGCGGTAGAACACGGCCTGACGCTCGTTGCGCTCGACGATCGTGTGGTTCCACTCCTTGAATCGCCCAATACTATTTTCGCCGTAACCCGGCTCATGCCCCTCGACGTTCGCCTCGGCGATCACGTAGATGCCGTAGCGGTCGCAAAGGTCATACCAGAGGCGATGGTCGGGATAGTGGCAAGTGCGCACGGTATTGATGTTGAACTGCTTGAAGAGCGTGATGTCCTTCAGCATGTCGTTGAGACTGACGGTGCGGCCGTTCTCGGGGTTCGTCTCGTGGCGGTTCACGCCCTTCATTTTGACAGGCATACCGTTCACGAGGAAAGTGTTGCCGACTATTCTTTGCTCCTTGAAGCCGACCTTCTTCGCACGGATGTCGTCGCCCTTCTTCACGACAAGCGTGTAGAGATAGGGGTCTTCTGCGCTCCAGAGACGCGGCAGGGAAGAAAGTGGAAAGTTAAAAGTTGAAAGTTTAAAGTTAAGGGTAGCGACGGGCTTTCTGCTCGCGTCGTAAAGCGTTGCATCCCACTCGCCGTCAATACCTTCTATCGAAATGGAGGCCTCCTTGCACTTTCCACTTTCAACTTTCAACTTTTCACTCACCTTGAAATCCCAAATCCCATCTTTTGGCATCGACCAGAGCGTGACGTCGCGGAAGATGCCCGAATAGCGGAACATATCCTGGTCTTCAAGAAAACTACCATCGCACCACTTGAACACTTGCACAGCTATGATGTTCTGGACAGGATTAACAGGATTATCAGGATTTTTCGATTTATCCAATCCTGTCAATCCTGTAAATCCTGTCAAAAACTCAGTAATGTCGAACTCACTCGGCAACTTCGAATCCTCGGCATAGCCGACCTTCTTGCCGTTGACCCAGACATAGAACGCAGAGCCAACGCCCTCGAAGCGAAGGATCACCCTGCGACCCTTCCACGTCTCCGGCACAGTGAAAGTGCGGCGATAGCTGGAGACTGGGTTGAAGTCGTGCGTTCCGGAGTCGCGGTCGAAGATCATGGCAAAACCTTCGTCCGCATGATTCGACATATCTTTATGCGGATAGCGGACGTTCGTGTATATCGGGCTTCCGTATCCACGAAGCTCCGCGCAGCTTGGGACGTCTATCGTCGCCCAGTCGGCGTCGTCGAAGTCCGGCTTCCAGAAATCGAGCGGACGCCGCGCAGGGTCGCCGACCCACTTGATCTTCCAGTCGCCGTTCAGCGTAACGGCGTAGGGGGTAGGGGGCTCAAGCGCATCCGAAAACGCCGCCTGCTCGTCCGCGAGCGGCATCGCGTATGTCCTCGCCGGCAGACGGTTAATCGAGTTGATCTCGAAATTCTCCCAATCATTGGTCTCCGCGGCAAATGAGCCGCACGCCGCCAATCCAATGACCACGGCAATCTTCTTCATGCTTGAGTCCCCCTTCTTGGTGTTACAATCCGCCAGCCGGGCTACACGAGGCGCGTTATTTCACGCGCCCAGTGTATGCATCGACGCCGCTCGAGTCGACAGTTGACTTGAAGAACTTCTCGGACGCTTCGTCCCTGGCCTTATCCCACGGACGCGGGCCACCGCAGAGCTGGACGGCCCAGAGCTTGAGCTGCTTCTTGTGCCAGTTGACGGAGCAGTTCGTGCCCCATGCGCCGCCGTGTCCGAACCACTGATCCTCGTTGTCGGTCTCGGGAGCGGAAAGCCCGAGAGAATAGCCGCCGAGCCCCTTCGGACGCGTGGAGACGGCGAGAATCGACTTGACCGTCTCCTCCTTGAGGATGCGCACGCCGTTGTCGCCGACACCAAGATTCATAAGCATCTTGTAGAACTTGTACTGGTCGTGCGCCGTCGTCCAGAGACCAGCGCCAGCGGACGCAAACACGTGGCCGTCGTTGTAGGGGCGCTGCTGCTGATCGTTCTGGAGACGCCACGTCGCGGGCGCACCCTTCTGGCAGTCGTACATTTCGACCTGGGTCTTGAGCTGCTCGTCGGTCGGCCAGAACCAGGAGGAGCTCATGCCGAGGGGATCGAGAACCTCCTTCTTGAGGTAGTCTTCCCACTTCATGCCGGTCACGACCTCGACGACTGCCGCGCCGATGTCGATGCCGGTGTTGGAATACTGCACCTTCGTGCCGGGCTCAAAGAGAAGCGGCGAGGCGGCAGCAATCGCCGCCGTCTGGCGCAATGGCGCACCGCCGGACCAACCGCCGCCCTTGATCGCGGGGCTCTTGGCGCAGATCTCAAACGGGAAGCCGCCCGTGTGGTTGAGGCACATGCGCACGGTAAGGACGTTCTTCGCCTTGACGAGCGTCTTGACGCCGTTAGTCTCGCCACCGTTCACCCAAAGAGTGCCGAACTCGGGGAGATATTTGGAAACAGGATCGTCAAGGTTAAGCTTTCCTTCCTCCACGAGTTTCGCGACCGTCACACCGCAGAAGCCCTTCGTCTGCGAGCACTGCATGTAGACATCGTCGGCGGTGATCTTGCGCTTCTTGGCGACGTCTGCGTAGCCGACGCACGCCGTCTCGGTCACTCCGTCCTTGTAGAGCATGCATACCGCGCCCGGGAGTTCGCCGCTTTCGACGTATGGGGCGAGAGCGTCCGCGACGTATGTCGTGCCAGAGTCCTTGATTCCGTTGCAGGGCTGCGTGCAGCAGCCGACCATCGCCACCGCAGCGACAAGTCCGATCATCAGTTTCTTCATTTGTTTCCTCGTGTTTTAGTGTTCAAGTAAATTGAGTGTTTGTGTATTGTATCACATTTCCACGCACCTGTGGACGCCGAACTACCTTTGGTTACGCATAAGCCGCGCCGCAAACGCGCCGTCGGTTCCGCTCTCGAAAGGAATCGACTCGTGCGATTCCCCAAGCGAGAAGTCGGAGTGACGCGCGAGAAACGCGGTGACCTGCTCTTCGTTTTCCTCGGGCTCGTTCGAGCAAGTGGAATAGACAAGCACGCCACCCGGGGCGACACGCGACGCACAGGCGTCGAGGATATCGGCCTGCAGCTTCACAAGGGCGGCGAGTTTTTCCTCGTTCCAGTTCCACCGTGCGTCGGGGCGGCGACGAAGGACGCCAGTATTGGAGCAAGGCGCATCGACAAGCACCTTATGAAAGAGTTTAAAGTTTAAAGTTGAAAGTTGAAAGTCCTCAGGAAGAGGCGGAAGTTCAGGGATGACCTCGACGCCAAGCTTTAGCCGCGCAAGGTTCTCCTCAAGACGGCGGCGGCGCTTCGGGTTCACTTCGCAGGCGACGACAGATGCTCCACGCCAAGCGATCTGTACCGTCTTTCCGCCAGGAGCCGCGCAGGCGTCAAGAATTCGTTCGTCGGGCTTTGGGTCAAGCAGTTCGACCGCGAGGCGAGTGCCGGGATCTTGCACAATAAAATCGCCGTCGGCATAGCCAGGAACATCCTCGACGCGCTGCCCTCGCTCGAGCTTTACGAAACTGCCATCGCGCCGCGCAAGAAAAGTCTCTGCGGGCGCGTTGTGCCACGCGCATAGTCGCGCGGCGCTATCCGCGCCGAAGCGGCGTTCCCAGCGGCGCACGAGCGCAGTGGGAAAACTTTCGCGCTCCTCAAGCGGAGCGTCGGCTATCATCTTCTCGAACTCCTCGCGGCGGCGGATGACGTTTCTAAGAACGCCGTTCACGACCTTCGCAATCGACGGGTTTTCGCACGCCTTCGCCGCGTCCACCGTCTCGCTCACCGCGGCAAAATCGGGAACGTCGGGCATGTAGAGTATCTGCGCCGCACCCACGTAGAGAAGCGCCTCAAGCTCGCCCTTCGGCCACTGCTTCATCAGTGCGCCGAGTATCTTCCTCAAGGGGCGAATGCGGCGTATCGTCGTGTAGACGATGTCCTGAACGAACGCGCGGTCTGCGCCAGTCGGCAGCATCGACGCGGGGAAGTCCTTCGTCGCAATCCACCGCGCGACGATAAACGCCGCCGATCTGCGGGAGTTCCCCATTAGAGGCGAATCCGCTCCGCGAGCGCCTTAAGGGCGTCCATGTCGCCCTTGTGGTTCTCGAACGAGATGGGCTCCATGCCGTAACGCGGAACAATGTGGAAGTGAACGTGCTTCACGGTCTGGCCGGCCGCCTCACCGTTGTTCTGGAGAATGTTGAAGCCGTCGCAGGGAAGCGCTTCCTTGATATGCGCCGCGACCTTCTTGACTCGTGCGATAACGGCGGCAAGTGTCGCGTCGGGCGTATCGAGGAGTCCCTCGGTGTGTTCCTTTGGAATGACGAGCACGTGACCCTTGGAGAAGGGATTGATGTCGAGGTAGGCAAGGACAATGTCGTCCTCGTAGACCTTGAAGCTCGGTATCTCGCCTGCGGCAATCGCGCAGAAAACACAATTATTCTTCATGCGTCCATTATACCATATTTTTGCTATAATCTGCCTATGCAACAAGTGGAGTACATAGACCGCGCGTCGGGAAACAAAGTCGCAGAGTCAGTAATGGGCGACAAGGCGCTTCGATTTGCGTACGAGACGCTGCTCGGGCGCACTCTCTGGCCAGTCCTCTTCGGTTCGAAGGCGATCTCTGCTTTTCTTGGCCGACGCTACGACTCGCCCGAGTCCAAGAAGGACATAGCGAAGCTCGTCGCCATTCCCGGCTGCCGCGCAGAGGAAGCGGAGAAGCCGATCTCCGAATACTCATCGTTCAACGACTTCTTCACTCGCCGCCTAAAGCCGGGCAGCCGACCTTTGGGCGACGGCATCACAAGCCCCGCAGACGGCCGCCTAAGACTCTACCTCGGCGCAGACGCAGACACTCCCTTCCCGCTCAAAGGCGCAACAAAGTCGCTGCGCGGCGTATTTGCCGCGGACGCGCCAAAGGGGCTTTACGACATCGCAGTCTTCCGCCTTGCGCCAGTCGACTACCACCGATTCCATTTCCCCTGCGACTGCACGAGTGAGGGATCTGTGCGCGTAATCCCAGGCGAGTACCACTCGGTTAACCCGATCGCCCTTCTGCGCCGACCAGACGTCTACGCAGACAACGAGAGGCAGGTCTTGAAGTGTCATGCCGCGTTCGGAGACTTCTGGCTCGTCGACGTCGGCGCGTTCGGCGTCGGGACAATCGTCCAGACGTTCACGGGCGAGAAGCACTCAAAGGGCGACGAAAAGGGATACTTCAAGTTCGGCGGCTCAACGGTGATTCTCATCGCGCGAGCTGGCGCGATCAAGTTCGACGACGACCTTGTGAAGAACTCCGCAGATGGGCTCGAAACGCGAATCCTCTGCGGAGAGCGAATAGGCGTTCCCGCCTGACAGCTTACTTCGAGCCGAGCGAGATAACGCAGAAGCTCGCAAGGAGAATCAGCGTACCCGCGGCGAGGAAAAGCTTCGTCTTAAAGCCAGTGCCCTTCCATTCGCCCGTAGCGGCGCCAATGATCGTCGAGAAGAGAATCGTCGACGCCATCACGATTGCGAACGAAATGTACTTGAGGTCGCCCATAAGCGGCTCGCCCGCCTTCTGGCAAACGAACTGAATCAC
>Ga0256405_10009160_pt1 | contig 13697 bp, 6 predicted proteins | sample RumenRJG_02DNA_FD_189096 | JGI IMG/M metagenome (GOLD analysis project Ga0256405, IMG submission 189096) | Bovine rumen microbial communities from Lethbridge, Alberta, Canada - RJG_02 | ecosystem: Host-associated > Mammals > Digestive system > Stomach > Rumen | place: Canada: Alberta | collected...
CACATGCGATATAACTGTTTGCTCATACAGCGAGATTGGGAAACGCTTAATCCACGGCATCTGTGGCCAAGTGGACGGGTCTGTCCTTCCTGGCAAGGTAGGATTCGAGGCTGGGCAGTCTGCGTTCGGCGATATCTACGCTTGGTTTTCTCGACTCACAGGCAAATCCATTACGGAGTTGACCGAAGAAGCATCAAAGGTGGAATTGACTAAAGATGACCCCGTCTCAATAGATTGGTTCAACGGCAGACGCACTCCGGATGCCGATCCAAGGGCTAAGGGACTAATTTCAGGGCTAACTCTCGGATCGACAGCAGGGACCATATTCAAATCACTTGTTGAAGCCACTGCCTTTGGGTCAAGAGCCATCAATGAAAGATTCATCTCTGAAGGCGTGCCGATCAAAGAAGTCGTAGCCGTAGGAGGCATATCCAGAAAATCGCCTTATGTGATGCAAACAATGGCCGATGTTATAGGCGTCCCGATAAAAGTTCTCGATTCCGACAATGCCTGCGCTTTGGGAGCTGCCATGTTCGCTGCCGTATGTGCAGGCGAATATCCAAATATAGAAACAGCTCAGAAGAGAATGACGCCTGACTACGGGGCAACTTACACGCCAGACAATGACAGGCATGTAATATACAACTCCTTGTACGATAGGTACAAGGAGTTGTCAAAATAGTAACGTTATTCATGCGGCGACACCTTCGCGGCGAATCCGCCGCCGGAGGCAAGTCGCACGGTAAACGTTTCCTCGGATGATATGATACGATGCTCTTCTACGATATTGTTAGGGTACTCTTCAGAGTCATCCGCATCTCGGCATATGGTTATTTCATACATGCCAGAATGACGAAGGAACGAGAGCGGTATGTCGACCGTGCGAGTTTCGGAATTATTGATTACCCCAAGATACCAATCGTTCCCTGAGCGCCTGGCCACAACAACATATTGATTGACTTCTGACTTTGGCACTACCGTCTGATCCCATGTTGTCGGTATCCCGCAAAGGAATTTAAATCCGGGCTGGCCCCTGTATGCATCAGGGTCATCACATACCATCTGCAGGTAACTTTCAAGTACCACGTACATCCCAAGCATATGCCCTCTGGTACATGTGACCATAGGTCTATGGTAATGGGGCTTGTAATCGGAAGCTTTCACGGCGCGAAAACCGCCAAGATGGTAATCAGTTACCCCGGCAATAAGCCTTGTAAAAGGCATATTGATGTCATGATCCGGACCCATTATAAAGCCGTTCCATTTGTACACCTCATAGTTGAGTGTCCCCTCTCGCGTGAATTCGTTCGGATAAGTTCTTGACAGCCCGGAAGGCTTGCTGGCTCCATGAAACTGGATAAAAAGTTTGTGGTCCAAAGCTTTTCGGAGGATATCCTCTTGTATCTGGATCATCTGCTGATCGTCTCGATTCATAAAATCGACCATCATTCCTTTCACGCCCCACTCATTGAATTTATCAAACACTCTGTCGATATCTTTATAAAGGGCAGCCCAATTCAACCAGACGTGTATGCCTACGCCTCTTGACTTTGCGTATTCACAAACAGCCGGGAAATCCAGCTCCCCCACTGGACGTGTCAGGTCAGCGTTAGGGCCAGCGAGTCCAAAGCTGGGACCATCGTCATAATACCAAGGCATGTCGCCATAGCCATAGACTGAGTGATAGTCAATTCCATTTTCCGCGGCGAAATCAATATAGTACTTGGCGGTCAGAAAATTGTTTCCGGCTTGGAAACTGGTATCTGGCACACAAGTGTCATTCCACCACGGAAATGTAGTTTTTCCAGGGTTAAGCCAAGACAGGTCAGAAACGTCGCAAGGATCACAAAGAGTCGTAAGGACATTAGAAGCTATCAGATCGCCAGCGTCCTTGCTGACAAAAAACACTCTCCACGGTGATTTGTGCGGATAATTTGCAAGAACACTGTATTCAGGGACATCAAGACGAGGCGAAAGCCGTGAAGTCAAAATGTCGCCTTTCCGGACAAGATACATTCCCGCATAATCCCTAAGATTAGCTTCTGTCACAGACATGATAATATGATTCGGGAACACGAATGTGGCAGGCATATCCATAATATTGTTCTCGGGAAACTTATCCAGTGTTCCTGTCGTGTAAAGTCCTTCATGAGTGTTGATAAAGCCCGGAAGAGGCAGCGCGGTAATCTCCGGATTCCCAACGGGGCTAATGTCCACCCTCTCATTCCTGATAGTAAGGCTATCTTCATCCTCAAAAGAATAGAAGATGTAGCGAAAGGCTACCGCCTCGTCAAATGCCCTCACAATCATGTCAATTTTCCTACCGTTTGCTTTATCTATCAGAGGAATCGTCATTTCATTGCTTACCTCTTTGACATGGGAGGTTTTGCCGACAGGAAGATCATATTCGTCAACGACATGGCGTCTATTCACTACTCTGCCAAAGGCTATGTTATCCCCGAAGTATCCGTCAGCAAAGTTGAACCCTACTGACGACGGTGCGATTAATTTCTGTCCATTGTAACTGATTGAATATACCGTAGTCCCTTTTTGCAGTGACACTTTAACTGACAGTGCCCCATTAGGTGAAGAGAGTGTGACAGCGAAGGCATTCACTGCAACAAAGAGACAGACTAACGACAAAAGAACCTTTTTAACCATTTTATACACTATTTGACAATAATCTTGTTGATGACGATGTTTCCACGCTTCACGTCAATGAAAGGTTTCCCATTCTTAAGACCCAGTGTCCCATATCCTGAAGCAGTAGAAATAAAACTTCTAAAGTCGGCGCCTATTTTGGAATCTATCACAAGCGTCTTACTGACTGCATCGTATCTTACTCCTGTTAAGGCTTGCAGAAGGCTGTAACTAGCCATAGCCCTTGCGTACCATGACCCACATTCATATTCATTGAATGGATTTCTGACTGTTCCATCGTACCGTTTCCGTAAAGTTCTGACGATATCAAGCCCTTTTTCCACTTCTCCTTCAAATACAAGATGCGCAGCAACTTGATACTCAATTCCTGTCCAAACTTCATCGCTATAGACGAACGGGAGCTTCGGTTTTCCGCCATGAGGCCATGTACATAGCAGTAGTCCCCCATCGTGCCCGACAGCGTAGCCAGGCCTCTGAGGATTGGCGTGTGAGGAAAGATTCTTACAGAGATTGTATTTGTAAACCGAGTTCAAATGCGACTTGACATATTTGGAGTCAATCGGCTCGTCAAGACCACACACTAGGGACATCCAGCATCCTATGACTCCATCAGAAAGACAACCGGAGCCATACTGATACTTAGGGCCCTCTTCTTCCAAAACAGCAAGCGCTTCAGGGGAATATCCGGCATTGAACATCTGGGATTCAGCAGGATCACCCGCTCCCAAGTCTTTCCAGCGCACTTTCTGGAAGAAATATTCTCCGTTCCAAAGCGTTGAAGTCAAGTAGCGCCTTGTTTTCTCAAGAAGATTCTCGTACTCTGCGCAGGGCTCTCCAAGAGCCTTGCTAATAGTTATGAAACTGTTCAAGGCGCCAGCATATATGCTAGTGCACATTCCCCCTGGCCCCCAAAACTCAATATCATAGGTGTTGTGGTGAGGCTTTTCTATTGCGCCGACATAGTTCGGATCCCAAGTGCGGATGCAATAGTCAAGACTTTCTTTGATGCGGGGATAAAGATTTTTTATCCATTGCGTGTCACCGCTTATCCTCCAGTCCCTATAAACTTTCATTATCCCGCCAAGTTGCCCGTCAGCTGCTGAATGGAAATCATGATGAACCGGAGATATCGGGATATTAGCTCTGAAAACTTGGTGTCCGTCACAGTTCTGGTCCACAAGGAATTCAGTCTCTCTTAGCGACCTTTCCATTCGAGGGAACAGATGCGGAAGAGCCTGTGCGTAATTCCATACGTGAGTGCATGACCCGTGGCAACTTCCCCAATTGTCCCCACTTCCTTCCCAAGCCCAGAACCTACCGTCATGCTGGCGCATTACAGTCGAGGATTTGAGAATTGTCAAGTTGGCCGCGACTGCCTCTACAACTTCTTTCGGAAGAGTTGTGTCATAAAACGTATCTGTAAACAGTGCAGTCTCTCTCCTCAATGAATCGCAATGTGACTCCCAGTATGAAGCTACCTCATTGACGGAAAAGAACTTACGGCTGTAATATGGCTCATACGTTTTCGGCACGTTTTTCCAATCTGCTGCATTGTAGACAGGGCCTCTGTCATTGTCATTTTCGGCCAGAGCACCCATTCTATGAAACGAATGCGGCACATACCAAGCGAACCTGACCATGATTGTACGGGATCCTCCAGCGTTCAAGGTAAACGGGACATAAAGTGAAGCTCCTGGGGAGCCAACGGCAGGCGGGACACCTGTCGTATCGCCAGAGGATACTTTATTCCAAGACATAGTAAGGGGATCAAACCACCCTCCCCGAAACCAGCAATGGTCTACGCTGACGTCGGAGCTGTTCGTCCAGACAGCAAAAGAGCCCTCGGCTTCAGGGCGCAAAGAGTCGGGGTCTTGTACAAGCACAAATCCTCCTGGGAACCGGTCAATATGATTGGGAGTCTTGTCGGAACGTGCCATGAAATTCTTTGTGTTGAAAGAAAACACACATTGCACCTCATCATTTGTGACATTAGTGAATGTGTATTCGAGACCCGCTACTGGAAGTCCGGAATTGTCTTCATCATCAGGGATAAAGGGGTTCCATGCCTTTATTGTGGCAGCGACTTTCATCTCGCTATCCCTAAGGGATATCTCTGCGAAAGGAAATCGTGCGGAGAATGCGCAATCAGAGAATCTCGGCAATCCCCATGTGGTACCGCCTACCCCCATTCCACCTTCCTGTCGTCCGAAAATTTTGTATTTAGGGACAGGGCCCTCCAAAACTTTCGCCTTACCATCAGCCCAAATGGCCGAATAAGTACAAGGCTCATTGAAAAGTTCTGGATAATGATGGACGGACATATTGGAAATTGCGCCAGTTCCCTCGATGCAAAACATCCCTGAGCCCAGACCCCCTATCGGATATGCTATGTGATTAAGGCTGTCTCCTGTATATACCTTTGTCTCCGCTTTGACGCAAAGACATGAAGTTAAGACAGAGAGAAGCGTCAAAATAATGGCCCTAGCTTTCATAATAAAAAAATTGCGGCACTACCCTCTTTTAAAAGGCAGTGCCGCGATTATAAAGATTGTTATTTCAAAACCGATGCGGAAATCGTTATGTCTCCATCGTCAGTAACCTCAAGCACCGATGGCGCGTAGAGCTTTACTCCGTCAGGGTCCTTTAACAGGATCTTTTCTCCTGACCAATCACCGTCAATAGTTTCAGCGTCACGGAAGACCAAGCCACCATGAATACCGGACCTATAGATAATAACGAATCTATTCCACTGTGGATTATACAAGATCGCATTCTCTCCTCTTGAGCCCATCAGGCAGACTGGAAGGTCAGCATTCTCTGTATTTTCCCATCTAACTCGGTTGAAGTACTCCCACTCTGCAGGATTAGTGAAATCCTTGTCCAGTGAGATACGGGCGAATCTCATGGTAGTGAAATGACTTGCCTCTCTTCCTGCGGCATTGCCCAACATGTACAAGACACCGTCTTTTATACAGAAGGAACTCTCGACATATCCACCATTCCCTGCCCATTCTCCATCGCATTTAGTCCAAGTAAGGCCTCCATCGGAAGACTCCACAAATCCTGCACGAGATACAGTCCAGGCATCAGGGTTTTCTGCATCCTGCGCTGTCTTAGCATAATAATGCAGATAGATCTTTCCGTTGTAGGCGAATCCAGAGTTAGGAACGACGGCGATTTCATTCTCTCCTCTCTCAAGGAAAGGAACAAGTTTGACACCTTGCTTTACAATTTTCCGGATAGAAATTCCGTCCGCCAGGGAAGATGCCTCCGCAATGGCCACAGCGTTGTCGTAAGCAACTCCGCGCACTGTCACATTAGAAAATGCAACAACATATTTGCCTTCACCTATTCCAAAGACAACCGTCTTGTCCGCGTCAGACACTTCATCAAATGTCTTATTATTCATTTGTTTCAATGTCGTAGTAGATGATGTCTCAATGGAGGAAGCCGTGTAATCCTTTGGCACTATTTTGACATCGTCAATTAACGAATATGCGCCAGCATCGCCCCAGAGTCCCATAAACATATCGCCCCATTTGTCATCTGTACCGACGGTAAACTCATTTTCATAGAGTTTCCAACCTTCTCCCTCCACATAAGTGTTAGGTCCGTTAATCTCATTACGGAATGCACTAGGATAATCAACGACTCCGTTGTACATATGCGGAGTAGTGCGATTGATATATGCTGAATATTGATAGGTAGTGCCCTCGTGCAGAGCGGTAGTCTGAGCGAGCTGATACCATATGCCAGGAGTTGGATTGTCTAATCTAGCGGCTCTATTGCCAGTATGTCCTTCTACGAAAGACAAAACTCCAGCAGCATCTGGGAACTGCCAACTGGTGCCAGTAAACGGATTGTCCGGGTCAACCTCTTCAAAGCCTCCGTCTGAAATCATGTTGAAATCAGCTCTATTGAAGCTTGCCTTAATCACGTTAATCCCCGGAACGAGTGTAGGATTTGGATTCTCGACATCGTCATCCCATTCAAGATTGGACAGAGTCCCTAGATCAAGCACCGTGCCTGCGACAAATGAGACTTCGTTTTCGACATTAATCGTAGCCCTGCGGCTATAATCATCCACAGCAGTGAGAGAATATCCTTGGGAAAGGGTTGCTGGCAACACAGCTATATAATACGTCCCAGAAAGTGCATTCTCCGATGAAAGGCTTACCTTAGAAGACGGAGCAGACGTTTCTATTGATGCATTTTCTTCCAGCGGAATCCTTACATCGCCTGAGAGAGGTTCTTCGCCGACAGAAGAGACTTCGACTGAAACGACACCTTCTTCCTCCGGTATATTTACCTTAAGGAAACTTGTCACATAGTGAAAAGACAAATCTGTTCCGGAAGTATGTGCTATGGCTATAGCGCCCTCCGGCATCTCTCCTGCGCGCTGTCCCTGATCTGACGGGATTGTCGCATTGAATTTTCCGCTGTACCGGAATGTATTATCAAGGGCAGGATAGACAGCAGAGTAACGGTCTGAAGGAATAGCCTGGCCGTTGAACTCGGCAGCATTGCCGCTGCCCGAGGTTACAAATCTTTTACCAGATTTCTGGTCATATACTGTAATAGCGTCTCCAGAGGCGAATAATGCTTCCGGCCCATCAGTGACCGCCTGCAACGATGCATTGAAAGTCATGTCCACAGGATCAGGAAGCGTTACGTTGTCATCTTCTCCGCTATTACACCCCGTTGCCAACAGCGCGGCAATGGAGCAAATTAATATTATCCTATTTTTTTTCATTTTGTTATAAGATTGTAATTTATTGTTCAGCCATAGAAAAGGTTTCCATTATTGGCCGGATGAGAGTCTCTCTTGTTTTCTGCAAAAGACAGCCGCATAATAAAGGATAATTGCAAATGCGACCATCGGGACCAGATAAGCGACTGCGATTTGTCCTGACTGATCGGAAAGGATTCCTTCGATCTGGGTCAAGACTGAAGCGCCGGCAATAGCCATGACCATTCCCGAGCCGCCCATCTTAGTGTCATCGCCAAGGCCCTTGATACCCAGTCCGTAAATCGTAGGGAACATCAGTGACAGGCATCCCGATATGGCCATAAGGCAATACACGCCTGCGAATCCCTTTAGTGTCACAGTGCCAAGACAGCAAAGAACGCCCATGGCTGCGAAAACCGCGAGCATCTTGCGAGGCTTGAAATATTTCATAAGCCAGGTGCAAAGGAAGCGGCAGATTACGAACAAGCACAAAGACATGATGTAATATGTCGCGCCGGCCTGCTCTGCCGTTCTAGGGAGCAAGGCATCCAGACCGATGAAATCACAGAACGAATAGAAGCCGCCAGCGACCGGCTCAACTCCCCTCAATGCGGTAATGATCTGATCAGAAGAAGCATTTGCGCCAAGAGAGCTGATGATGTCGTCGAAATGCAGGTTCTGCATGGCGTATCTTATTACATAAGACCACACTGCTATCTGCGCTCCGATGTCGAAGAACTGAGCGACAACGCCCCAGACGTAGTTCTTATTCTTGGAAAGCCTTTTGAACGATCCTTTCAGATCTACCGCCCCGCCCTCTTTAAGGTTAGGCATCTTGGTCAGAGCGATAGCTATGAGAACGGCCACCATGACGCAGCCAAGGATGACGTATGTCGAAGTGACAGCGCTCAGCTCCTGACCCTGGATGGCAGCCAGCTCCGATTCGGAAAGCTTAGCCCTTTCCGACGCCGTCATAGTGTTCAGTTGCGACAGAATGAATATCTGGGAGATGACCACGCCTGTAATCGCGCCGAACGGGTTGAAAGACTGGGAAAAATTCAGCCGCCTGGTAGCGGTTTCCTCAGGTCCGATGGCACACACATAAGAATTCGTAGAAGTCTCAAGTATTGACAAACCTGCGAAGAGAATCAGGATGGCAAAGAGGAACATAATGTAGCCTACGGCATTGTTCATGACCGCAACTTTCGAGGCCGGCCAGAACAAAAATGTACCTAAAGCATACATTCCCAGTCCAAGCATCACTCCGTATTTGTAGCAATACTTTTTTATGAATATGGCGCCAGGGATAGCGAAACAGCCATAGCCGAACAGATAGCATACTACCTGAATCCAAGCAGTCTTAGAGTCTGAAAAACTCATGATTCGCTTGAATGTCGCCAGCATGGTGTCGGTAAGATTGTTCGGGACTGCCCATGCAAAGAAGAGGAACGTAAGCAGCGCAAAAGGCCAGGCTATTCCTTTAGGAATAACCCTGACCCTGTTATTATTGAGATTCTCGCCCATTTTAAACTACTTGAAAACTTCAGAAACCTCGTCCAGGCTGACCCCGAACACTTTCTGCGCTATTTCGTTCAGGGAATCCTTGTTCCCCTGGAAATGAATAGTGTACTGCACATGAGTAAGCGACTGGCCTGGCTCAAGAGATGCGCCAGGTGAGGATGTCTCTATCTCATAGAAAGGCCCCTGCACATACCCTGTCTCTGTAGGACCGTCATTATAGGAATTGATGACATCCCCGCTGAAAGGATCTTCCTGCGGGCCCCACTGGCCATTCACATAATCCGCATCACCAGCAGGTACGGTGTACTTAAGAATATTCAGTACTCCTTTATCGTAATCATAGCTTCCGCATAAGTCCTTCGCACTTCCCGAAGGCAGCCCGATCTTGGAGCGGTATTTCCCGTCAATCTTGAAATACGCCACTCCGTCTTTCAGAATGAGCCTGTCTGAAGGAACCTTTCCGAAATACATGTCATTAACCTTCAAACCCTCATATTCCTCATTGTAAGGAATGAAAACCGTTGTCGTAGGAGTCGGATTGAAAGTACCCAGGAGCCAAACGGACGGCATGCCGGTCTCTTTCGTCCATGCGGAATCACCATCGTTTGTAAGGGTGTTCTCCGATTTATAAGCGATGTATTTCAGGTCACCGGACAACTGCGTCCCAAACAACTCTTCCATATCCTTTGCCTGCACAAGGGAGATTCTTCTACGCACGCCAATCTTAAAGGCATGGTCAGATGCATTCACGGCCTGGATGTTCTTAACGAACACAATATCGGAATCTGACTGAGACTCAATGTCGAAAGCCTCGGTATCAATGAATTTCGGGACTCTCCAGTTCTCGTAAACCTGCTCTTGCCCTCTCTTGAAATACCAGGAGAAAGGACCTCCCTCTGGACCGATCCAGAAACGCTCCTCACCTCCGTTCGGGTTGAACTGATCGCTCACTTTCCCCGCCTCGATGAATTTATAGTTTACCCATCCGAAACTGGTTCCTTTGTCGCCATCAGTCGTGGATGTCATTACCCTGCCTTGAAGTCCCGGAGCTATGAGAAGCTCTGACTTGCCATCAGGGCTCTTCAATTCGACAGTCGGAATGTTATTGTCCGATAAGAATTGCTTGTCGTAACCGTAGGTTCCCATCTCGTATTGTTTACTGCAGCCTGCCATGCCGCAAACAGCGGCTATGGCAATGGCTGATATAAAAATTGTCTTCCGTTTCATACTATCCGTATATCGGTCCGTAATTCTCGCATGCCCTGAAATCTGATCCCTCTGGATCCATTCCAAACGCGCCCCATGCTGATGGTCTGAAAATCTTGTCTGCAGGGACATTGTGCATGCAAACAGGGATTCTCAACATTGAAGCAAGAGTAATCATCTCGGCTCCTACATGGCCGTAGCTACTTGCCCCATGATTGGCACCCCAATTGTTCATCACGCTGTACACATCCTTGAACGGGCCTTCCTTGCCGTCTATTCTCGGAGCAAAGAATGTGGTTGGCCAAGAAGGATCCGTGCGCGCATTGATGGTCTCAAAGACTTTTTGCGGAACTTTAACAGCCCAACCCTCAGCAATCTGAAGCACAGGGCCTAATCCTTTGACTAGATTGATTCTGCACATAGTCATTGGCATGTCCCCTTGCGTGAGGAATTGGCTTGACATACCGCCGCCGCGGAAATACTGCCTGTCTGCCGGCATCCAATGAGTACTGCCAAGCATAGCCTCGACATCGTCTTCAGTTATGTCCCAGAATCGTTTCATTATAGGATTGCCATTCTCATCCTTGCAGGCTCCTGTTGCGTCAAGCGTAGTAGAGCCCGAATTCTTCAAGAGAATGAATCCGTTTTTCGCCTTGCCTTCAAGCTCGCATCCGGTAACTCTCTTGACGGCCTCTGGTGACCAGAAAGTACGCACATCTGAGAAAAGTTGTGCGCGGTTGGTAAGAAGGTTGAGCAAAAGCATTGTTATGCCATTCAGGGTATCATTCTCGGTAGCAAAGACATAAGGCTGCCGAATTCCGTTCCAGTCGAAGGAAGTGTTGAGAATGGCCTCCGAGAAATCACCGTCAATCCGGAAATCTGTCCACTGACGCTGGCCTTGGAAGCCTCCAACTATAGCGTTATGTCCAGCGCCTTCCTCTTCGAAACCCATCTCAGTAAGTTTCTCGTTTCCTCTCATCAAGTCACGGAAAATCATGGTCATTTTGATAGCCTCTTCCCAAACTCGGTCAAGGTTAGCTCTGTCATATTGTAAATCCTTACGGTTATAATCCTTCCCCTCCTGCGGCTTGCAATACTTATTTACCCACGCCATGGCTCTGTCAAATTCCTCATGGTCATAAATGCCGAGATCCATTCTGCGCTGGATTTCAGAGCAATCCACATACTCGTTGCGCATCCCGAGATAGTCCTGGAAGAAATCAGGAATCGGAGTGGAACCGGCTATTCCCATTGCTACTGAACCAATGCTGAGATAAGAGTACCCCCTCATCTGCATCGTTGCTACAGCAGCCCTGCCCCAAAGCAACAGCTTCTCCTCAACATCAGGGGTGATAGTGTTGTCATCAATATCCTGAACGTCACGGCCGTAAATGCCGAAGGTCGGAAGACCCTTTTGATTGTGCGCGGCCAAGGCGGCTGCTAAATAGACAGCACCAGGACGCTCTGTCTTATTGAAGCCCCAGATAGCCTTAGGCATCAGAGGATCCATGTCTATGGTCTCACAGCCATAGCACCAGCACGGGGTGACAGATATGACGGCTCCGACGTTGTTGTCGCGGAATTTGTCAGCAGCCGCAGCAGCTTCTGCCACACCGCCTATTGTAGTGTCAGATATCACACATTCTACACTGGTTCCGTCAGCGTAGAAGAGCTTGCTTTCGTACAGCTGTTTTACGCTCTTAGCCATTCCCATCGTCATCTCTTCGAGAGATTCTCTGATACCTCCACGACGACCGTCGATAATAGGACGAATTCCAATTCTAGGATGATTGTTTCTCATATTCTTTATATTTATTTAATATTTAATTACGATTTATCAATTTCTATTCTCCATCACTATCACTGTCATTATCTCCAGTAGTAGCAGTTGTCCAGCCAAGATTCTGCACAAGCAGATGCTTAGCATTCTTGTCTATCTCGGTCTGCTGTATTGGGAAGAAATAATGCTTCGGGGACTCGAAGACCCTGTCCTCAACCGTAATCCTCTTATAAAATTCAGGATCCTGCTGATAGGTTCCGCCCCAGATGTTCATGGAATGTATTGGCTGCCCTTGGGTTTCTCCGTCCATCCATCTGCGGACATCGAACCAACGATGCGTTTCGAACGCTAGCTCAATTCTTCTCTCATGCTTAATGCGGTCACGCATGGAATCCTTGTCAAGTCCTGACTGCAAGCCCGGAAGTGCGGCTCTTGTACGGATCGCATTGACATAGCGGTAAACATCTGCCACAGGTCCGGAATACTCATTCAATGCTTCAGCATAATTAAGGTAGATTTCTCCCAAACGGAAATAGATCCAGACTTGATTCGGTGCAGGAGTCCAAGGAACATGGTTAGGGTAGACGAGTTTTTTCATCAGGTAACCCGTCTTACAATAGTCAGATCCTGCATTATTTTTGCCGTCAATGCCAGTGTACCAGAACTCATTGACATGAGGAGAGGTCCAGTTGCTCGCTCTAGAAGTTTTCCATATTGCTCCTGCGAAATTGATGGAAGCGTAGAAGCGTGGCTCACGGTGCGTGTACATATTGTAGACACCCTCAGTCCACCTGCCTTCATAAGAATCAGTAGAGAATCCTGATTCTACGTATCCTGAAGCAGAATTTATAATTGGATTGAGACCATTATCGGTATAACCGGTTATTGGCGTGGAACCGTCTTCCATCTCATATGCATCCACCATTTCCTGAGTAGGATCGAATATACCGTAACACCCGAAGGATGTAGGATCTGAGCAGTTGAGCCAATGGTCGGCAGCAGCGTTGTTTCTGCCCCAGAGGACTTCTTTATTCCAGTTAACATTGAATATATTCTGGTAATTCTTAACCGGATCCGTAGCAAGGTCAGCGTCATAGAGACCATATCCAGCCGCCTCTGCAGCGTCTATGCAAGCTTTCGCCGCATCAGCTGCCGTTTTCCATTTTTCAGGGTCGTATGTCTGGGATATGAGATTGTCGCCTGTAACAGGATCTTTCAACTCAGCAAAAACTGGATTTCCATTATAGAGCGGAGATGCGATATAGAGCAAAGCTCTTGACTTGAGCGCCAGGGCCGATATTCTCGTAGCCCTTCCCGTATCAGTAGTCGGCCAGGTGTCCATGTCAGCTAGAAGCTCGGCAGCGCGGTCGCAATCCGCTACGATAAAAGCCACCACATCATCAGCCGGAGACCTTACAATAGAATACATATCCTCATTGATATCCAGGGCATGGTCGAGAATCGGAATCGGGCCATAGCACCTGAATATCAGGAAATGGTAAAATGCTCTCAGGAAATACGCTTCACCCTTCCATCTGCGGATTTCTGTAGCATCAGCTGCAGTACATTTGTCGACATTCTCAATAAAGATGTTAGCTGTACGGATTCCCTTGTACAGATCATTCCATATGTAGGTGTCGTCACTCGGTCCCCAGGCTCCGTTACACATCGAATGAGTGTAATGCGCACCATATGCGATTTCCATCTCGTCACACGCACCCGTAAAATTATTATCCATAGCCATATCGGCCTGATATGGACAATAGGAATAGACATTAGTCAGAAAGTCTCTGGTGTATA
>Ga0256405_10009164_pt1 | contig 13693 bp, 11 predicted proteins | sample RumenRJG_02DNA_FD_189096 | JGI IMG/M metagenome (GOLD analysis project Ga0256405, IMG submission 189096) | Bovine rumen microbial communities from Lethbridge, Alberta, Canada - RJG_02 | ecosystem: Host-associated > Mammals > Digestive system > Stomach > Rumen | place: Canada: Alberta...
CCCCGACTCAAGACTTCTGCACACCTTCATGGAAGCATCCTTTCGGTGAAAAGCCTGAAGGATGCTTCCATGAAGGTGTGCAGAAGTCTTGAGTCGGGGGACCTTGAGGCGGCGAGACATCATGTCTCGATGATCGTCGGCCGCGACACGGAGAAGCTGGATCAGGAAGGCATCGTGAAAGCGGCGGTGGAGACGGTGGCGGAGAACACCTCGGACGGGGTGACTGCGCCCCTCTTTTATCTGGCGCTGGGGGGACCTTGTGCCGGCTGGGTCTACAAGGCAGTCAGCACCATGGATTCGATGATCGGATACCGGAATGAGCGGTATCTCTTTTTCGGCCGGGCGGCGGCCAGAATGGACGACGTGCTGAATTACCTGCCGTCCCGGATTTCTGCTGTACTGATGATTCTTTCATCTTATCTCTGCGGTTTTGACGGAAAAGGCGCGGCGCGGATCTGGCGCCGGGACCGCAGAAATCACAAGAGCCCGAATTCCGCGCAGACGGAGAGTGTCTGCGCCGGCGCGCTGGGACTCCGCCTCGCGGGGCCGGCGAGCTATTTCGGGAAGATCGTGGAGAAACCTTATATCGGGGACGATGTGAGAAGACCTGAGCCGGCTGACATCCGCCGGGCGAACCGGCTGCTCTACGGGACGGCAGTTCTTTCCCTGATTCTGTTCCTCACAGTGCGGATACTTCTGACCAGGATCGCAGGAACAGCAGTCTGAGCCGGATCGAAATTTCAGAAGAAAGGAGCGGGGCTTACATGGAAAAGTATTTTCCGGACGGAAAAACCGGAGAAGAGGAATCCGGCGCATCCGGGCACAGCGCATCCGGGCACGGCACATCCGGGCACGGCGGCGACATCTACCGGAACTATGTCCGCCTCGACTTTTCCGTCAATGTGAATCCGGCGGGACCGCCGGCGGCAGCGGTCTCGGCTTACCGGAAAGCAGCCCGGATGCTGGACCGGTATCCGGATCCGGAAAGCGCCCGGCTGAAGGCGGCTCTTGCGGTCCGGCACGGACTGTCCCCGGAGATGATCCTGCCCGGGAACGGGGCGTCGGCTCTTCTCGGTGCGGCAGTCACTGCGCTGAGGCCTGAGAGTATCCTGCTTCCCGTGCCATCCTTTTCCGGTTACCCTTTTGCGGTCCGGATGATGGAAACAGCCTCCGGTGCTCAGCCCCGTATCCTGTGTTATGAACTGAAACAGACGGAGGAATTCCGGCTGACGGAGGAGATCCTGAAGGTGATCCGGCGGGAACAGCCGCAGCTTCTGATCCTCGCCAACCCGAACAACCCCACCGGTGCCTGCATCGGCCGCGGTCTGCTCCGGGAGATCCTTCACTGCTGCGAAAGTACGGGAACCCGGATCCTTTTGGACGAGTGCTTTCTGCCGCTCACGCAGAAGGAGAAGGAGGAAAGTCTGGTCCCGGAGCTCCGGCTTTATCCGGACCTGATGATCGTGAACGCGCTGACCAAGAGTCATGCGATGCCCGCCCTCCGGATCGGATACCTGATGTGCGCGGATATTGAAAAACTGCGTGTCATGCGGCAGCTTCTGCCGGAATGGCCGGTGTCGTTTCCTGCGGAGGAGGCAGCGCTGGCGGCGCTTTCGGAAAAGGATTACCTTAAGCGCTCCTCGGTTTATGCCGGGAGAATGCGGAAGATGCTGTCCGGAGGCCTCGCGCGGCTCGGACTGGAGACAGTTCCCGGAGACGCGAACTTCCTTCTGTTCCGGTCGGAACAGGAGCTGTACGGCCCGCTGCTTCAGCGCGGGATCCTGATCCGGCAGTGCGGAAATTTCACGGGGCTGGACGACCGCTGGTACCGGATCGCAGTCCGGAAACAGCAGGAAAACAGGGCGTTTCTGGCGGCGCTGGCGGAAATAACCGGAGAGACCGGGACAGAGAAAGGCGGACAGAATGCCGGAAAAGAATGAGATAAAGTCAGAAATCAAAACAGAGTATGTGCGGCCGCAGGAGATCGAGAAGCGGAGCTTTGAGATCATCGCGGAGGAACTGGGAGCCATGGGAAAAGAAATCCCGGAAGACATAAAGCCTATCCTTTACCGGGTGATCCATACCACCGCGGACTTCAGCTACGCGGATACGCTGTATTTTTCACCGGGCGTGACCAGGCGGATCCGGGAGATCCTGACGCCGGGGACTGTGATCGTCACGGACACCAACATGGCTCTGTCCGGGATCCGCAGGCAGTCTGCAGCAAAGCTCGGCATCAGCTGCCGCTGCTTCATGGCGGATCCGGATGTGGCAGCGGAGGCGGCGGAACGGGGCTGCACCCGGGCAGCGGTCAGCATGGAGCGGGCCGCGGCCCTCGGCGGGAACGTGGTCATTGTGTCGGGGAATGCGCCGACGGCGCTGCTCCGCACGGCGGAGCTCATCGGGGAAGGCTTCCGGCCGGCCCTGGTGATCGGAGTGCCGGTGGGATTTGTGAATGTGGTGCAGTCGAAGGAGATCCTGATCGGTACGGGGATCCCCTGCATCGTGAACCGCGGAAGAAAGGGCGGCAGCAATGTGGCGGCCGCCATTGTGAACGCGCTGCTCTATTCGCTGGACAGCACGCGGGGCATGTGAACGCAGGCAGACGGAAGGAAAGAGGAAGAACGGAGGACGGTATGGTTCATTTTGTCGGCGCCGGTCCCGGCGCGGAAGACCTGATCACGCTGCGGGGGGCGCGGCTTCTTCAGGAGGCGGATGTGATCATTTATGCCGGTTCCCTGGTGAACCCGGAGCTTCTTGCGGGCAGGAAAGCGGACGCAGAGGTACATGACAGTGCCGCCCTGACTCTGGAAGAGGTAATTGCCCTCATGAAAGATGCGGAAGCGCGGGGGAAGACCACGGTGCGGCTGCATACCGGCGACCCCTCCATTTACGGTGCTGTCCGGGAGCAGATGGACCTTCTGGACGAGGCGGGCATCGCGTATGATGTCACGCCGGGGGTCAGTTCTTTCACCGCGGCAGCCGCGGCGATGAATCTTGAATTTACACTGCCGGAAGTCTCCCAGACAGTCATCGTGACCCGGATGGCGGGAAGGACGCCGGTCCCGGAGCGGGAGTCGATCGAGCGCCTGGCGTCCCACGGCGCCGGCATGGCGGTCTTCTTAAGCGCCGGCATGACGGAAAAGCTTTCGGAGGCGCTGATACGCGGCGGGTATCCGGCAGATACTCCTGCCGCCGTCATCTACCGCGCCAGCTGGCCGGACGAGCGCTGCCTTCCCTGCACGGTGGGAACCCTTGCGGAGACTGCGGCACAGAACGGGATCACGCGGCATGCCATGATCCTGGTGGGAGAGTTCGCGGGACACCGGAGCTATGCCCGCTCAAAGCTCTATGACCCGGCCTTCACCACCGGCTACCGCCGGGGGACGGAGGCGGAGGAGGAGATTCCTGCCCCTTCCGGGCAGAGACAGAACAAAGAAAAAACGACCTCTGCAGGAGAGGTCGCGGTGGTCGGTATGGGACCCGGCAGGGAAGAAGGTATGACGGCGGAAGCGATTCAGGTGCTGGAGGCGGCCGATGTGATCGTCGGCTACCCGGTCTATCTGGGACTTCTCGGGGAGCGTTTCCGCGGGAAGCGGATGCTCTCGACCCCGATGCGGAAGGAACGGGAACGCTGCATTATGGCATTTGAGGAAGCCCGGAAAGGAAACAGTGTGGTCATGCTGTGCAGCGGCGACGCGGGGGTCTACGGGATGGCGTCTCTGATGCTGGAGGTCGGGGAAGACTTTCCGGACTGTCCGGTCCGGGTGATTCCCGGTGTGACCGCTGCCCTCAGCGGGGCGGCCCTGCTGGGCGCCCCCATCGGCACGGATTTCTGTGTGGTCAGCCTGAGCGACCTTCTGACTCCCTGGGAGAAGATCGAAGCCCGTCTCCGGGCGGCAGCCGACGGAGACCTCTGCATTGTGATCTACAACCCCTCCAGCCGGAAGCGCGCGGATCATCTCCGCCGCGCCTGTGAGATCCTTCTGGAGACTATTCCGCAGGACCGCGTCTGCGGCCTGGTCCGGAACATCGGCCGCGAAGGCGAAGCCCGGAAGCTGCTGACTCTGGGGGAACTGAAGGACACCGAGACCGACATGTTCACTACTGTGTTCGTCGGAAACTCATCTTCCGAAGTCATCGGCGGAAATTTCGTCACAAAGCGCGGATACCGGGGATAATGCGCCGGATCGTTATTCCGTCATTTCTCCGATTTCAGCCGGAAGAACACGTTCAGCGATTCCCTGCGGGTCTCGAAAAGCCCCAGGGACTCGACAAAGGGGACGAACTTCTTGTAGCGGAAGTTCCGGACGTCGAAATCCGGGAACTGTTTTCCAAGCAGGTTCCCCAGAAGGCTGGAGCTGATCCAGCCGTTGTCATCCGAGTTTTCTTCACAGATCGAGACCAGAGCGGCGCGGATCGTCTTCAGACGGACGCCCGTTTTGGTCTCTTCCTTTGAAGGCTGTTTGGATTCCCGGGTATCCGGCTGGGCTGCGGCCCAGAGGATATCGATATAGGAGAACTTGTTGCAGGCGCTGATAAAGCTCTGCGGAGTTTTCTGCTCGCCCATGCCCAGGACATACATCTCGGATTCTCTGAGCCGCGCCGCAAGGCGGGTGAAGTCAGAGTCCGAGGAGACGATGCAGAAGCAGTCCAGGCGGTGGGAGTAGAGAAGATCCATGGCGTCGATGATCAGCGCGGAATCCGAGGAATTCTTCCCGGAGACATTGGAATACTGCTGGATCGGCTGGACAGAATTGTCCAGAATGGTGTTTCGCCAGGAAGCCATCTGCTGGCTCGTCCAGTCGCCGTAGATCCGCTTGATAATGATGTTTCCGAGGTTGTTTGCTTCATTCAGGATGATGCTGATGTATTTCGGGGCGACATTTTCCGCGTCGATCAGGATCGCGACGCGCATTTCTTTCATTTCATTCGGCATATTGCTGCTCCATCTTCTGAAAATCGTAGGGAATTTTTCTGCGTCATAATAAAGAATTGCAGTTATAATACAGAACAGACTTCTGCATACCTCGGAACCTCAGAGTGACGGAAGGAGTGCAGATCAGTTTACATTATAACATATCTGCAGCGCGGAAAAGCATCGCGCTGTCCGGAAAGGATTATAAATGACTCTGTTCAGAATCGGAAGATATGCGGCAGCTGCGGCAGCCGCTTTTGTACTTACTTTTTCCGCGGTGCCCGTCTGGGGCGCGGAAGTGATCGGCGGAGGAGCACAGCCCGCGGCGAACCGGGACGCGGTGACAGGCCCGGGCGTCATCGGGACGCCGGCATCCGGGAGAAGAATAACGGAAGAGCTTAAGAATCAGACCAAGATCGTTACGCCGGATACGGACGTGCCGGAGAATACCGGCAGCTGCGGATATACCAGGGACGACGCGCTGGCGCTGGCCAACGCGATCCTGAGTTTTGAGGAGGACGCGTCGTCGAAGAAGATCGCGGTCTCTTACCTCCTTAATCAGATCTGGTATGATCCGCAGAACCTGATGGTGGGGGATAACGGGGAACATGTGCTGATGCTTTACTGCGGTCCGATGGCAGACTATGAGAAGAGCTATCGGGAAGCTCTGGACGGGCTGGAATTCTTTTCGAATCCCATCGTGATGTTTCTGGAGGATGCTTCCGGCAGTCTGATCGTCGGGGTGCAGACGGGGGAGCGGTTCACGGAGCAGCAGGCAGCTGCGAATTATGCCGGCGCACAGAAGCTTCTGGCGGTCCTGCAGGATGTGAAGGCAAAGACCTCGGGCATGGAGCAGGGAGACACGGCGAAGTTTATCTGCGATTATGTGGCGGGTCTGTTCAATTACGATGCAACCTTCGACTGCAATGCCATCGGCCCGGCAATGACCACGGGGAGAACTGCCTGCGTCGGCTACAATGCATTGACGGAACTGCTTTTCCGCCATGCAGGGATGCGCTACTGCAGCATCGTCGCGAAGGAAAAGGGCGGGGATATGGAACATATCTTCGGCTGCGCCGAAGTCTCCGGCCACTGGCTGGTCTTTGACACCACAAATTACGACCGCGACGGAAGCCGTGATCCCTTCTGGATCTTCTCCGACCGCTATCGGGAAGGAATGTTTTATCAGGATTTCTCCCTGGTCGGAGAGCTGACGGATGTCCGGCTCTGAGAGGATCAGGCGGAATGCGGTGCGCGGTCCGGCGGAGATGACCGGGAATTGCGGCGCGCGGCTCGACAGAAATACAGCGGCTGTGTTATGATGATGCCATGGAAAGGAAAGCTTATGCAGACCTTTCCATGGCTCTTTTCAGTATTGCCATTCTTATATTTCACTCAGAGAAAAAACAATGGATTTATTTGATTATATGCGGGAGGATGCCCTTCAGAAGGAGGCTCCTCTTGCTTCCCGTCTGCGCCCGAGAACCCTCGATGAGATCGTAGGACAACAGCATATTATCGGGAAGGACAAGCTTCTTTACCGCGCCATCAAGGCGGACAAGCTTGGCTCTATTATTTTTTACGGGCCGCCCGGAACCGGGAAGACCACCCTGGCCCGCGTGATCGCGAACACGACCAGCGCCGTGTTCCGTCAGATCAACGCGACCACCGCAGGAAAGAAAGACATGGAGGAGGCGGTCGCCCAGGCGAAGGAGGCCTTTGCCTACGGCCGCAAGACCATCCTTTTCGTGGATGAGATCCACCGGTTCAACAAGGGTCAGCAGGATTACCTGCTGCCTTATGTGGAGGACGGCACGGTGACACTCATCGGCGCCACGACGGAGAATCCCTATTTTGAAGTGAATTCCGCTCTTCTTTCCCGCTCCAGGATCTTCGAACTGAAGCCGCTGGAGCCGGAGGACATCAAAATCCTGATCCATCGCGCGGTGGAGGATCCCGAACAGGGCATGGGCAGCTATCATGCGGTCATCGAGGACGATGCTGCCGACTTCCTCGCGGATATCGCGAACGGGGATGCCCGGGCCGCGCTGAACGCGGTGGAGCTGGGGATCCTGACGACATCGCCCGGACCGGACGGTAAGATCCGGATCACCCTGGACGTGGCGGAACAGTGCATCCAGCGGCGGGCCCTCCGTTACGATAAGGACGGGGACAATCATTACGATACGATCTCTGCTTTCATAAAGAGCATGCGGGGCTCGGACCCGGACGCCGCGGTGTATTATCTGGCGCGGATGCTGAACGCGGGCGAGGATGTCCGTTTCATCGCGAGGCGCATCATGATCTGCGCGTCGGAGGACGTGGGCAATGCCGACCCCATGGCCATGGTGGTGGCAGCCAGCGCAGCGGCCGAGGTGGAGCGCGTCGGGATGCCGGAGAGCCAGATCATCCTGAGCCAGGCCTGCATTTATGTCGCCTGCGCACCGAAGTCCAACGCGGCCTGCAATGCGATCTTCGCCGCCAACGACGCGGTCCGGAACCTGCCTTCCGCGCCGGTGCCGGCACATCTGCAGGACGCCCACTACGGCGGCGCGAAGAATCTGGGACGGGGGACCGGGTACCTGTATCCCCATGATTTCCCGGGGCACTATGTTAAACAGCAGTATCTGCCGGACGGCCTGACAGAGATGAAATTCTATGAACCGGGCACGAACGGGTATGAAAAGACGATCCGTGAGCGGCTTTCGGCGCTTCGCGGGGAAGAACCTCGGAAAAAGACAGGTCAGCGGAAGAGAGAGGAAGCAGAATGAGAGAAAAGCTGATGACCCTCACAGTGGCGGAGCTGAAGGAGCTTGCCAAAAGCCAGGGAATGAAGAGCGCCTCCGGAAAGCGGAAGGCAGAGCTGGTGGAGTGGCTGGCTTCCCGCTGGGAAGAGGAAGTGAAGCGGAAGGAAGAAGAGCGTGCCGCAAAGCAGGCGGCTGCAGAAGAGCCGCCGGCTCCCGGGCCGGCAGATGTGAAAGTGCCGGAAGAGCCGCAGATTATTCCGGAGACCCCGCAGTCTGCTTCACGGACGCTTTCGCAGGAGCCGGAGATCCGTCTTCCCGAGGAACTTCAGAGCATCGCGGACAAGGGACCGCCGGCCTCCGGCATCCTGGAGCTGCATCCCGATGGCTACGGTTTCCTCCGCACCGGGAATTATCTCAACGGGACGGACGATGTCTACGTTTCCCAGTCCCAGATCCGCCGTTTCGGTATGCGGACCGGGGATCTGGTCACCGGGATCCGGAGAGCCCGCAGTGAGCGGGACAAAAATGCGGGACTCCTCTATGTGAGCTCTGTCAACGGTCTCCGGCCGTCTGAGATCCAGAGGCGCGACCGCTTTGACGATATGACGCCCATCTTCCCGGACCGGCGGATCCATCTGGAGGTCCCGGGAGCGTCGACCGCCATGCGTCTCGTAGACCTGATCTCACCCATCGGCAAAGGCCAGCGCGGCATGATCGTCTCCCCGCCGAAGGCCGGAAAGACGACCCTGCTGAAACAGATCGCGAAGGTGATCACCGACACCTGCCCTGAGATCCATCTCATCATTCTGCTGATCGACGAGCGGCCGGAGGAGGTCACCGACATCCGGGAGTATATCCAGGGGCCGCAGGTCGAAGTTGCGGCATCCACCTTTGACCGGGAACCGGAGCAGCACCGGAAGCTGTCCGAGATGGTGATCGAGCGGGCAAGACGTCTGGTCGAATCCCACATGGACGTGGTGATCCTGCTCGACTCCATCACCCGCCTGGCCAGGGCATACAATCTGGTGGTGACGCCCAGCGGACGGACCCTGTCCGGCGGTCTGGATCCCGCGGCGCTGAACATGCCGAAGCGCTTCTTCGGCGCGGCGCGGAACATGCGGGAGGGCGGAAGCCTGACGATCCTCGCCACGGCACTGGTGGAGACCGGAAGCCGCATGGACGATGTGATCTACGAGGAATTCAAGGGTACCGGCAACATGGAGCTGGTCCTTGACCGGAAGCTTTCCGAGCGGCGGATCTTCCCGGCGGTGGACATCCTGAAGAGCGGCACGCGCCGGGACGATCTCCTTCTGAGCAGGGAGGAGCGGGAGGTCCTGGATATGATCCACCGCGCCACAAACGGGAACCGGCCCGAGGAGAGCGTGGAGCGGATCCTCGACCTTTTTGCACGGACGAAGAGCAACGCGGAACTGATCCGCCAGGCCCGCTACAACCGTCGGATCTGAGAAGGTATTAGAAGGTATTAGAAGTTTCTAATACCTTCAGTATGAAACTTGGATTTTACACCCCGGAAGAAGTGGTGTTATATTCAATTCATAAACAACAGTCTTCATCCACAGAAAGAGGAAGATATCATGGCGGCAAAGAAGAAAGCGGCAGCAGAAGTCAAAGAAGCTGAAGTGAAAGAAACGGAAGCAAAGCAGGCGGAAGCAAAGCAGGCGGCGGAGAAAGCTCCGGAGACGGCTCCGGAGAATACCGCAGAAGAAAAACCGGCAGAGCAGAAGGAAGAAATCAAAAAGACGGAGGAGAAGAAAATGGTCGTTGGTGTCATCGGTGCAGGAACCATGGGAGCAGGCATTGCTCAGGCATTCGCGCAGCATGATGGTTATGAGGTTTGCCTCTGTGATCTGAACGAGATCCTTGCGGGCCGCGGAAAGAAGAGAATCGCTGCGACTCTGCAGAAGAGAGTTGCGAAGGGCAAGATGTCCCAGGAAAAGTGCGATGAGATCCTCGGAAAGATCCGCACCGGCACGAAGTACATCTGCGAGGACTGCGACCTGGTCATCGAGGCTGCCATCGAGAACATGAAGATCAAGCAGGAGACCTTCAGAGAGCTGCAGGGAATCGTGAAGAAGGACTGCATGTTCGCGACGAACACCTCCTCCCTTTCCATCACCGAGATCGGCCAGGGACTGGACCGCCCGGTCATCGGCATGCACTTCTTCAACCCGGCTCCGGTCATGAAGCTGGTCGAGGTCTGCATCGGCCTCAACACTCCGCAGGAGCTGGCGGACAAGATCTCTGCCATCGCTGAGGATATCGGCAAGGTCCCGGTCCAGATGCCGGAGTTCGCAGGCTTCGTCGTCAACCGCATTCTTGTCCCGATGATCAACGAGGCTATCGGCATCTATGCTGAGAACGATGTCGCTCCGGAGAAGATCGACCAGGCTATGAAGCTCGGTGCGAACCACCCCATGGGCCCGCTGGAGCTGGGCGACCTGATCGGACTGGATGTCTGCCTCGCGATCATGCAGGTCCTGCAGTCCGAGACCGGCGATCCGAAGTATCGTCCGCATCCGCTGCTCCGCAAGATGGTCCGCGGCGGCCGTCTCGGCAGAAAGACCGGCATCGGCTTCTACGATTATACGAAGTGATTTCAACAGAGCCCTGCACAGAAACGCACTCTGATGAGATAGAACAGATCTACAGGCCGAAGGTCCCCGGAGCATGCTCCGGGGCACTTTCGTTTCTCCCGGAAAAACTTGTACTTGCATCAGATAATCTGCTGTGCTATACTTATCAAGCTGTTTCCTGAAACAGCATTGTTCAGAGACAGATGATCAAGCGGTGTGCCGCTTTCAGATAACATGATCGAAACGAGGTGAATGAAATGAGAGAAGGAATCCATCCGGCTTACTATCAGGCAACGGTTACCTGCAACTGCGGCAACACCTTTGTTACCGGCTCCACCAAGAAGGAAATCCACGTGGAAGTTTGTTCCAAGTGCCATTCTTTCTATACCGGACAGCAGAAAGCGACCAGCGCCCGCGGCCGTATTGAGCGCTTCAACAAGAAGTACGGCGTTTCTGCTCAGTAATGACAGACAAATGAGAACGGGGTTGAGTATGCGCTCAACCCCGTTATTTCGTTATATTCAAAGGAGCTGCAGTACAGGATTATGAGTGAATGCAGGAAAACCTGTCAGAAATATTCCGGAATCGGCGGCCAGGCGATCCTGGAAGGAATCATGATGAAGAACAGGCAGAATTATGCCTGTGCGGCACGGCGGCCGGACGGCAGCATCGCAGTCGACCGGAAGACCTACGTGAGCCTGTCCGAAAAGTATCCGTTCCTCGGACTTCCTCTGATCCGCGGTGTCTTTTCCTTCGGAGATTCGCTGGTCCTCGGCATGCGCGCCCTGAACTGGTCCTCCGACATCTATATGGAAGGGCTGGACGAGGATGAGGAGGAACCCTCCGCCTTTGAAAAGTGGCTGGAGCGCACCTTCGGGGACAAGGTCCAGGAGATCGTCATGGGAGTCGTCATGGTGTTTTCGTTTCTTCTGGCGATCTGCATTTTCATGCTGCTGCCCATGTTCCTGAGCAGTCTTCTGAAGAAGGCCATCGGGAACGAATATGTGGTCGCCGCCCTGGAGGGTGTGCTCCGCATTCTGATCTTTATCACTTACATCAAGCTGATCTCGCGGATGGAGGACATCCGCCGGACCTTCATGTATCACGGCGCGGAGCACAAGTGCATCAACTGCGTCGAGCACGGGATGCCGCTGACGGTGGAAAACGTCATGAAGAGCTCCCGGGAGCACAAACGCTGCGGCACCAGCTTCATCCTGATCGTCATGGTGATCTCGATCCTGTTTTTCATGGTGATCCGGGTGGATACGCTGGCCATGCGCGCCCTGTCGAGGATCCTCCTGATCCCGGTGATCGCAGGCGTTTCCTACGAGTTTCTGCGCTGGACCGGCACCCATGATTCCCCGCTCGTAAATATTCTGAGCCGTCCCGGCATGTGGATGCAGGGACTGACCACGAAGGAGCCGACGCCGGACATGGCGGAGGTCGCCATCGCCGCTGTCGAGGAAGTCTTTGACTGGAAGGCCTATCTGAAGGAGAACTTCGGCTGGGAAGATCCGGAAGCAGGAAAGGAAGGCACGGCTGAAAAGATCGCGGAAAACACGGACGGCAAGGCTGCGGCGGAGACCGGGAAGACAGAGTAAATGTCAGAATCAAAGAAAGTCCGGACATACCGGGAGTTATATCAGGAAGGAAAGAAGCGGCTCGCGGCGGCCGGTCTTGCAGAGGCCGATACCGACGCACGGCTGCTTCTTCTTTATATCACGGGCCTGCGCTGGAACGAGCTGCTTCTGCGGTATGAAGAACCTGCCGCGGGCGATGCTGCAGAGCGGTATTTCGCCGCGGTGGAACGCAGGGCAGCCCATGAACCGCTTCAGTACATCACCCACGGGCAGAATTTCTGCGGACTGGATCTTTATGTGGATGAGCGCGTGCTGATCCCGCGGCAGGACACGGAGATTCTGGTGGAGCTGGTGCTTCAGGAACACGGGAAACCGGCCCTGAAGTCCGGAACACACAGCACGGAGATGCCGGAGGGCGAAAGGGTTCTCGATCTGTGCACGGGAAGCGGCTGTATCGCGATTGCCCTCGCAAAGCTGGGGCGCTTCTCCGCAGTCAGCGCTGCGGACATTTCGGCGGACGCCCTCGCGGTGGCGGAGGAAAACCTTAAGCGGACCGGGGCAGAAGTGACGCTGATCCACTCGGATCTTTTTTCGGAAATCCCGGGAAAATTCGACGTCATCACGGCGAATCCGCCTTATATACAGAGTGAAGTAATTGATACGCTGACACCGGAGGTGCGGGAGCATGAGCCGCGTCTTGCCCTGGACGGGGACGAGGACGGCCTCGTCTTTTACCGGCGGCTTGCCTCGGAATGTCCGGCGCATCTGAACCCGGGCGGCAGCGTGTATTTTGAGATCGGGTATGACCAGGGGGAGGCGGTATGCGCGCTTCTTCGGGACCGGGGGTTTTCCGGGGTCCGCTGTCTGAAGGATCTTGCAGGCCTGGACCGGGTTGTGACGGGAGTTTACCATGTTTGAACATCTCAGGGATCTGGAGATCCATTATGAAGAAGTGATGGCCGGGCTTTCCGACCCGCTCGTCACAGCGGACCAGAACCGCTTCCGAGCCATGATGAAGGAGCAGGCGGATCTGCAGCCGCTGGTGGAGGCCTACCGCGCCTACACTGCGGCGCAGCGGGACATCGAGGATGCAAAACAGCTGCTTGCCTCGGAAAATGACGAGGATCTGCGCTCCCTGGCGAAGGAGGAACTGGCCGATGCGAGAGAACGGGAGGAGGCACTTGCCGGGCGGCTGAAGGTCCTGCTTCTCCCCCGGGATCCCAACGACGACAAAAACATCGTCCTCGAGATCCGGGCAGGCGTGGGCGGTGACGAGGCGGCGCTGTTTGCGTCGGAGCTGTTCCGGATGTATCAGCATTACGCGGATGCCCGGCACTGGAAGGTGGAGATCGACAGCCTGAACGAGAACGGCATCGGCGGGTTTAAGGAAGTGATCGCGACGGTCTCCGGAAAGGGGGCTTACTCGCGGCTGAAGTATGAATCCGGCGTGCACCGGGTGCAGCGTGTGCCGGAGACGGAATCCGGAGGGCGGATCCACACATCGACCGCCAGCGTCGCGGTGATGCCGGAGGCGGAAGAGTTCGATGTGGAGATCGACATGAATGATGTCCGGATCGACGTGATGCGGGCCTCCGGGAACGGCGGCCAGTGCGTCAACACCACGGACTCCGCGGTGCGGCTGACCCACATCCCCACCGGGATCGTGATCTATTCCCAGACGGAAAAGTCACAGCTGCAGAACAAGGACAAGGCGTTCCGCCTTCTGCGCTCCAAACTCTACGGGATGGAGCTTGCGCGGCGGCAGGAGGAGGAGGCGCGGAACCGGCGCAGCCAGATCGGAACCGGAGACCGCTCCGAGAAGATCCGCACTTACAATTTCCCGCAGGGACGCGT
>Ga0256405_10009165_pt1 | contig 13692 bp, 11 predicted proteins | sample RumenRJG_02DNA_FD_189096 | JGI IMG/M metagenome (GOLD analysis project Ga0256405, IMG submission 189096) | Bovine rumen microbial communities from Lethbridge, Alberta, Canada - RJG_02 | ecosystem: Host-associated > Mammals > Digestive system > Stomach > Rumen | place: Canada: Alberta...
ACACTGTCATGGAGGAAAGCATTAGAAAGTACAGTGAACTTGGAGAAGATGAAAGAAGCGAAAAAGACAAGTCCTTTGATGATTTGACAAGACTTTATTTTGTTGCATTTTCAAGAGCTGAACATATTTTGATACTCGTTGGATTGAACAAGGCCATTGACGGCTATTCATATAAGCAAAAACATAAATCCATACCGAATGTCGCTTTGGGATGGAGCAGAGACGAACATCAGAAAGGATTTAAGGAAATTTATTTAATATAAAAGGGTGAATTTAATGAGATTGTCATCAAAGTCAAAACCGTATATGATTCCTGAATACAGCCTGACCGGAGATTTATTGTCATACCTTACCTGCGGTCTGCAGTACAGATACCAGAATAAGGGAACTCTTCCCCCTTCAATGCCTGTTCAGCTTTGGTTTGGAGAGTTCATTCATGGAGTTATGGAAGAGGCATACATGAAATGGGAAAACGATAAAACACCGTTTCCATGGGATTGGAAAAAAGACATCAGGCCCATTGAAGACATTATTGATTTGAGACTTCAGATTAGAGGTCTTTATCCTCCTGCAAATCATTTCTTTACAATTAACCATCCGGAAATTGAAATGGAAATTGAGGATTTAAACGAATATGACCACAAAAAGCTTGCAAGCGCAAGGGCTGAAAAGGCAATTAACGTGTGGGGTTCAGACCTATTCCCATTGATGGATTCTGCTGAAGTTTTGATAAAGGGTCTTAGGGACATGCCATACACCAAAAACGACAAGCGTTCAAAATATTATGGAATCAACGGAGTGATAGATGTTTTGAGTCTTGTCAACATTAATGAAGACAACAAAATTGTCAAATACCTAAAACAAAACGATGAGTTTAACAAACTTGTCAGTGAATATGGCGAAGACGAATATGAAATTATCATAGACTATAAAGGAATGAAAAGGCCCCCATGTGACGTTTCGGGAAGCGGCAACGAAAACTGGGATTATCATGAAAGACAGATTTTAACATATTCATGGCTTAGGCAAAAGCAGGAAGGCAAAAAGCCAATAGCGGGCATAATCTTTTATCTGAATGAACTTGTACCATCAATCGAGGATTTGAAACTGATAAAAGAAGACCTGTATTACCATCTGACTGATGTAGGTGACTCAGAGGAATACAGAGATGATATTGAACTGATTGAAAACTGGAGCGAAGATGCTGAAATGCCCAAATTAAGTGAAAAATTCAAAATCGACAGATCAATCAGAATCATTCCAATCAATGAAAATAAAATCAATGAAGCGCTGGAAAAATTCGATGATGTTGTTGAAAAGATTGAAACATCAATAATAAAAGAAATAAACGGGAGCAAAATACAGGATGCATGGAATGCTGAGGCAGAAGAGAGAACATGTAGCGCATGCGACTTCAGGACTTTCTGTAAAAATAACAAAAATAAAAACGAAGAGTTTAAAATTCCATAATGATAAACTAATAAATAGGTGAGTAATATGAGTAGTGATTTAGAAAAAAATCAAAAATATGCTGAAGTTATAGCTTCAAAAGTTAAATTGACTTGCAAACCTGTAGCTATGAAACTGATTGAAAGTGAAGATGATGTTCCTGAAGGATTCGAATTAATTGATCAAAAGGTAAGACACTGTGAAATGGTTAGAAAAGCATCACTCGGTGAAAAATTCTATTCCACAGTCGAAGAGCAAATGTGTCTTGGTGGAGCAGGAGCAATCGGATTAAGAGACATGCCTGAAAAATTGGCGAACGGTGAAAAATACTTTTCATTAGGAAGATTCAAGGATTTGGAAACCGCAAAAAGTGTAACTTCAAAACTATCAATTGTTGAAGATAAACACTGGGGAATGATATATGCCCCTCTTGATGAAGCTGACTTTAAGGCAGATGTCATTCAGGTAATAACTGAACCTGTCGGCGGAATGAAACTTGCACAAAGTATCGTTTATTCATCTGGAGATAAAGTCAACCCTAGTTTTGCCGGTATTCAGTCATTATGTGGAGACGCCTTTGCAAATCCATATATTTCAGGCGGATTTAACTTTACATTAGGCTGTGACGGTTCCAGAAAGGCTGCTGATATTAAGGACAATGAAATGACTATCGGCATCAGCGCTGAAAAAATAGATGATGTGATTTCCGGACTTGAATCAATGGCTTAATTCCAGATAATCATCATAATGATTGATATTCAATAACTCTTTTTTATTTTTTTCTTTTATTCCGTAAAATGTATAGCCATCAGCAAATATTTTTCTTAAAATTGGATTTAGATTATCGTCCTCGTTTTCAAGGTATTTCATGAGATTGACTCTTGGAGCTGCAAAAGGCATTCCAAGTCCTTCTGCGGTATCAAGCAAACCTGTCTTTCTTCTTCTCAATATTGAAATTGTATTAAATGGATTTTCACATTTATACAATACATCAATCATTCTGTTGAATGTTTCTGTTGATACGGTTGGCTGGTCTCCGGTAACGCACAGTGCAAAATCTGAGGTCAGATTTGATAAACCATTGTACAATGAAGTGGACAAACCTACATCACAGGGATTGTTTATAATGAACTTAACCGAGTCTTTGTAATTATCAGAAATAGCTTCAATTATTTCATCACTATAATGGCCAAGTACCACAATGCATTCATCAATATTTGCAGATAATGTATTGTCAATTGTTGTCTCCAAAACAGTCTTATTGTTGAATGGTAAAATAAGCTTATTTTTAACTTCCAGATTTCTGGAAATCTGGTCTTTTCGCATTCTGGAATTCTTTCCTGCTGCTGTGATAATGGCTGAAATTGACATAATAAAAAAAAGAAGAGATTAGGTAGATGAATTACCTATATCCTGAGAAATTGTGGCATTAGTAGTCAGATTACTGGTATTGACTTGGTCTGTAGGCACATATCTGACAATCTTAGCATAAATTGCCATGCTCGTACCATCACCTTCAGTCCACATGATAATTTTAACCGGGAAATCATGAGTATTAGTTACTTTAATGTCCCTTGCAGGGTTGTAACCGAACAATACTGCATTTTCAGTATTATCCATACCTACAGGCAAACTGAAACCTTCACCCAATACAGCTGCTCTTAAAGCTCTTGCAGGCGGACAAACACCGTGAGCCGCACTTCCTCCAGGAGCAGAAGCATCAGCTGCAGAACCGAATGAAACATAGTCATGTCCGTTTCCAGAACAATTCGGAGGAATGACAGTATTGTTCCATGCTTCCACAAATTGCCTTGCATTGTATTCCCTTACACTGTCTCCATATTCAGGGTGTGATCCCAAGTATGTATAATAATCTTCAGCAGCAACTTCAGTGGTATTTCCCATATACAGTACAATTGGAGAGCCTGCAGGATATGCGTCCACATAATCTGATACATTTTTACCGAAAATACGTTCGACATCACTATAACTGATATTGTTTCTTCCATCTGAAAATCCTACAATACCTTTTTCCAATGTAAAGTTTGATCCAACAGTTGCATCATTGTTATACCAGTTCAAGATTGACGTAATATTATAGAAATCGTTATGGAAATTCAATTCCTTGATTTTGTCTGTAGGAACTGATTGAACAACAGTGCCGTTTTCGACAACATCCACCCCACTATTAGTTTTTGTCAAGACCTTATACGGTGAACTGTAACCCCATATATAATTATCCGGAGCCTTAACAGCCAACTTATCACCATCCAAAGTTAAATAACCCGGACCTTCAAAACCGCGAGCATTTCCATAGGAATCAATACCTTCAGAGGATATTGTTGAATAATCAAAAGGAACATAACCAGTAGTTAAAGTCATTAAAAGACCCTTCAAATCAAGGGTTGTGATTTCATGAACAATAAATAATGGATTTCCAAGCAATGGAACTTCAACAGGAGCTTTATCATCCAATATTGAATCTCCATCAAACATTGATTGTCCGATTGGCAAACCATAAGCCTCTGCAAATGATTTACCAGTAAATGAAGTATGATTTACAAAAGAAAATGCAAATAGCATTATACAAACAACAAATAAAATTAAAACAATTTTAACTGATGTATTTCTCCATTTAGTACTCATTTAATAAACACCCTAATATGTTATACAATATATAATTATAAAGTTATTACTATTTATATATAATGTTTATGAAAGTTTTTCAGAAATGAGTTTAATCCTTTCTTGAATATTAATAATTGCTTCCTGACCGTTTCCACCAATAAGCATTGCCTCCTCATGTGAAAATTCTGCAACATAAGCAATTATATCATCCAAAGAAGTTGCAGTTAAAACACGTCCCCTGTATTTCAAGTAATTAAGACGGTATAAAAGTAAATCAAGATTATCGTCCAGTCCTGGGAAAACTACAATGACTTCAGGATTATATTTAACAGCTTCATCAACAATGTCTAGCCTGTGTGACTCATGGGATCTTGGAGTGCCAATAAAAATTGCATAGAAATCCTTTTCTGACAGGACAGATTTCAATGCATCTGAATTGTCTGTTTTTCCAACATAAACCAATGCGTCATTAATCTTATAAACATCCAAACGACCACTGACAGCTTCAAAATCAGACAATGTATCTTTGATAACATCTTTTGGTATCTTCAATTCAGCTGCAATCGCCATAGCAAGACCTGCATTAAGCCTGTTGAATTTACCGAAAACCTTCAATTCATCCTGATATTCAAAATAAGATATGTGTTTTGAAGACACATCCTTGAAATCACTGTTGAAGTCCTGATTATATGCTGTGAAAATCTCTTTTCCTGTGAAAAATCTAACCAGAGAATCCTTATAGTTTGCAATTGTCTTGTGAACATCCATGTGGTCGTTTCCGATATTTGTCAATCCCACAATATCAAAATCAAATGCATAGCTGCAGAAATCCAAAGTCATGTCACAGACCTCAACAAGAATTACATCATAGTCTCCGTTTTCAGCCTCAAGCATCAAATCATAATATCCTGAAAAGCCTCCACCACCGTTTCCCCCAACTAGAACTTTCTTTCCAGCATTTTCCAAAATGGATTTCAGCATGTGAACAGTAGTGGTCTTACCATTGGTTCCAGTAATGCCTATTGAAAATATCTTCTTGTGATTGGATAGGACATCACTCAACAAATCGCCTTCACTCAACAGTTTAGTAGCAAAAGAGCCACCATACATACTTGGACTGATGGCAATCGCATCACATTCATCAATGGCCTGTGAATTGGTAAAACCCAAATCCAAAGTTAAAGTATCTGAAACAATTGAAAATGTTTCTCCACCATCTAAAAAATTCAGGGAAATGCCTGGTAAGTCCAAATCAGACAAATCAATATTACTATTCAAATCACTAGCATAAACTTCCCAACCATGTTTCAAAAGTGAATTAACTGCCTTTTTACCTTCAACACCTAAACCAATAACCGCCGCTCTCATAAAAAACATAAACCTTAAAATAAATTACTATAAAATATATTATTAATTTAACTACTTAATTAAATATATTTTTTTAGGTGAAATGATGTTTGAAGATGATAAAGACGATAAAATTTATAATTTGATTATAAGCAATGGGATTGATAAAAACAAGGAATACGGTCAATTCACTGAAAAATTATTCTCAAAAACAGATTTCCTATGGAAAGAATCAATATCTCCATCATATTCAACTGCAGGCGAAGAGTTCTTTAAAAAAGTGGATGGAGTAATCATACTTGCAGGATTATACAAAGACAACAAGGAAAAAATAGACGAACTGGTTGATGCAGCCCAGGAATACAATATTCCAATAGTCCTTGTAAGACCATACGGACTTGAAGAAGTTCCCGAAGAACTAGAACAAAAAGCTGCAACAATTGTCGGATGGAATGCAAACTGCATAGTCGATTCCATAAAAAATTCAGATGAAATGATGGAATAAATAGTAAAATTAATTTACTATTTTTGAAATTCCATTTTCTTTTTCTACCTTAATGAGATTATCCGCAGCACTTTCCAACTGATTTTCGTGAGTTACTATAATCATTTGAGGAAGCAGTGACATCTCTTTTAACAGATTGATTAATTCCTGTCTTCTGGCATCATCCAAATGAATTGTAGGTTCATCCAGGAGGATAGTTTCCAAATCACCTTTAGCCATTGACTTAGTGATACCTAATCTTAAAGCCAATGCAATAGCTATTTTTTCACCACCACTGACCATTGACATGCTGGATTCACCTTCAGGACCCCTTACAACAACATTATAATCCTCATCCAAGAGCAAATCAGAATAGTTGAAGTTAAAATCATCAAAGAATTTTTTAGTGTTTTTCTGGATGATAGGTCTTGAATTATTCCTCAATTCTTTTTGGATTCCGTTTTTACCATATAATTCACGAATATCCTTTAGCAAAACAAGATATTGTGAAATGTTATCATATTCCTGTTGGAATCTGTCATTGTTCTTGATCTTTTCAGCCAGGGACTTGTGAACATTGATAAGCTCTCTTGCCCTTCCCTTGATTTCTGACAGCTCATTGGTAAATGATTCATGTCTTCTGGAATACATCTCATCACGATAAGTAATCTGTTCGTATTTTTCCTTATCATAAGTTGATGCATTTATCTTATTCTGGATGATTTCAAGCTGATTGTTTGAAACACCTATGTCTTCCTTGACGGATTCAAATTGGGAAACGACAGTATTCTTGTTTTTGACAAATCCCTTGAGCTGATTGTACTGCTCGTTCTTTTCCTTCAAATCGTCAATACGCTGCTTGAGCTCAAGATTATCCATATCCCCACTTAAATGAGGGTCGTTTTCAATAGCCAATTTGATGTTTTTAACATGGACATCAATCTCATTTTTAATTTGCTTTAGTTTGTATTCGGCTTCAGTCTGGCTGCCTAAAACATCCAAAGCACCTTTTGATTTGTTATAATCCTCATGGTCTTGCTTGAAGCTTTCGCGATTTTCCTTTTCTCTTGCAATTTCCAAAATCAATTCACCTAGCTTGTTTCCGATGTATTCCTTTGCATCCAAACCTTCATCAATCTCGCCTAAACGCTGCAAGTCCTTTTGAAGGTTGGAAAACTTGTATTTGTATTCCAAAATATCTTCGGACAATTTTTTAACTTTGGATTCTTTTTCCTTGAAGCTGTCCTTGTTTTTGTCAAAAAGCCTGATTGTCTCTTCAGTTTCAGAAATGGATTTGGTATTTTCCTCAATGTCACTTTTATACTGGGAAATCAGTTCCTCTTTTTTAGCATCATCAATGTCTGACTGACAAACAGGACATTTGTTTTCAACATCGGCCAATTCTTCCAATGGCTTTTCAGCAGAGGCAATAGCCTGCTTGAATGCAACGATATTTTCCTTTTTGGAATTGATGTCATTAGTCAGATCTTCGATTTTGGTTGAAATGTCTTCAAGTAATTTATTTGTAGAGTCGCTTAATTTCTTTAAATCATCAACTTCAGCAAGCTCATCCTGTGAAACACCATAGTCCAAGAGTTTTTCTTTTGAAAGAGAGAAAAATTCCTCAATATCATTCCTGTCAGATTCTATGCTATGCAAAAGCTTTTTTTTGTCCTTTTCAAGTTGAGTGATAGTAGCCAATTCCTTCTCCAAATCGATTTTTTGATTAGTCAATTTAGTAATTAGTTCATCTGATTTTAGATAATTGTTATATCCTTCTTTTTTGGCATGAATCAAACGTTTCTGTTCTTTTATGGAATCTATTTTATCTTCAATTTCGATTTCTGACTCTTTTAATGACTGGATGCTGACAACAGATTTTTCAAAGTCAAGGTAAACATCAAGTTTGGATACATATTTCTCCAGGCGTTCGATTTCCGCTTCTGATTCGCGTATTCTATCAAGATTTTCCTGAAGCTGATGCTTATCCTTTTCAAGTCTTTCAAGTGTCTGCTTTTCATTGGAGAGATTATTCATTTGAGTTTCATAGATTTCCTTTTCACGTTCCATATCACGTTTGCTTTCGGAAATTTCACTTATAAGGTTTTTAACCTCTTCAATTTGTGATTCCAATTCGTGACCTCTTGATTTCAATGCATTTAATTCCTTGGATTTGGTTTCATATTCCTCTTTCAATGCATCCTTGGAATATAACTTACCTTTTATTTCTGAAAGCTTGTTTTCATATTCTCTGATTAATGGAATCATATTATTCCAGGCAGTTTCCAATGAATCAAGACCAAGCAATCTTCCAATCAACAGTTTCTTTTCTGCAGGAGTCTTGTCAACAAGTTCTGCAATTTCACCCTGCCTCACATAAATTGCATTCAAAAAGAGATTTGCATCCATTTCCAGTATTGCCTGAATGTTGTCTGACACTTCTCGCTCTCCGGAACATAATGACATGAATGCACTGTCGCTTGAAGTCTTGGTGAGAAGTCTGGATACTGTTTTGGATTTGGTCTTGTCACGGATTATCCTGTATTCCTTTCCTCTTGATACGAAATCAAGCTCAACGCTCATATTTTCAGTATTGTTTCTAACCAAATCACCTATCTTTCCTGCGGTGTGCTGTTTAAATAAAGCAAAGCTGATTGCTTCAAAAATTGAGGATTTACCGGCACCATTTTCACCGACTATAACTGTGATTCCCTTATCAAAATTAATAATTTCACTTGCATAGGATTTGAAATTCTTTAATCTTAAGCGTTTAAAAATCATTATTAATCCTCCTCTACCTCTTCAATAGGATACTTTTCACGATAAAACTCATCCACCAACTCCATGGCTTCTTCATTCTTGTCTTTTGAAAGCAGATTATACAGCTCTGTTGCAAATTTGGTTACATTCTCATCATCATAGCTTTCCAGTCTTGAGGATAAAACCTCAATAGGACCTAAGGCATTTTCCTTATCAATGATTAAATCAATGTTTTCCTCACCGGGAGTGATGAATTTAGGCCTGATCATTAAAGCCAAATCTTCAAGCTCATTATTAATTATTTCATATGCAGTGCTTGTTGAAGTGACATTATTGACCGTCAGGTTTAAAACAGGCTTTTTGTCGAAACTCTTTATTGTCTGTTTTATGGCATCAACGCCGCTTCCAAGGTTATCATAGTCAAGTGTCTTTTCAATGAACTCACGGGGAAGGTCAATTTTTATCCTTTCCACAGATGGTTTTGTACCGTCCATATCTACAATGACAAAACCCTTGCCGTTTTTTCTATAATCTCCAAGCTCTGTTGTTTTCCAGACCTCACTGGATCCTGGATATACGAGTTTACCATTTCCAAAGTCATCGTTGATATAATTGTGAAGGTGTCCCATCGCATAATATGTGAAATTGTCCGGAATGTCACCTATTTCCAGTTCATACTGCAGGTTAAAGTATTTGTCTATGCCCTGGTGCAATACGAGAATGGACTTTTCATGATTTGCAGCCTTTTTTGACAATTCTGAAAGCTTGTGCTTAAGGTTCTTGTCCTGTGATGATGGATAAAACGGAAGACCTGCAATAAAAACATCCTCATACATGTAGTTAGTATTGATTGGACTTATGACTTTCAAACCGAATTTTTTAAACAGCACCTGTGGAGGAATAGAATTCTTTCGCAATACACTGTCATGGTTTCCTGCAATAGCATAAACTGGAATGTTTGCATTTTTAAGCTTTATCAAACCCTTTTGAAATGTCAAAAGAGCCATTGGAGATGGTCTTGAATTGTCAAACAAATCCCCGCTGTGTATTACAAAATCAACTTTTTCCTCTATTATCCTATCAATTATCTTTTCAAACACTTCATAAAAGTCTTTTTCACGTTCATATAAACCGAACTGGCGATAACCTAAATGAGTGTCTGCTAAATGTGCAAATTTCATTATATTACCTTTTTTAATTTTTGTATATAACCAATTTAAACACTTGTAAAGTATTTAATATGTAATGATTTAATTTATCAATTATTTAAGACTTATGTTACATTAAAAGCAATATTGACCTTAACTAATAATCATAACCTAAATCAAGGCTTTCCTGTTCTTGATGTCTAATTTCATCTTCCTGGGTCTGATTATAATTGGCCAAATCACCGACAATGTCCAAATCTCCACCGGTACGGCGACCCATGAACTCATCGATTTTAACCAGAGTCGGCACCTTGCTCATCAGTCCCAATACAATAGCTTCCCCAACATTCAGTGAAGGCAGCTGATTGATAAGGTCCTTTGAAAGGGATTCTGAAGCTGACTGAACATGCCTCTGGTCTTCAGGTTCGACAAGCCTCAATATTATCATATTGTTCATCTGAGAGAGTGCGTCATGGTCGACTGTCTTTGGAGACTGGCTTACAAGACATAATCCCAGACCGAACTTACGGCCTTCCCTTGCAACCCTTTGAATCCAGTATTTGGACTGTGAATCACGTTTGTTCGGAGCCAAAATGTGGGCTTCCTCAATAATGAAAAATACCGGATGATCCAGTGTATCATCAGAACTGCCATGAACTGCATTTTTTCTTCTCTGAAGAGCATTTCTCATGATATGGCTTACAAGAACTTCGGATACTGATTCACCAGTCTGGCTTAAGTCCAGAACATTGACATGACCTACCTTAATGCTTGATAAAATATTGCTCATGTTGTTATCAAAGAGATTGCCGTACTTGTCCTTGGAATCTTCAATCTTATTCATCACATCAACAATCTGCTTGTCTGAACCTTCCTCCTGAGATTTGGCATATAATATATCATACATTGCATCCAACAATTTATATGTATGTTCTGTTCCCTCTTTAATCTCTTTTTTAGCCTGGTTGAATGCCTGTCTGAAGTGTCTTTCCTGGATATATGCATTATTTGGAATATTGACCAGTCTTTTGATTTCAGGAAATGTCATGTATGTCGGATTGATTTTCGGCCTGATAACATTGACTTTTCCGTTGGGAAATTCTGCATCCCTATATTCGCAGTGCATATCAAATACAAATATTGGAACATTATAGCTGAGCAGCTGATCCATCAAAACAGCAACGGTATTTGATTTACCTGCACCAGTCATAGCCAAAACAGCCAAATGCCTATTCAAAATAGGATTTGCCTCAACATTGACTTCAATATCCCTCTGGTTAACAAGTGTTCCTAACCTGATTGGATTTTTAACATTAAAGACCTTGTTTAGGACTTCCTTGTCAGCCAATTTGATTGGAGTTCCCGGAAGCGCAGGTGTTCTCGGCAACCTCAAATTATCATTTACATCTCCCAGAAGCTTTACCTTACCCTTGATGTAGTAGTCCTTTCCGCCAATGCGTGCAATGGTTTGGATTGCTTCGACATCATGCAAATCAATGTTTAAGGCATCGTTTCCCCTCACCAGGTTTTCCACCATTCCAAGAACTTTCTTGCCGTCATATTCTACAGTTACATATTCGCCAACCTGAGGCATCTTATCTGAAATAAAAGTTAATTCGGATAGAGATATTTCACCAACACAATAACCTACAGTCATTTTTATCACTTCTTCAATTGTTCTCTGTTTGTTGTTTCATAAATTCTACTGATTTTTAAAAGTTCATCAACATGCTTGTTTGTAATTACAACATCATTATGTGCCTTATTAAGCAAATACGGATAGCCTTCAGCCGCATCTCTTTTGATTATTTCAACTATTTGTCTGATTTCATCCTCATCTTCGACATAATATGGAAGTTCAACCTTCAGGACATTCTTGTTTTCCTTGAGCCTTACATAAAATATTGTGAACCACATTCCATTGAAAAAATCGTTGTAGACCGGAAATGGAACTGCAGTGCTTGACTGGACCTTTTTGTGAATCAGCTTTGAAATTCCCTGCTTTTCTGTGAACTGGTCCAGAATGGCAATATCCGGAGCGGTGCTGTGAAACAAATCGTTATTTGATGATGTTTTGGAAATTGAAATGATTTTTTTATTCTTCTTTAAAACTTCCCTCAACACCAGAAGCTGCTCTATTGAAGAGAGATAAAGGCTGTAAACATCTTCAAGTTCACTGCTATCAAAATTATCTTCGCCCTCACCTGACACATGAACAAAAACTTTCCTTTTGATATCCGGAAATGACAAATCAAGACTGGAGAGGTCAGTGATATTTTCTTCAAAGAGTTTCAGTACTCCGGGAGTCAAACGTTCCTTAAGGTCTGAAGGCTGCTTTGCACCTTTCGGATAATGGTTCTGCAAATCCCCCAAAATGGATCCGTCAAAGAGGTAATAGTCAACATCATATTCGCGGATTGCCTTGAGGCAGCACTTGAGTTCAAAGATTGCCATATAATTCGGAACCAATTCCCTGAGAAAAGGAACATGGTCTATCTCAAAGATTTCTGACTGCTCTATGTTTTTCAAATTGCCGTCATAAACAAGAGCCTCAGCAGATACCGGACAATAGTTAAACATCAAAAACTTTTTGATATTAAAACTTCCATCCCCTGCAGCAATGGAAAAGTCGCTTTTACTTTTTGCAAAGGGCTTATCAAACCATTTACCTTCAAGAGAAAAATCCGTGCTTTTTTCTGGTTCTGGTTGAATGTATCTTCTATTATTTAGAGCTTTAATATATAGAGATTTTAACATAATACATACTATGTTAATATATATAAAAAAAATTAGTGGTAGAGCAGCTGACAACTACTCCATTGAAGCCTTTTTGATAGCTCCGGTAAGTTCTTCAATTTTAGCTTTGACGTCACTGGTTTCTTCAACAACAGTGCCGGTAACTATAATGTCCCCGCCTGCCTTAGCTGCAGTATAAGCTGCCTTGCCGTCACGGATACCTCCGCCGACAACTACAATCATATCATCAGTAGCTTTTTTTATGTATGCAACCATTTCAGGAGGAATAGGTTTATCCGCACCAGATCCCGCTTCAATATAGAAGAATCTCATGCCTAAAAATTCAGAGGCCATCGCATAGACTGCAGGTATCTTAGGCTTGTTTCTAGGAACAAGTTTGGCATCACCAACCCATCCGACAGTTCCGCCAGGTTCCGCTACCATATATCCCATAGGCAATATTTCTATTCCTGACTGTTTGACTGCAGGTGAGGCAAGAGCCTGTGCACCGATAATCCAATAAGGATTATTGGAATTGAGATAGCTCATGAAAAATATTGCATCAGCATATTTGCTTACGCTGCTTGTGTTTCCTGGGAAAATGATTATAGGCACTGCAATGTTTTCGGATAAAATTTTACAGGTATCGTCAACATCCTTATTGTCAACAGTAGATCCTCCAATCATAATTCCGTCAGTTCCACCTTCAATAGCTTCAGTTGCAATGTTTAAAGCCTCTTCAGGAGTCTGTTCATCAGGGTCAATTAACGTGAAATGAATTTTTCTAGTTTTTAAAATATTTTTAATGTATGCTTCTACATCCTTCATGAAAGTATCTTTATTTAAAATTATATATTAAATTAATGATTTACATCAGCATTCTGATTATGATTAAGAAATGATGACTATTGAAAATATTGAGAGGACAATGATAGCGTGAGAAAAAATAAGTAACTAAAATATAATCTATCGTAAAAATAAATAAAAAAAATAGTAAGAAAAAAGAGAATACATCTATCCTCTTGGTTCTTTAGCTTTGTATCTTAAACCTTTGTAACCACATTTTCTACAAGTTGTTGCACCAGCAGGGTTACGAGCGTTACATTTTAAGCAGATTTTAATATTGAACATTCTGTTTTC